>CXWL01075278.1_pt1 | contig 33246 bp, 30 predicted proteins | sample 590931 | NCBI WGS metagenome assembly CXWL01 (sample SAMEA3498368, study PRJEB10139) | groundwater metagenome | biome: water well; material: biofilm material | place: Germany | collected 2015-04-27
CCATCATCCTGCATAACACCTGCCCAACCACTTGGGTAAATACCGCGTTTTACATCGCGATGAAAACTGGAATACGGCCAATCAACTACCGCTTTTACCAAACCATGTTTGACGGGGTTAATGTAACAATAATCAACACAACGACGTAAATCGTCATCATTTTTAATCGTATGCTCCCAAAATCGACGTTGCCATAATATGGCTGAACCATCTACCCGCATGGTGATGGATACTCCCTGCTTTTTAACGACCCGCACAAAATGTGCTTTAATCGCCCGCCAACGGCCTGAATAATCACTGTCATCGTTTGGTAATGTCCACACGGCATGCAGATGGTCAGGCAATACCNNTAAGTTTGAGCGGCGGTCAACTAAAGTCACCGTAAAAAAATACGTTCCACCTGCCACCAAATTACGCCGATATTGCACCATGCGCCAAGTCTAACGGTAGCCTCGATGTAATGCAATGAAATCGAGGGGTAACGTAACAAACAATAACCCCTGCAAATTGCGGGGGGGGTGGCGTTGTTGCACTGTGAATATTGTTACCCTCGATTATCATCAAGGCTACGGGCTACGGGCCTACAAGCCGCCCCTACAAAGCTCTCTGCCTTGTGCCGCCTGCCAACACTACCGCCTTTACACCACACTGTGCCAATATAAATGCCGCAGCTGAACTGCGGCGGCCTGTTTGGCAATACAGTACATACTCTTTACTTTTATCTAATGTTTTGGCTAAATTACGAATTTCATTCAGCGGTAAATTGACTGCACCTTTAATGTGATCATATTTATATTCTGATGGTAATCGTGTATCGACCCACACCGCGCCTGCGGTTACTTTAGCTTCCGCCTCGAGCTTGCTGATTTGCGTAATCAACGGTGCTTTTAAGAGCTCAACAAAATCTTTTTTATTGAGTCGCAGCAACTCACCCTCCGTTTTCATGGTGACGGTTGCATTGCGTTTGTTATCCGACACCAATGCCTCTTCCCCAAATGCGCCACCCTCGTTCAGTTCGGCCAACATTACTACTGGTTGATTGGAATCAACAACCTTACTGACTACGGCTGAGCCACTTTGAATGAGGTAGTAGTAATCACCCTCACCGCCTTGCTGAATCATGACCTGCCCCGCTGTAACAGTAATGCTGGTCATGCGTTTGAACATTTCTTCAACATTGGCAACTGGCAAATGACTAAATACGCCGCTTTGCAGACTAAATGCACTGAAAATACCAGTGTCATTCATCCAATCCTCGGTGCTACGTACGAGCTTTGCAGCAGTTTTTTCCTGGGACTTTTGCGTTAAGTTTTCACCGCCAGAGAGCTGATCCCATGTCATCATAATGTCAAGCAAATCAACATCAATCCGTACAATCTCTATATCAGTCAGCGCGATGGTATCCTTAATTTTAGCGTTAGCATTTAAAGGATGTTTAGCGGCAGCGGTTCCGCCACGCAGTATGGCTTTACTGTCATCATAATAACGCAGGCCTAAATCACCTTTTAGTAAATATACCGCCTGCGTTGCCTTAGTGACGTTCATCCGTAGCGGGTCTAACTCTTTGTTTACTTTTTCGGTAAAACATAACGCTGCAAGTTCTTGTTTACGCCCTGCAGAGAGCCTGGAAACAGGTTCTAATTGCGCTAATAATGATTGGTCTATCACTGCCAAAATTAAAACCTTAATGGTTATAGGTTGAGGTTTTACAAATTATGATTTTATAAATTAAAACGTTATAAAATAAAACGTTATAAATTAAAAACTTGATGAATTTTAAGTGCTTGCACAGGCAGCGTTAAATTGCTCCCTACAATCTCTTGCATGATAGTTTCGCCTTCACCAGGTTTCAGGTGGGTTATATACACTTCAGCTGATTCTTGAAGCTTACCAAGCTCTAACTTACCTAGCTCAGTGACTAGCAAAGATGGGCATAGGTGCTTAGATAGTTTTGCAAGTTCAAGCTCACAATTACTGAATGCGGTTTCTATGACTAGATATTTAAGGTTTTTAATTTTGTTAACTTCAACCCACAGTGCATCACAAACGGTGGTGTCGCCAGTAACTACAAAACTATTTTGACCGCTATCAACATGATAACCGACGGCTGACACTACGTGATTAGCCGGCAAAGGTGTAAATTTTCGACCATTGAAATCTTGCGTCTCGCCTAATTTCACTTCGTTATAACGTAAAAATGGCTTGGTGACATCAGGAATCATATTGAAATCTGGCCATATTTTCCAATTAAAAATATGGGTGCGTAACGTGTCAATAGTGTCTTTATTTGCATGTACAGTCACTGGTTCTGTGCGGAACCCCATCACGGTATCAAGCAAGAATGGGATGCTGGCAATATGGTCCAGGTGTGAATGTGTAATAAAAATATGGTCAATAGCGAGCAGTTCATCCATCGACAAATCACCTACACCTGTGCCGGCGTCAATTAAAATGTCGCTATCCACCAGCATAGAGGTGGTGCGCAACTCACCGCCTATGCCGCCACTGCACCCAAGTATTTTTATTTTCATATTGGTTTACTTTGTCTCATAATTAAATACGCCATCCCAATTACTAATTGGCGGGCTTTGCCTGAAGTGAGCAATTCGTTTAATGTACATATCATACACATAACGCTGCGGTTCAAGTTTTTGCAAGTTAATTAATTGCATCTCTGCAAGATCCCAATTCTGGTTACGGTAGAGTTTAAGCGCTTCACGATAGAGCTTCAAACTGTCTTTTGTCGCTTTGTCTAATTGCGCTTCTTCACAAATTGGCTCAAAGATAGTTACGGGCTTATCTTTGCCTTTTACCCTCACTGTATCTAGCTCGCGGTAAGCAAAATCTGGCACTAGCGCTTTAGTAAATTCGCTCACAATAATTTGTACACCGTAATTTTTAGTCAGGCTTTCCAGCCTTGACCCTAAATTCACGGAGTCACCCATCACCGTGTAAACCATGCGAAACTCTGAACCCATGTTGCCAACCGTCATCAGGCCAGAGTTAAGCCCCACACCTATATTGATAGACGGCCAGCCTTTAGCGGCAAAGTCTTGTTGTAATTTATTCAAAGCAGCTATCATGCCAACTGCAGCTTGTAGCGCATGCTTTGCATGGTCGTTATCGGGCAACGGTGCGCCCCAAAACGCCATAATCGCATCACCCATGTATTTATCAATTGTGCCTCGATTATGGTGAATCACATGCGTCATGGGTGTTAAAAACTCGTTCATCAATTGTGTTAATTGTTTGGGGTCTAAACCTTCAGAAATAGTCGTGAAACCACGCACATCTGAAAAAAGCACGGTCATCTCACGGCTTTCTCCCTCCAGGCTAAACGCTTCAGGATTTTCAGCCATTTCATCGACTAGTTCAGGCGGTACATATTGTCCAAACAAGCCTGCCAACTGTTTCTTACCGCGTGACTCTACAAAAAATCCATACGACATATTAACGAAATAAATTGAGGCTATCATCACCAATAGCGAAGCAAGCGGCAGCACTAAATTAGCATATTGCCATACTGATAGATTAAACAGTATCACCACAGCCGTAGTCGCTAAGGTAAGCACGGTTGCCCACAACGGGCTTAACGCAGGCAGCGAAATAGCCAACAACAAACCAACCAATAACAGCAATAAGAATTCTGCACCCAGCGTATAAGCTGGATGCTCCTTAATATTGTTATCTAAAATGCCTGCAATCATATTGGCATGAATTTCCACGCCTGCATAAATGTTTTGTACAGGTGTTGCGCGCAAGTCCATTAAACCAGCAGCGGTTGTACCTAGCAGTACTATTTTGTTTTTTAATGTGGCGGGGGCTACTTTGCTAGTGAGTACATCAGTGGCAGATATGTATGGAAAGCTCCCTTGGGGCCCTCGATATGGAATCAATGCTGATACTTGTTCATCCACAGGAATACGCAGACTCCCTAATTTAAGCCATTCCAGGCCTGAATATTGTTTGCCAACGCCAAAGCCTTTTGCATAACCTGCCTCGATTTTAGTCGCGCCAGTCGCTGCGCGCGCAACGGCAACCGACAAGGCCTCGTACATTTTGCCATCATATTTAATAAGCATAGGCGCTTTACGCGAAATACCATCTTCATCAGGATCAGGGTTAAAATGCCCTGCCGTTTGAGCATTGTCTTGCAGCACTTCTAAATTGGCACCAAAACCAGTAGCCTCCATAAAGTGAATGTTTTTACCCTTAAAGCTGGCTTCTACAAATGACGCCAGCGGCAAAACACCACTGATACTGGACTCATCATCACGTAGAAAAAAATAGCCCAGCACTACATTGCGACCCTTTAAGCTATCAGCAAATACCTGGTCATAATCTAACTTTGGCCTGAGTGATTCAATCACTTGACTAAGCGCTTGATCGCTGGCGAGATATTTAGTTTTTATTTCTTCTAAACTTTTAAGGCCTGAGCTCTCATCTTTTTCAGCAAATACCACGTCAAAACCTAAAACATTGACATGATAGTCATCAAATAATTTATTCACCAAATCGGCAAGCTTATTGCGGCTCCAAGGCCAGCGACCCTGCTCTTTTAAGCTTTTTTCATCAATATCAATAATCACAATACGGTCATCAAGCTTATCAGGCATGAGCATATTAAGGCGCATGTCGTAGGTAAAGTTTTCAAGCCGGCTCATAGCGGCAAGATGTAACACACCGCTCGCATTGAGTAACAGCAGAACGATAATGGCGATGCTCAACGCAAAGCGCACACCGTGCCGAGATAAAATTGCTGATAACTTCATATTGGATTTATGCTGTATTTTTAGGCTAATGCTGCTTATTATTAATAAGTTTTTTGGTGCTGCTTTTAATACAATGCTATGATTTCATTACTTTTTAACAGCATATCGCATATCTTATTGTTTTAATAGCAATCTTGTGATGACTACACATTACCTTACAAATTCCACATTGAAATGATCGCATCCATGAACTACAAACCCCCATTAGAATTAAGTGGCAACAGCCAATCGAGTAACAGTAAAATTAATGCCAGCGTGATTTGGCTACACGGCCTAGGGGCGGATGGCTACGATTTCGAACCGATTGTACAAAAGCTTAACTTGCCTAACGTACGATTCATTTTGCCACATGCCCCAGAGATGGCGGTTACACGCAACAGTGGCTACATCATGCCAGCTTGGTATGATTTATATGGCACTTCCAGCAATAGTAAAACGGGCAGTAGCAAAGAAGATGAAACAGGCATTCAATCCAGTCAAAAATATATTAACTCATTGATAGAAAACGAAATGAAGCGCGGCATTTTAAGTGAACGCATTGTGCTCGCAGGCTTCTCACAAGGTGGCGCAATTGCATTGCACACCGCCTTGCGCTATCCACAAAGGCTTGCAGGCATACTGGCATTATCAACTTATCTGCCGCTTAAAACCAAACTTGCCACTGAAGCTCATCCAGCGAATGCAGGTATCCCGATCTTCATGGCACATGGTATTTTTGATGAAGTGATCAGCTTGGAGATGTGTAAAATTTCACTCAAAGTATTGCAAGATAGACAATTTTTTATCGCCAATAGTATTACCTGGCGCGAATACAATATGGCACATTCAGTATGTGTGGAAGAGATTGTCGATATTCGAAATTTTTTACAGCAGGTTTTGCAACAGGATTTGGTAGAATAGCAGCTTAATGACATTTTACTGTTGCCATGACTACCTCTAAAACCAAAACAGCCACGAAACTATCTACAGAAAACCCGATAGAGAAACCTGAAAATTTCGAGCATGCTTTTGCAGAACTAGAAAGCATTGTAGCGCAAATGGAATCAGGTCAAATGCCGCTTGAAGCCTCATTAGCGGCCTATACACGTGGTAATTTTCTATTGCAGTTTTGTCAACAATCACTCTCTGAAGTTGAGCAGCAAGTGCAAATCTTGAATGAGCGCAATCAGCTAGTACAATTTAAGTCCGAGAATGACTGAGTCAGGTATGTCTAATTTAGACGTGACTAACCTGGTCACCCCCAATACTGCCACACAAGATTTCTCAGCCTGGGTGCAAAGTAAACAAGCGCGCATAGAACAAGTACTTGACCAAGTTTTGCCCGCTGAAAATTTAGCTCCTCACACGCTGCACAGCGCCATGCGCTACAGCGCACTAGGTGGCGGCAAACGCGTACGCGCACTGCTGTGTTATGCTGCATCCGAGCTTTGCCAGAGTAACATTGCCATAGTCGATGCAGCTGCCAGTGCAGTTGAGCTGATACATGCGTACTCTTTAGTGCATGACGATATGCCTTGCATGGATGACGATGACCTACGCCGAGGCAAACCAAGTTGCCATAAACAGTATGATGATGCTACGGCGCTATTGGTGGGCGATGCATTACAAAGTCTGGCATTTGAAGTGCTGTCTCAACCACAACTGTGTCAGCATTTCAGCCAACATTGTAATCAACAACACAATCAACAAATCAACATGTTAAACATATTAGCCAAAGCCACAGGCTCTACTGGCATGGCGGGCGGGCAGGCAATTGATTTAGGCTCAGTCGGCATACCACTTACACAAACAGAGCTTGAAACCATGCATCGCTTAAAAACTGGTGCGCTCATTCAGGCAGCCGCTTTATTAGGTGCTGCCAATGGTTCAATTGAAGAAATTTCTGCTGTAAGTAAATATGCCTCTAACATCGGCTTAGCATTTCAGGTAGTGGATGATATTCTAGATGTTGAAGCTGACACCACCACGCTAGGTAAAACTGCAGGCAAAGATGCTAATAGCAACAAACCCACCTACGTGACAATATTAGGCCTAGACCTTGCTAAACATCATGCACAACAACTGCATGAAGAGGCTATTGCTGCCCTTGCGCCTTTTGGTGACCGTGCTCAGCGCTTGCGCGAGTTGTCTGGCTTTATCATGCAACGTAGCTTTTAATACACATACCTTATGACACCATTACTCGATACGATTGATTTTCCCCAGCAACTGCGCCAGCTTGAGCGCAAACAGCTTATTCAATTAGCACAAGAGTTACGCACATTTTTAATTGATAGTGTTGCAAAAACTGGTGGGCATCTATCCTCAAATTTAGGTGTTGTTGAGCTCACCATCGCGCTGCATTATGTGTTTAACACGCCTGACGATAGGTTGGTTTGGGATGTCGGTCATCAAACCTATCCGCATAAAATCCTCACTGGTCGTCGTGAGAAAATGCAAAATTTGCGTAAACCGCAAGGCATCGCTGGTTTTCCGCGTCGTGCTGAGAGCGAATACGATACGTTCGGNNCTGGAAAGACGCGCGGTGGCTATTATTGGCGACGGCGCCATGACCGCAGGCATGGCGTTCGAGGCATTAAACAATGCTGGTGATATGGATGCTAATTTGCTGGTTGTATTGAACGACAACGACATGAGCATCTCAAACAATGTCGGTGCGCTGAATAATTATCTGGCCAAATTGCTCTCAAGCCGCTTTTACGGTACGGTTAGAACCTCCGGTAAAAAAGTACTTTCTGCTGTACCGCCGATGATGGAATTTGCCAAACGCGCAGAAGAACATGTCAAAGGAATGGTGACGCCAGGCACATTGTTTGAAGAGTTCGGCTTTAATTATATCGGGCCGATTGATGGGCATGATATGGATGCACTCATTGATACCTTGCACAACATCAAACTGCTAAATGGCCCGCAGTTTTTGCATATTGTGACGCAAAAAGGCAAAGGATTTGAACCGGCAGAAGATAACCCAAATAAATTTCATGGCGTGGGGAAATTTGACCCGTGCAATGGCGATGCAATTGCAAGTAATGCTAAAAAAACTTACACCCAAGTGTTTGGCGACTGGCTAGTGGATATGGCAGCACTTGATAACCGCTTAATTGGCATCACCCCTGCCATGTGCGATGGTTCAGGATTAAATGCATTTGCCGAGAAATATCCAGACCGTTATTTTGATGTGGGCATTGCCGAACAACATGCCCTCACCTTTGCTGCTGGCATGGCGTGTGATGGCTTAAAACCAGTAGTCGCCATCTACAGTACATTTTTACAGCGCGCTTATGATCAATTAATACACGATATCGCCCTGCAAAATCTGCCCGTATTATTAGCGATTGACCGCGCGGGCTTAGTGGGTGCAGATGGGCCAACGCATGCGGGTAGCTTCGATTTGAGTTTTCTCAGATGCATTCCCAATATCGTGATTATGGCACCCAGTGACGAAAACGAATGCAGGCAAATGCTCTACACTGGCTTTCAATACAATGGCGTTGCCGCAGTGCGTTATCCACGCGGCGGTGGCACAGGTGCTGCCATTGAGCAGAAGATGCAGACCATTCCCATTGGCACGGCTGAAATCAAACGCAATGTAGCAACAACAAACCCTATGCAAAAAATCGCAATCTTAAGCTTTGGCAGCATGCTTGAAGCCTGCCTGACAGCTGGCGAGCAACTTGATGCCACCGTAGTCAACATGCGTTTTGTGAAACCAATTGATCATTCGCTTATTGAAAAACTGGCCAATGACCACACGTTAATAGTGACGGTAGAAGAAAATTGTGTGATGGGTGGTGCAGGCTCCGCCGTGATTGAAACGTTGCAAGCCATGCAACACCAGAATAGGCCTCTGATAAGAACCTTATGCTTAGGGTTGCCTGACCAATTTATTGAGCATGGGATGCATGAAACCATGTTGGCAGAATGTGGTTTAGATGCTGAAGGCATCGTGACCGCAATTGAGAGAAAATTAACCTAGTGATATACTCAAGTATTATTAAGTAATCGCTGAACTGGAAATAACATGAATCAATCCACTCTACCAAGTACCATCGAAGATGTGCAAAACACAGTTGATACGCGACACCTTGCCATTGATAAAGTTGGCATCAAAGCCATTCGCCATCCTGTGGTAGTTAAAGATAAATCCGGTGGTGAACAACATACAGTTGCGATGTTTAATATGTATGTACATTTACCGCAGCAATTCAAAGGCACACACATGTCGCGCTTTGTTGAAATTCTCAACATGAACGAACATGCTATTTCTGTTGAGTCATTTGAAACGATTTTGCGCGAAATGGTAAAGCGCCTGGAGGCTGAGTCTGGCCATGTGGAAATGACATTCCCCTATTTTGTGAATAAATCAGCGCCCATTTCAGGCGTAAAGAGCCTGCTCGATTACGAAGTAACTTTTATTGGCGAAATTCATCAGGATCAATTCGACATTACGGTAAAGGTATTAGTGCCTGTTACCAGCTTGTGCCCATGCAGTAAAAAAATCTCTGATTATGGTGCGCACAATCAACGCTCACACGTCACAGTGACTGCGCTAATAAATGATTTCATTTGGATTGAAGACATTATTGACCTCATTGAAAAACAAGCGTCATGCGAGCTCTATGGTTTACTTAAACGCCCCGATGAAAAGTACGTCACTGAACGCGCTTATGATAATCCGAAATTTGTTGAAGACATGGTGCGCGATGTAGCGGCCCAACTCAATGCAGAAAAACGTATTGTGGCTTATACCGTTGAAAGCGAAAATTTCGAGTCTATTCACAACCATTCTGCTTACGCTTTAATTGAGAATGACAAACGTAAACAATAAATCAAAAATACATAATTTTTGATTTAAAAAGCCACTTTATTAGTGGTTTTTTGCGATTTTAACACTTAAAACTAATATTTTTTAGTCAGCGTCATGGCAATATCTTGCCGCTTCATATCCAGCCTGTTTAATGCGCTCATTCCAAGCAACACAATAGAAGGTGACCCACCCTCCAACACGCTCGCTTCTACCTGGCTTAGCGTAATAGCCCCAATTTTAAGATTTGCAATCGTCACACGATAGGCTGTTACTACGCCATTCGCGGTGCCCACCTGCACAGGCTCACCTCGCTTGTAATCAATATTTGCGAACTTTGCATCACCACTATTAAGTGCAACTGTTGTAGCACCTGTGTCTACTAAAAACTTCAGTGATGCCCCGTTAATTTGGCAATCTGACACAAAGTGGCCCTGTGTATTGGCATACAAAGTAACGCTTGAAGTAGCATTAGCTGAACTACCACCTACAGAAGCCGCTTGCCCCATACCCAATTGCCTGGTTTTCCCCTCAATTTGCAACGTTGCTGTTTTGCTGTCTGCGGCAAGTAATTTAACACCATCGCTAATTTGGCCTACGCTTAAAGTTTTGGGTTTGCCGCCGTTGACCATCACAACGGCTTTATTACTGAAAAGCCCGACGATATTAACTTGTGTATCTGCAAGACAAATGTCAGTAACCAGCATACTCACGGCAAATATAATTGTTTTACTCAATGCAAGGTGTAATTTCATCTAAACATCCCTTGTGTATTTTGTTGCCCATGGCTCAGTTTTAAGCCCAATCCTATCACCAATAATCCTACTAATGGAAAAATAGCTGCAAGCATGAATGTTTGCTGACCACCCAAATATTGCAACGCATAACCACCTGTCACACCGCCAATAGTGCCGCCGATGCCATAAGCCACACTGTTATAAATCGCCTGACCTTTAGCCTGATGGCGCCCATTAAAAAACTGCGTAATGACTTCAACTGAAGCTGCATGAAAGCAGCCAAAGGTGGCCGCATGCAGGCTTTGTGCGATTAACAACAGCACTATATTATCTGCAGCGACGCCTATCATGCCAAATCTAAGCACAGCTAACGCCAAACTTGTTAGTAAAATGGCCTTTAAACTGAAGCGCACCATGATTTTTGGCATCAACATAAAAATACCGATTTCGCAGATAACGCCTACCGCCCACAGCAAGCCTATCATACCTTTGCTATAGCCATGATCGCTCAAATAAATCGAATAAAAGTTATACAACACACCATGCGCGGTCACCATGAGCGCGCAACCTACCAACAAGGCAATGACATTTGACTGCTTAACGACTTGCCAAATTGAAAAATGGTCGTGTTCATGCGCGGCTACTTTAGCGTCTGGTAGCGTGTACGAAAGTATAAATAAGGTTATTTGCACCATCAGCAAAAACCACAACAAACTTTTAATACCAGCAAAATCAATCAAAAAGCCTAATATCACTGCCGCCACAATAAAACCGAGCGAGCCCCACATACGGATGCGGCTGTAATGGCCGTTGGTCGTGGCAAGGTGCGCCAATGTGAGGGATTCTGCCAATGGCAAAGTAGAGCTGGTAAATAGACTTAATGCTGCCATTACAAAAAATAACCAATAAAAACCATGCGCCCAGAATACTGCCATAAAGCCGCATAGCCCTAAAAAAGCAGTCAGTCTAATCCACTGTGCACGCTTGCCCGTATGGTCTGCCAACCAACCCCAAAAATTGGGCGCGAAAATGCGGCTGATTTGAAACAAAGACATGAGAATGCCAATATCCGCAGGGCTAAATTGTTCTGACTTTAAATATAGGCCCCAGTAAGGAACAAACGCCCCTACAAAGAAATAATAAATGAAGTAAAAACGAGAAAGTTTGAAATGCAGCGCGTGACTCAAAATTTAAGCTCAAATAACCCTGTCAATTTGTAGTTCGACAAGCTTGTCGAAGGACTTAATAAGTGATTCCTAAATTTTAGGAATGCTTGATACCACATCTGCATTTTGTGCACGATGACGCAAGGCATGATCTATCAACACCAACGCCAGCATAGCCTCTGCAATGGGTGTGGCTCGCACGCCCACGCACGGGTCATGGCGGCCCGTGGTTTGCATGGTCACTGCTTGCCCATTTTTATCAATCGAGCGACGCTCTTGTGGAATACTAGAAGTTGGCTTTAACGCGACATTAACGCGAATCTCCTGGCCTGTAGAAATGCCGCCTAAAATACCGCCTGCGTGATTCGTCACAAAGCCTTGTGGCGTCATCTCATCGCCATGCACGCTGCCGCGCTGTGCAATGGCAGCAAAACCGGCACCAATTTCCACGCCTTTTACGGCATTGATGCTCATCATGGCGTAGGCAATTTCAGCATCCAATCGGTCAAATACCGGCTCACCCCAACCCACAGGTACACCTTCTGCCACCACGGTGATGCGCGCGCCAACAGAGTCACGTTCAGCGCGTATGTTATCAAGATAGGCCTCTAACTGCGGCAATACACTGTTATTGGGTGAGAAAAACGGGTTGTCATTCACAACATCCCAAGTTTCAAACGGAATTTCAATATCACCCATCTGGCTCATGTAGCCACGTACCGTGACACCAAAACGTTCCTTCAGCCACTTTTTAGCAATCGCACCAGCTGCAACACGCACAGCTGTTTCTCGTGCGCTAGAACGCCCACCACCGCGGTAATCACGCACACCATATTTTTGACTATACGTGTAATCTGCATGCCCCGGCCGAAAAGTATCCATGATTTTGCTGTAATCTTGGCTACGTTGATCGGTGTTACGAATCAATAAACCAATTGGCGCACCTGTGGTTTTACCTTCAAACACGCCAGACAGTATCTCGACTGAATCAGCCTCTTGGCGTTGCGTCACATGACGCGAAGTGCCTGGTTTACGGCGATCTAGATCAATTTGCAAATCTTCCGCGCACAATGCCAAACCTGGCGGACAGCCATCTACCACACCACCAATTGCAGCGCCATGAGATTCACCAAACGAGGTGAACGTAAAAAGTGTACCTAGTGTGTTACCAGACATAATGTCTATCTCATAAAAATTTAGCTAATTTTAACATATCACTGCGCTAGTATTACTGGACTAGTTACTGCACTGGCATTAATGTACGAGCCCTTTAATCCATTGCATATACACTTGCCTTGCTACTTTATTCAGAAAAAAGCAGCGCAAGGGTAAATCTTGCTGCATTTCATCTGATTGTTGTACGGCTGGACTTGCAATCGACTGAGCTAATTCATCAGCGCCTGCTTCACACCAACTTTGTACCATATCAGCAGTCATTTCAATGTGGCATTGAAACGCCAAGTGTTTGCCAATAGCATAGGCTTGATTTTGGCAATAAGTGCTTGATAACAAATGTGTTGCACCTTGTGGCAAGCTGAACGTTTCGCCATGCCAGTGGAAGCTGTTAAAACTTTCAATTTCACCAAACCAATGCTTGGCATCGGCATTGTCACTCACCTGCGCCTCTCCCCAGCCAATTTCTTTGATGGGGTTTTTAATGATGATGCCGCCCATTGCACGGCCCATGAGTTGCCCACCCAAGCAATGGCCTAGCACAGGAATATCATGTGCGACTGCTTCGCGAATTAAATCAAGTACAGGTGGAATCCACGGCAAATTATCATTCACACTCATCGGACCACCCATCAATACCACGCCGCTGCAAGCCAATATTGATGCGGGTGTTGGCTTGCCTGCATCTATCTCGTGCAATTGCCACGGAATATTTTGTGCAGTTAAGAAGTCGCCTAAATAGCCTGCGCCTTCATGCGCAATAAAGCGGAAAATAATGACTGGTTTCATGTTTTTTGACTTCAAATATATTCTTAAAAATACCCGTCATTCTGAGGCATCGCCGAAGAATCCAGTGGGTGCTTACCTGGCAGTATGCATGGATTCTTTGCTTTGCTCAGAATAACGAAAAGCTGGTTTTCGCAACTACAGCTCACACCATCCACCTACGTTTAAATTATCTAGTGTGTAATTGCCTATCGCATACCGAATAAGCCTTAAGGTTGGGAAGCCTATTTTAGCCGTCATACGGCGGATTTGACGGTTTTTTCCCTCAGCAATTTTAATCTCTAGCCAAGTGGTGGGAATCGCTTTGCGCTCTCGTATCGGCGGTGTTCTTGCCCATAAGCCTGCTGGCTCATCCATGAGTTTCACCTGAGCAGGTTTTGTCACAAAATCAGCTAAATCTACGCCTTGTCGCAAAGGCGCTAAATCTACGTCATTAGGTGCGCCTTCAACCTGCACCCAATAAGTTTTCACTTCTTTGTGTTTTGGGTCACTTAAACGGTGTTGCAACATGCCATCATCGGTTAAAATAATTAGTCCCTCACTATCCGTATCTAAACGCCCTGCTGCGTACACGTTGGAGATAGGGATAAAGTCTTTTAACGTAGGATGCTTTTCATGCAAACTGAACTGGCACACTACATTAAAAGGTTTATTGAATAAAATTATCATTAGGAAAAAGTCATGACTTCAAAAATTAAGGTTCCTGCTACGGGCGAAAAAATCACAGTAAACACAGACAACACGCTAAACGTGCCGAACCACCCCATTATCCCATTTATTGAGGGCGATGGCATAGGTGCAGATATTACGCCACCCATGATCAAAGTGGTGGATGCCGCAGTGAATAAAGCCTATGGCGACACACGTAAAATCTCATGGATGGAAGTGTACGCTGGCGAAAAAGCCACCAAAGTATATGGCGCCAACGACTGGCTGCCTGCCGAGACCATGCAGGCGGTACGTGACTATGTTGTTTCAATTAAAGGTCCATTAACCACACCAGTGGGCGGCGGCATACGTTCACTCAATGTAACTTTGCGCCAAGAGCTTGATTTGTACGTGTGCTTGCGCCCTGTACAATATTTTACTGGCGTGCCTAGCCCGGTTAAACACCCAGAAAAAACTGACATGGTAATTTTTCGCGAAAATACTGAAGATATTTACGCGGGTATTGAATGGGCAGCTGGTACCGATGAAGTAGAAAAAGTTATTAACTTTTTGAGTGATATGGGTATGCGTAAAAAAATTCGCTTCCCAGAATCGTCAGCCATCGGCATTAAACCTGTGTCAAAAGAAGGTAGCCAACGCTTGGTACGCAAAGCGATTCAATACGCCATTGATAACAACCGCAGATCACTCACCATTGCCCATAAAGGCAATATCATGAAATTTACTGAAGGTGGCTTTAGAGATTGGGGTTATGAAGTAGCCAAACAAGAATTTGGCGCAATTGAAATTGATGGCGGCCCATGGTGCAAACTACCAAATGGCATGATCATTAAAGACTGCATTGCCGATGCCTTTTTACAAGAAATTCTGTTACATCCGCAAGATTATGATGTGGTTGCTACGCTGAATTTGAATGGTGATTACATGAGTGACGCACTCGCTGCACAAGTGGGTGGCATCGGCATTGCACCAGGCGCTAATTTAAGCGACACAGTGGCTATGTTTGAGGCCACGCATGGTACAGCGCCTAAAATTGCGGGTAAGGATATTGCTAACCCAAGCTCTATTATTCTCTCGGCTGAAATGATGTTGCGTCATTTAGGTTGGGTAGAAGCTGCAGATTTAGTCATTAATGGTGTTGCAAAAGCGATTCTTGCTAAACGTGTGACTGGTGACTTTTCAAGTGAAATGGAAGGCGCTACGCAAGTGGGTTCTGCGCAATTTGGTGAAGAGATTATTGCCAATATGTAGCATGGGGTTTGTTAATTGCCAACAAAAGCAAATAATAAAAAACGGCTCGTAATTACTTACGGGCCGTTAAACTTATACTGCAATACTATAAACACTCAGGCTTTTTGTATGTTTGAGGCTTGCTTGCCTTTTGGACCTTCGGTCACTTCAAAACTTACGCGTTGACCTTCCTTAAGACTTTTATAGCCAGCCTCTACAATCGCAGAGAAATGTGCGAATAAATCGTCACCACCATCATCTGGAGTAATGAAGCCAAAACCTTTAGAGTCGTTGAACCATTTTACGGTACCTGTTGCCATTTCCAAATCCTTACATAACACAACGGGGGGCGCCCCAAAAAGTTTGTCTCAAGAACAAAAGTCGCCATAAAGAATTGCAATATAAAATTAAAGCAGGCTAAAAAACTCGATCTCAAACACCTAAGCGAATTTATAATTTGGATACAAAGAAATGTCAAGCGGTTTTTTGCTATTCAAAAATTTAAATTTTTTCATGGAAAACTTAGGTTTTTACAAATTGCCGGACTGATTTAAGCTGACTTAATTTCATGGCAAAAAAGCGTAAAGCCTTTACAAAAAAAAATCTTAAGGGCATTATTAGTTTAATAAAAACTAATAGGGAAAAGCTTTCACGCTAATTTAATGTAATTTTTATGGCCACAGCAACTCCATTAAGCAAATTGAGCGGTCTCGCTCGCACCTTAATTCAGGAAAAATTACTTTCTGAAGATGAGGCGAATGCGATACAAGCACAGGCAAACACGGTTAAAGCCCCGTTTATCAGGCAGCTTATTCAAAGCAGGAAATTAAGTGCGCAAGTGATAGCCGAAACCTCAGCAAAAGCATTTGGTTTCCCTTACTTTAACTTAGATGCGTTTAATCTCGATTACTTGCCGACCAAGAAAATTGATCAAAAATTAATGCAATCCAACCACGTAATGGCATTGCAAGTGCGAAATAACTTACTATTTGTTGCAATTTCAGACCCCACCAATTTGCATGCACTCGATAGTGTTCAATTTCAAATGGGCATGAGCTTGTCGCCAGTCGTAGTTGAAGATGACAAGCTTGGGCGTTGGATAGATAAAATTGTAGAAGCTAGCGACTCCAGCATGAAGTCATTGGATACCGATGATGAATTTGATTTAGGTGAAGATGATGCACAACCACAAGAGGACGAACCACAGCCCCTGGAAATTGAAGACGCTCCAGTTGTTAAATTCCTGAATAAAATGTTGCTGGATGCCATCAACATGGGCGCATCTGACTTACATTTTGAGCCTTATGAAAAATTTTACCGCGTTCGTTATCGTGTATNNGTGTAGATGGCATATTACGTGAGATTACTCAACCGCCACTCGCAATCAAAGAAAAACTGGCTTCTCGTATTAAAGTGATTTCCAGTATGGATATCTCAGAGAAACGTATACCGCAAGATGGTCGTATGAAACTGGTACTATCTAAAACGCGCACCATTGATTTTAGGGTAAGTACGTTACCTTTAATTAACGGCGAAAAAATCGTGATGCGGATTTTAGATCCTTCCAGCGCATCACTTGGCATTGAGGCGCTGGGCTACGAGCCTGCACAAAAAGATGCGTTATTGAATGCAGTTAGTCGTCCTTATGGACTTGTGCTCGTTACCGGCCCGACGGGTTCAGGCAAAACGGTGTCGCTTTATACTTGCCTGAATATCTTAAATAATCCTGGCGTCAATATTGCTACAGCAGAAGACCCTTGCGAAATACCACTAGCTGGTATCAATCAAGTCAACGTCAATGACAAACAAGGGCTTACCTTTGCTGCCGCGTTAAAATCGTTTTTACGGCAAGATCCAGACATCATCATGATTGGTGAGATTCGTGATTTAGAAACGGCAGATATGGCCATTAAAGCCGCGTCTACTGGCCACATGGTGCTCTCTACACTGCACACCAACGATGCACCTTCCACTCTTACACGCCTACTCAATATGGGTGTTGCACCGTTCAACATTGCCTCTGCGGTATCACTCATTACTGCACAACGTCTGGCAAGGCGTTTATGTAAAAGCTGTAAAGTACCTATTGACGTGCCGAAAGAGGCGTTGCTGGACGTAGGGTTTACAGAAGACGAGTTAGATGGCTCTTGGCAGTTATACGGCCCGAAAGAAGGTGGCTGTGAAGTGTGCAACAGTGGCTACAAGGGTCGAGTGGGTATCTACCAAGTAATGCCAATCACCGATGCAATTAGTCGTATTATTATGAAACACGGCACAGCGCATGATATTGCTGACCAAGCAAAACGTGAAGGGGTGAAAGATTTACGACAATCTGGCCTGCTCAAAGTAAAGCAGGGCCTAACCTCAATTGAAGAAGTAGAAGCTTGCACCAATGAATAGTTCTATTTTGCATTAGAAACGTAACGCGAAGATGAACCGCAGACAGTGCTGTAGCACGGCAAGTCGAAGTCGAAGTCGAAGTCGAAGTCGAAGTCGAAGTCGACAAAGTATCGGCTTTAATGCGAAATGGAATAATATCGCTAGACCTAATATTCTAACTAAATATAGGCATGCTAACTAACACAGGGAATCATCATGGCAGTTAATGCGAAAGCCACAAAAGAGGTCACCTACTCTTGGGAAGGTAAAGACAAAAAAGGTAAAGCCGTTAAAGGCGAGATGAGAGCATCTGGTGATTCATTTGTCAATGCTACCTTACGCCGTCAGGGCATTACTGTTACAAAGGTTAAGAAACAGAGTAGTTTCGCCAATAAAGGTAAAGTTTCAGATAAAGACATCACCTTGTTTACTCGCCAACTCGCTACCATGATGAAAGCTGGCGTGCCGTTACTGCAAACATTTGATATTGTTGGCAAAGGTCACAACAATCCAGCTGTAGCCAAGCTACTACTGGATATTAAATCTGATGTAGAGACTGGCAGCAGCTTAAGTGCGGCTTTCCGCAAATATCCACTTTATTTTGATTCACTTTTTTGTAATTTAATAGGCGCGGGTGAACAAGCTGGTATTTTAGATACTCTACTTGACCGCCTCGCCACCTATAAAGAAAAAATCCAGGCGATTAAATCAAAAATTAAATCTGCACTGTTTTATCCAATCTCAATTATCATCGTAGCGTTTATCATTACTGCTGTTATCATGATTTTTGTAATTCCTGCTTTTAAGGAATTATTCAGTAGTTTTGGGGCTGATTTACCAGCTCCTACGCTTATTGTAATGGCTATTTCTGATATATTCGTACAATGGTGGTGGGCAATTTTTGGCTCCATTGGATTCGGACTGTGGTTCTTCTTTTACACATGGAAGCGTTCTTTGAGCATGCAATCTACCATGGATAGATTGATCTTAAAAGTTCCTGTATTTGGTGACCTTATTCGAAAAGCAACCATTGCCCGGTTTGCACGTACGATGGCCACCATGTTTGCTGCTGGCGTACCGTTGGTAGAAGCTCTGGATTCAGTTGCAGGGGCATCCGGTAACCGTGTGTACTATGATGCAACCAAAAGAATACAGAGTGAAATCAGCACGGGTACTAGCCTAACCGTTGCCATGCAGAATACTAATGTTTTCCCCAACATGGTGCTACAAATGACGGCCATTGGTGAGGAATCCGGCTCCTTAGACTCAATGCTCAGTAAAGTTGCCGACTTCTTCGAAGCTGAAGTTGATGATGCAGTTGATGCACTAGCTAGTTTGATGGAGCCTATTATTATGGTGGTACTAGGTGTACTGATTGGTGGCTTGGTGATTGCCATGTACCTGCCAATCTTCAAACTGGGTCAAGTAGTGTAAAAAATGGCAGGTTAATTCCAACCAAATCTCGACTCACCTATATAGCAAGTGCCAATAATAATGTCAGCCCATTAAGCCCGCATTGTCATTCCGTGCTTTCGCGTGTGAATAAGGCGCTTTAGTGCCTTATTCTGCGGTGAAGACCTTTACGGTCCGACACGGAATCCAGTGACTTGAAGGCACTATATACCGACGCCCAAAGGTATGACAAATATGAGGGTTGAAGCAATAACGGGTAAGCATTGTCATTATTTAGAATGATTAGCTATATAGTGAGCCCACCTTTAACCAATCAAAGAAATTATCTATTTTTTAGTTGCGGCAACCATGGCTCGCTCTATTTCTTTGTAAGGTTGTGCACCCAACATCCGTTTTCCATCAGCAAAAATCAAGGTGGGGGTGCTAGTGACACCGATTTTTCTTGCTAACTGCCCCACTTTTTCCAATGGCACTTCACAATTACCTGTAGTTTTGGGTAATTGATTATTAAAAATCCAGTCTTCCCATGCCTTAACGCGATTTGACGCACACCAGATAGATTTTGATTTATTAGCGGCATCTGGGTGTAATTGCTCAATCGGATAAAGAAAAGTGTAAATGGTCACATCCGTAATATTAGCCAGCTCATTTTGCTCCAGGCGTTTGCAATATGGGCAATCCACATCAGAGAACACTACCAATTTACGGCTACCATTTCCTTTAACGACTTTAATCGCTTGATCAAGTGGCAGGCTAGAAAAATCAATTTTTGTCAGCTCTTCTAATCGTTCGCCTGTGATATCTTTTTTAGTTTTTGGATCTACCAAATGGCCTTCAGCAATTAAAAAGGTCATTTTTTCATCGGTATAAATGATTTGCCCACCCATGAATACTTCATACAAGCCTGCATAAGCAGTTTTGGTCACGCTTTCTACCTTAAACTTTGGATAAGCAGCCTCTACCGCTTTTTTCACGCTTGCCTCGTCTGCCAAAGCAAGCGTTGCGAACGCACATAATAACGTAATGCTGACTAATTTTTTTGACATGCAATTTCCTTGGTTTGAATTAATTTTATTTACAACTACCGGTGTCATTCTTAATCGCAATATATTAAAGCGCAATTGCATTTGCAACCAACATTTTTTTAATTGCCTGTTGCTTGGTCGCAGACCATCCCAAATTCCTTATTTTTTTTATTGCAGTATTCTTGGCTTCAAACAGCTGATAAAGGCCATCTGTCAGTAGCAGCATATTCAATACATCTACTTTTCTCATGCGAGTATAACGCTTCAGCAAACTACTATCATTTACAGTTTGATATTGATTCTTTTCTTTCAAAATTTCAACCAAATCCACCACATCTCTAAAGCCTAAATTCACACCTTGACCCGCCATTGGATGAACTTTGTGCGCCGCATCGCCCGCCAACACCACACAATTTTGTACTAGCGTACTGGTTTTTTGTAAGTTTAATGGAAAAGCGACAGCGGGGCTTATGAGCTTCAATTTGCCCAATACCGCCCTGCCCGCAGCCATCACTTGCCTTGTAAATTCATCATCGCTTAACATTAACAATGAATCGGCAACCTTGGTTGACACCGACCACACAATAGAGATTGTGTTGTCTGGTAACGGCAACCACGCAAGAATACTATTTTTACCTTCTGCATCCAGCGCAAACCATTGTCTGGCAATGTTGGAGTGGGCGTTTTCAACTTTAAAATTTGCCACAATCGCAGTTTGATCATACGATTTTTGTTGCATAGGCATGTTAAGTTGTTGACGCACCCAAGAATGGCTGCCATCTGCGGCTAACAGAAGCAAACTTTCTATAGTTTTGTGATTAGAAAAATGCAATGTCGCCTTGCCGGGCGTGGCACTCACCGTCTCGCAAGGAGAATCAAACAGGGTTTGTACACCTAAAACCTCAACTTGCTTTAGCAGCGCCTGCATCAAGGCTTTAGCTTCTACAACAAACCCCAAACTATCGGCATTCACATCGCTGGCTAATAAAGCTAATGGCACTTGTGTAGCATCACCAAATATTTCCATTGCCTGCATTTCGCCGATACGCGCCGGGTTCAACAACTCCCACACACCCAAGCCGCTTAACCATTGGGCATTTTTGGGGCTGATTGCATAAATTCGTGTATCCCAGGCGTCATCAACAAAATCAGCTTTAGCTGGGTTTTTACTATCAATTAACACCACAGAAAAACCTGCCTGATGCATGGCAACCGCTGCGGCTAAGCCCACTAAGCCCGCGCCGACTATCGCAACGTCTGTGTGTAAGGCGTTATTGCTCATTTACCAAAACTCATCTTTCTCACCAAATGTTGTTTGATTGGCTTGATGACATCAAACAAACCCAAACCTGCACTTCTTAACCCACTTACACCAATAATGTCATTTGAGAAAATATTGACTAGAAAGTCCGTGAATAATAAGCCACCTTTGGTATCATTTTTTCGGCTTGCACGATACACATCAAGCATTGATGCGGTGCCCAATGTTGTGTCAGATGAAGATGCAACAACCTGTGCTAACGACTCTGCATCACGCAGACCTACGTTAAACCCCTGCCCCGCCACTGGGTGCATGGTTTGCGCGGCATTGCCTATCACCGCCAGGTGCGGTGTATCAGTAGCTTTTAATTGAGATAGTTTTAACGGAAAAGCCATGCGTTTTTCTACACTTGAAAAGCGTCCTACCCTATCACCAAATTGTTGATGAAATTGTGCCAAAAATTCAGCGTCGCTCAATGCGAGCAATGGTGTGATGTATTCTTTCTTACCCGTCCAAACCAGAGAGAAGTCACGTTCGCCATTGGGCAATAAAGCCATTGGGCCATTTGCGGTAAAGCGCTCGTAGGCAACATTATTATGCGGAAGCTCTGCGCGCACTTTGCTAATCAATGCATCATGGCCATATTCTTTAGTTTCGCGCTCTAAACCAACAAGCGCATCCAAGCTGCGACCACCATCTGCCAGCACTACCAATTTGCTATTTAGTGTATATGTTTCGACGCCACGGGAATAGCTCACACTAGCTTGCGAGGCGTTATGCGTAATCGCCTCGGCACTTGCCTCAAAGATAAAATTTACCGCAGGTTTTTCTGTAAGCGCTTGATCTAGCGCTTCACTTAAAGCGCCGTAAGACAACACATAGCCGAGCGCCTCTTGTTTGAAATCACTCGCATGTAATCTGGATCTGCCAAGGCTGCCTTTTTGCGATACATGAATACTATTGATTGCCGTAGCATGCTGCGCCAGCCTGCTCCAAACACCTAGCTTCTCAAGTATGCGCCTGCTACCATAAGACAGTGCCAGCGCACGACTTTCACCATACGCGACGCCTTGTTTACGCGCCTCAAGCACGGTAACGGCAGCGCCTTGCTTAGCCAATAACAATGCTAACGTGGCCCCCACCGGCCCACCACCCACGATAATGACAGGTTCACTCATCTAGTTTTCATTAGGGCTTCAACATCAGCCACGGTTTTAACCGCGTTTGCCGTCAGCACCTCACAACCATCTTGCGTGACTAACACATCGTCTTCAATGCGAATACCAATGTTCCAAAAATCTTTCGGCACATTATCTGCGGGGCGAATGTAGCAACCAGGCTCAACGGTAAGCATCATGTTTGGTTCTAGTATGCGCCAGTTACCTGGCTTGTCTTTAGATTTAGTATCTTTATACTCGCCAGCATCATGCACATCTAAACCCAGCCAATGGCCAGTGCGATGCATGTAAAACTGGCGATATGCGCCACTTTCCAACACAGCATCTTTGCTGCCTTTGCACAGCTTCATGTCAATAAAGCCCTGTATCAGCACATCCAGCGCGGCGTCGTGCGGCGCGTTCCAATGGTTTTTTATATTTACTTCAGCAATCGCAGCCGCCTGCGCGGCTAACACCAACTCATACACCTCTTTTTGCGCAGCTGTAAATTTACCGTTTACAGGAAAAGTACGCGTAATGTCAGAGGCATAACCATCCAGCTCACAACCTGCATCAATCAACAATAAATCGCCATCATTGAGCTTTGCATTGTTCGCGTTGTAATGTAGCGTACAAGCATTGGCACCACCAGCGACTATGCTGGTGTAAGCAGGCGATTGCGCACCTTTGCGATAAAACTCGTGTAAAAATTCCGCCTCAATTTCATATTCCATCATGTCAGGTTTTGCAAACTGCATCGCCCGGTTATGTGCCGCCGCCGCGATATTGGCAGATTTACGCATAATCGTTTGTTCGAAAGGTGATTTATACAAACGCATTTCATCAATCAATTTACGAACATCAGCAATATCGTCAGGCACGCTCACGCCGCTACGCGCTTGGGCTCGCAAGGTGTTCATCCAGCCCGTTATACGCGCATCCCAACTTGTATTTTCACCTAAACTAAAAAATAACTTAGGCTGATTTGCCAGTAATTTCAACACAACTGCGTCCAGTTCGTTTATTGAATACGCTTCATCAAAACCAAATGTCTCACGTGCCGCATCTGCGCCAAAGCGAAAACCATCCCAAATTTCGCGCTCCATGTCTTTATCGCGACAAAATAAAATGGATTTAGGATTGTCACCTGCAACCAATACCACCACAGATTCAGGCTCTTTGAAGCCCGTTAAATAATAAAAATAACTATCAAAACGGTATGGGTAATGGCTATCGCGATTGCGAACCAGCTCAGGTGCGGTGGGGATGATAGCAATACCTTCGCCCATGCGCGCCATCAAGGCTTGTCGCCTTACGTTAAATTCAGTGTGGTCTATGTTCATTCAATATTTAATTTCATTTAATCTTGGTAATTTTAACAACTTACATAAAAGCCATGCATCATTTTGTAGCTTAGAAAGTGTTTAGGTTCAATTGTGTATCTAAATCTTGCAGCCGCTCCGGCGTGCCGATGTCATGCCACACACCTTGATGATGCTGTGCTGTCGCCTGGCCCTTGGCGATTGCAGCCTTGAGCAGTGGCGCTAGCTTGGCGGGTTCGCCACGCTGCACATTCGCAAATAAATCTGGATGGTAGATGCCGACACCTGAAAAAGTAAGTTTCGTCGCACCTTCTAACGACAACCTTCCATCTTGGTAGGCAAAATCACCTTGCGTATGTTGTGGTGGGTTATTCACCATGACCAAATGTACCAGGTTATTTGGCATTAACGCTGCTTTTAATGACGCAAAATCAATCTCGGTAAATATATCGCCATTCACTACTAAAAAGGGTTTCTCACCTAACAAATGCAATGCATTGGCAATGCCCCCTGCGGTTTCTAGCGCAGTTTTTTCTGGACTATATTGAATGAATAAACCCCATTGGTCGCCATTACCCAAAACGGCTTCAATCTGCCCGCCTAAATACGCGTGGTTGATGACAACTTCTTTAAAACCAGCTTTGGCTAAACGCTCTAAATGCCATACGATAAGCGGCTTGCCTCCCACTTTCAACAAGGGCTTTGGTGTATGGTCTGTGAGTGGGCGCATGCGCTCTCCACGGCCAGCGGCTAGTATCATCGCTTTCATTAAAACCGGTTGCATTAAAACGTAAATCCCTCTTGCGGTTTTACATTCTCTAGCTGATTAAGCAAACGTAACATCGGTCTGAGTTCTACATAGCGCTCGCATACTTTTCGCAAATAGTGCATCACTAATGGCATGTCTTTTAAGTAGGCATCTTTGCCATCGCGGTGACAAAGCCGTGCAAATATGCCGAGTACTTTAATATGCCGTTGCGCACCCATCCATTCAAAATCGCGATAAAACTCTGAGAAATCATCTGGCACGGGCAAGCCGGCTTTTTTGGCTGATTGCCAATAGCGCACGGCCCAATCAATAATCTGCTCTTCTTCCCAACTGATGTAGGCATCTTTTAACAATGAGACCAGATCATAAGTAATTGCACCATATACGGCATCTTGAAAGTCTAAAATTCCAGGGTTACTTTCTTGCGTAATCATTAAGTTACGTGAATGATAATCGCGGTGCACGTAAACCTGTCCTTGCGCCAATATATTTTGATTCAACACAGCAAAGGTATTGTTTAATACGGCTTGCTGCTCGTTATTCAAGGTGGTATTTAAGTGTTTAACTACATACCAATCTGGGAATAACTGCATCTCGCGTGTGAGCAGGGCTTCATCATAACTTGGCAGTACATCAGGCTTGCTGGCGATCTGCATTTTAATGAGCGCGTTAGTCGCATCTTGATATAGCTTGGGTGCGCTTTGTGCATTAAGTTGCGTTAAATAAGTATCATCGCCTAAATCACTTAATAGCAAAAAGCCTTGCTCTAAATCCTGAGCAATCACCTGTGGCACGTTTAGACCAGCGTCCAGCAACAGTTTGGCAACCTTGACAAAAGGTGAGCAGTCTTCTTGTGGTGGCGGTGCATCCATTGCAATTAAAGTTTTATGCCCTAAATATTCACTGGGTAAATGCGCCCTAAAATAGCGCCTGAAGCTAGCATCGGCTGATGCGGTTGTGAGCGTAAAGCCCGCTTGCTGCAACGCCATGGTTAACCAAGCGTTAAGTTGTTGTTGTCTATCGTCCACGACTATCTATCCAATGTTATATAATGTAGTTACTTGGCGTTTATACACTAGTCTTAATGCTTAAGATTTAATGCTTAATCTGCCCCTGAAATACACGGAGTTAAAGGGGTGAAATGCGATTTATTGATTGCCAAAAAGCCCAATTTATGAGATTTTATCATTGATATAATAAAACCGTCTGCCTATATACTCGTGCCTTCAATTTCACCATTCTCTAACATAGCAATTTCAGCGGTCATTTCATGCTGAAAAGCCGTTTTTTAAGCTGCTTAACCGCTCTTTTATTAGTGTTCAGCCTGCCCGTGCGAGCTGCAAGTGATGAATCTACAAGCGAAACATTGCCACCTGGCGATGCTCCTGCTGGTGTGTCTAGTGACGCGCTTGTTATTGACGGCGATAAACTTGAGTTGCATCTTGATAGAAAAATGCGCGCAATCGGCAATGCATCTATTAGCCGGGGGAAGCAAACTATACTAGGTGACGTGATTGACTACGACGTTCAAAACGATACATTGCATGTAACAGGTAATGTGCGCATTGATGTGGGTAATGCCGGATTAAGCGGACCTGAGCTTCACATGCAGCTATCTGAAAACATTGGTGAATTGAGAGATGCCTCAATCAGCATGTATAAAGCGAATGAGCCTGGCAAAACCCAGCCGATCAGCAGAAGTTCTGAAAAATTTTCCAGAAGCTTAGGTAACTTGCAAAGTCAGCAAATTGGTGGAGAAAGCGCATTTACAACCACTTCACCAACTACAGCTGGCGATAAAGCTCAAGATTCATCAGGACTTGCCTCTGAGCCAAATTCCGAGCTACGCTCTACAAAGGCGCGCGGCGATGCTAAAGCCATATTTTTTGAAGGCCAGGATAAAAAACGCCTGAAAGATGCGCGCTATACCACTTGCGAGACCGGTGTGGATGATTGGTATATTAAAGCCAAAGAATTGGACCTTAATGATTACACTGAATCAGGCGTTGCTAAAAACGCCTATATAGAATTCAAAGGTGTTCCACTGCTTTATACACCATGGATAAGTTTCTCCTTTAACAATCAACGTAAAAGCGGTTTACTTGCACCGACCTTTGGCACCACTACCCGCAGCGGTTTTGAGGTATTAGTACCATTTTATTGGAATATCTCACCCAATATGGATGCGACGCTCGCAGCACGTGCTTTGAGTAAACGTGGCGTTCAACTACAAGGTGAATTCAGGTATTTGGAAGAAAAATTTTCTGGTATTGATAACCTGGAATACCTGCCAAGCGATAACCAAGATGGCAGCAACCGCTATTACGCTAACCTTAAACATCAGCACAACCTTGGCAATGGCTGGTCTGCTGGCTATAGCCTTGAAAAAGTATCCGATGATCAATATTTTTCTGACTTATCTACCCGGATCGTTACCACAAGCCGCATCAACTTACCGCAACAGTTTAACGTTGATTACGCGGATGATACATGGCGCTTTAATGCGCTCGCACAAAAATTTCAAACCTTAGATGATTTATCTTATCCTTATGAGCGATTGCCGCAAATGACACTTAGTGGCACCAAATACTTTGGTGACGTTAACACGAACTTATATACGCAACTTGTGGCGTTTGATACCAATAAAAATGCACCCGTTACTGCCACCGGCACGCGCTTTACGCTATATCCCAGCGTCAGTTTGCCTATGACTAAATCATACGGCTATATCACACCCAAAATCGGTATTCATCACACCAGTTACAGTCTGAACAACGTAGCCAATAACCTGGATTCTCAACAGCGCACCTTGCCCATATTCAGCCTGGACAGCGGATTGTTTTTTGACCGCGACTTCAAGGTAGCTGACCGTGCATATTCACAAACTGTAGAACCCAGACTATTTTATGTGTATATCCCTGACTCAAAACAATCCGACATTCCAATTTTTGATACCAACGAGTCTGATTTAAATTTCAGTACCTTATTCAGTGAAAACCAGTTCACTGGTAACGACCGTATCAATAATGCTAATCAGCTAAGTCTGGCTTTAACCACACGCTTGATTGAAACTGACTCAGGCACGCAACGATTATCAGCATCCATAGGGCAGCGTTACTATTTTTCAGATCAAAAAGTCGCACTACCAGGCGCGGCCTTCAGAAAAAGTGACAGTTCAGACATTATTGCCGGTCTCACTACAAATTTAAGAACCAGTTGGAACGTTGATGCTTTTTGGCAATACAATACAGACGACTCACGCTCAGTACGCACAACGCTTACCAGTCGTTATAATCCAGAACCCGGTAAAACACTTAACCTGAGTTACAGTTATAGACGTAACTTGCTTGATCAGTTTGACATATCAGGTCAATGGCCGCTAGGGCAAGGCTGGTATGGCATAGGACGCGCCAACTACTCATTACGTGAAAATCGGGTCATCGAAACGCTGGCGGGGTTAGAGTATGATGCGGGTTGCTGGCAGACCAGAACCGTCATTCAACGTGTAAGCACCGCAACTGCCAATGCTAACTATGCGTTCTTTTTTCAGCTTGAACTCGGCGGCTTAGCCTCAATAGGGGCTAATCCTCTAGGTATTATCAAACGCAACATCCCTGGCTATGTGAGCACAGGCCTAATTCCAGACACCTATCAACAACCTTATTACGAGTAACTATTTTGCGCAATTTCACACAATTCTTATTATTAACCAGTGCGTTAATCATGTCTTACCACTTCAATGTGCAAGCTGCAGAAGTTGTTAAACTAGACCGTATCGTTGCCATCGTTGACCAAACTGTGGTAACCGAACTGGAGCTGGAAAGCCGCATTCGCACCGTTATCGCACAATTTAAAAAACAAGGGACTGAATTACCTGAAGAAAGTATTTTACGTAAGCAAATTTTAGAGCGCCTGATTTCAGACACACTACAACTGCAATATGCTGCGCAATCAGGTCTTAAAGTTGATGATAATCAACTAGATAAAACCATAGAACGTATTGCTGAACAAAACCAGATGACACTCACTGAATTTGGCGAAGCCCTCAGTAAAGATGGCATTAGCATGATCAAGTTCAGATCGGACATTCGTAATGAAATTACCATTGCTCGCCTACGTGAGCGTGAAGTAGATGGCCGTGTTAACGTGAGTGAATCTGAAATTGATAACTATTTAACCTCACAGGCTTCTAACAATGAAAACCAGGATGAATTTGAAATATCACATATTTTAATTCGCACGCCTGAAGAAGGCGCCACCGAAGATGTGCAAAAAGCTAAAGCAAAAGTAGATGACGCCATTAAAGCCCTACAAACTGGCACCAGCTTTGCTAAAGCATCTGCGAGTTTTTCAGATGCACCCAATGCCTTAGAAGGCGGTAACATAGGTTGGAAAAGAGGCGCACAAATGCCAGCGTTATTTTTAGACGCTTTAAAAGCAATGCAAATCGGTGACATTTCACCAGCGCTACGAAGCCCCAATGGTTTTCATATTCTAAAGCTCACGAATAAACGCGGCGGGAATTCGCCACTGGTTATACAGCAAACACACGCCCGCCACATACTCATCAAGCTTTCAGAAGTCATGTCTGAAAAAGAGGGTAATCAGAAAATGGATAGCATTAAAGAGCGTTTGGATAATGGCGAGAAGTTTGAGGCGCTCGCCCGTCAGTTTTCAGAAGATGGTACCGCTTCAAATGGCGGCGACCTGGGGTGGGTGAATCCTGGCGATACCGTGCCACAATTTGAAAAAGCCATGAATGAACTCAAAGATGGGCAAATCAGCGCGCCCGTGCGCAGTCAGTTTGGTTGGCATGTGATTCAAGTAATTGAGCGACGCAAACAAGACATGAGCAAAGAATCTGCTCGATTGAAGGCACGTCAAGAAATTCGCACTAGAAAAGCAGATGAAGCTTATCAAGACTGGATTCGTGAACTGCGTGATCGCGCTTATGTGGAACTTAAACTTGAAGACAAGTTTTAAAAGCTACCTTTAAAAGTCATCTCAATCGCGTGAGTACAACATTGCCTTGCATTGCCATTACCGCTGGTGAACCAGCAGGCATAGGTCCAGATCTATGCGTCATGTTGGCATACAAGCCACTCAACGCCAAAGTAGTGGTGATTGCGGATGCAGACATGCTTAAAGCGCGTGCCGCACAACTGAATCTTAGCCTTCACGTTATACCTTACGTAAAAAACACAACCCAGAAACACCGTGGCAATGGTACGTTAACAGTTTTGCACCAGCCAGTGAATAGCATAGTATCAGCTGGCGCCTTAAATGCACTTAATAGCCAATATGTGTTAGAAACCCTAAAAATAGCGGCATTGGGTTGCATCAATCAAGACTTTGATGCAATGGTAACGGCGCCTGTGCATAAAGGCATTATTAACGATGCTGGCATTGCCTTCAGCGGCCATACCGAATTTTTAGCCGAACTTACAAACACACCACAAGTGGTGATGATGCTCGTGGATGGAAGTATGCGTGGCGGCATGCGCGTTGCGCTTGCTACTACACATTTAGCGCTTAAAGATGTACCCGCAGCCATTACTCGCGGCACCCTTGAAACCACCATCCGTATTTTGCATCATGATTTAGTACATAAATTTGGACTAGCAAACCCGCGTATTTTAGTGGCCGGTCTTAATCCCCACGCGGGAGAAGATGGTTATTTAGGTCGTGAAGAAATTGAAATTATTAACCCTGTGCTAGAAAAACTGCGTACTGAAGGCATGCAACTGACAGGCGCGCTGCCTGCAGACACCTTATTTGTAAAACATCATTTAATTAAAGCCGATGCCGTACTCGCCATGTATCACGACCAAGGTTTACCAGTGCTCAAACACGCCAGCTTTGGTGAGGGCGTCAACGTCACGCTTGGCTTGCCCATCATTCGCACTTCGGTTGACCATGGCACTGCACTAGGCCTAGCTGGAAAAAACAGTGCAGGCACTGGTAATATTAAAATAGGTAGCATGCTGGCGGCTATTGAGCTAGCCATTCAAATTTCTAACAACAAATTTAGACGCGGCCAAATTTAGGTTTTTATGAAACACATCGCAAAAAAACGCTTCGGCCAAAACTTCCTTACAGACCAAAGTGTGATTGCAAGTTTGGTTGAGGCCATTTCACCCAAAGCTGATGACCTTATGGTTGAAATTGGCCCAGGCTTGGGCGCGCTCACCAAGCCATTGTTGCAAAGGTTAAATCTTTTACATGTAGTAGAAGTCGATCGCGACATCATTACCTGGATGCAAAAAGCTTACGTCAACAACGCCATTACCATTCACAATGCCGATGCACTCAAGTTTGACTTCACCAGCTTAGGTAAAAACCTTCGCGTAACAGGTAACTTGCCTTACAACATCTCCACACCAATACTGTTTCACCTGTTAGATAACGTGTCCAGCATTACCGACATGCACTTTATGCTGCAAAAAGAGGTGGTGGAGCGCATGGTCGCAGAACCATCAACCCCAGCGTACGGGCGGCTTAGCGTCATGTTGCAATATCGCTTACAAATGGATTACTTAATCACCGTACCGCCGGAAGCCTTTGAACCTGCACCAAAAGTCGAATCTGCTTTTGTACGCTGCGTGCCTCATATTACGCTACCATTTGTCGCGAAAGATGAAGCCATGTTTGCCAAAGTGGTGTTAGCGGCATTTGGTCAGCGCCGCAAAACCTTACGAAACACGCTTAAAGACTTGCTTGGGGACGAAGGATTTACTGCGCTCAATATAAACTCACAATTACGGGCAGAAAATTTAGCCGTATCTGATTTTGTCGCTATTGCAAATTACTTGAACTGATATAATTTAACGTAAATAAAATTCAAACAATCTTAAAATCAAACATCAATCAGGGAGCAATTTTGCGAATCATTCTTTTAGGCGCACCGGGCGCGGGCAAAGGCACACAAGCCACTCACTTACGTGAAAAATTCAACATCCCACAAATCTCTACTGGCGACATGTTACGTGCTGCGGTTAAAGCAGGCACACCGTTAGGCTTAGAAGCAAAAAGCTTTATGGATAGCGGCGGCTTGGTGCCAGATGCAGTGATTATTGGCTTAGTAAGTGAGCGTATCAAAGAGGCAGATTGTGCAAACGGTTTCTTATTTGATGGCTTTCCACGCACTATTCCACAAGCTGAAGCCATGAAAAATGCAGGCGTTGGCATTGATTATGTAGTGGAAATTGACGTGCCAGACGAAGCGATCATCGAACGCATGAGTGGTCGTCGTTCACACCCAGCCAGCGGCCGTACCTACCACGTTAAATTCAACCCGCCAAAAGTAGCAGGTAAAGATGATGTAACAGGTGAAGACCTGGTGCAACGCCCAGATGACGCCGCAGAAACGGTAATGACACGCTTGGACGTGTATCACAGTCAAACTAAACCATTAGTAAAATACTATGTAGATTGGGCTAACAGCGGCTTAGAAGGCGCGCCTAAACATGTATTTGTGAATGGCTTAGGTGATATGAATGTGATTCGGGATAATATTTTTGCGGCGCTTGTTTAATTGCTATTTTGACCACAACACGTAGCCTTGATGTAGCCATAGACGGAATCAATGTTTATTAAATGATAGCAAGCGTAGGGTGGGCAAAACGCTTTAATTTGCCCACCGTTGCAATGGTTCGCAAACTTTGTTTGCAAACCCTGCAAAACCAGCCGAACCTCAATGTGTTGCCTTATAATTGAGGCGACTAAATCCAGCAAAAACAAGCGCTTCAAGGTATAATTTTAGTATTGAATTTATATTAAAGAATACCTTGCCATGCAACAGCAGTACCCCTTCAAAAGCATAGAACAAACCGCCCAAGCCTACTGGGAAGCCAACCAGACATTTGCTGCATCTGAAACATCAGACAAACCCAAATACTATTGTTTATCAATGTTCCCGTATCCATCTGGCCGCTTGCACATGGGGCATGTGCGCAACTACACCATTGGTGACGTATTAAGCCGTTTTCACAAGATGAAAGGCTTTAACGTGATGCAGCCTATGGGTTGGGATGCGTTTGGGCTACCCGCTGAGAATGCGGCGATTAAAAATAATACTGCACCTGCGAAATGGACGTATGAAAATATAGAACACATGAAAACCCAGCTTAAACAATTGGGTTTAGGTGTAGATTGGAACCGAGAAATTGCCACTTGTAAGCCTGAATATTACAAATGGGAGCAATGGCTATTTACCGAGCTTTTCAAAAAAGGGCTAATCTACAAAAAAACTTCTACCGTCAATTGGGACCCTATTGACGGCACGGTGCTTGCAAACGAACAAGTGATTGACGGTCGCGGCTGGCGCAGTGGCGCATTGGTAGAAAAACGTGATATTCCACAGTATTTTATGAAAATTACTGCGTATGCCGAAGAGTTGCTGAATGATCTAGACAAGCTAGATGGCTGGCCTGAGCAAGTAAAAACCATGCAGCGTAACTGGATAGGCAAAAGCTTCGGTTGCGAGGTTGAATTTCCAATTGTCGGTCAGGATGACAATCTTAAAGTGTATACCACTCGCCCAGATACGCTAATGGGCGCGACTTATGTTGCGGTAGCGGCAGA
>CXWL01006116.1_pt1 | contig 33239 bp, 25 predicted proteins | sample 590931 | NCBI WGS metagenome assembly CXWL01 (sample SAMEA3498368, study PRJEB10139) | groundwater metagenome | biome: water well; material: biofilm material | place: Germany | collected 2015-04-27
TGTGGGACAGCGTGGGACAAAAGTATGCGAAAAAGTTTTTTTCGTTTTCGGTGAAACAGAGGCTGTAAAATGGCTGTGAGCCATTCTAACGTTTGGGTTTATCGTGTCGCAGCGGGTGTGAAACACGGGTGAAACAGGAGTGAAACAGCGAAAAGGGGGAAAAGGGGAAGGGTGAAAAAGTGAAAAAGCACCAATGCTCATTGTGGACGAGGGCGTCCGCGTTCCGTTAGCCTCGCTTCATGAGGACGGGTTTTGAGCCGGGATCGCCGGCGGCTCCGTCGGAGTAGGTGAGGACCGTTCCGCCAAATCCGATGGCCCAGCCGCGTCCGGCGGCGAAAATGACCTTTTCGAGCTTGTGTGTGACCTTTGCGGGCACGTCGGTCCAGTTTTTGCCGCCGTCGCGTGTGCGGACGATGATTCCGTTGTCGCCGACTGCCCAGCCGTTGGTCGCACTGGTGAAGAAAACGTCGTTGAGATTGGCCGTGACGGTCGATTCCTGCTGTCGCCAGAGCCGTCCGCCGCCGTTTGAGTGAAAGATGCGGCCGCGCGTGCCGACAGCCCACGCGCCTTTGTTACCGGCGAAGTGAACGGCGTTAAATCGCGTTTCGGTATCGCCGAGCAAGGTCGCCTTTTCCCAAGTGTAGCCGGAATCTTCGGTAAAGAGGATCGTGCCGCCGCTGCCGACGATCGCACCGACCTTTTCGTCGGCGTAGGCCGCATCGAGGAGCAGATAATGGATCGCCGTGACAGACTTTTTCCAGGTCTTGCCGTCTTCCTGCAGTTTGTGAAAAATGCCGCCCTCGCCAAACGCCGCACCGACGCCGTCCATGTTGAAGAAAAGCTTGGTGATACGCTTGTGGCCGCCGTCTTCGAACTCGATCTTTTCCCACGTACGTCCGCCGTCGGTCGTTTTACGCAGGTAGGATGTCGAGTTGTTGCCGCGTGCGTAGATGTTTCGCTCGCACAGCAGCCAGCCGGTCGATTCGTTAACGAAATAGACCTGTATGATCGCGTCGGTCGTGAATTTCTTGCCCTGCGTCCACGTCGTGCCGCCGTCGTCGGTCGAATTTATGACGCCATCCGTGCCGACGATCCAGCCATGGCGGTCGTCGAGGAAAAAGATGTCCTTGTACCACGCAAAGCTGTTGGTATTCTGCTTGGTCCACTCGGCCTGGGAAACCTGAGCGGAACATAGCAGAAGCAGAATTGTTACAGCTATCTTAATGCTTTTCATATCTGGACACCGACCACTAATAACCGGCAACTGTTTAGAATGGGCTCCCAAAAAGAGCTCGGGCGGCACTTGCCTGGCCGATCGCAGAGAGGAATTTGCCGATCGTAAATCCTTTCCCCTCGACAAAAACCTGATCGCCCGGGCTGAGGTAGACCATTTCGGCTTTGCCGGCTTCCATTTGCTTGAGGCTGACAAGTTTACGTGAAAGCCGGCCATCCTTGGCGTAGCTGACGATGTAAACCTTGTCCTTGTTGCCATTTCTGGTGACGCCGCCGGATTCGAGGATCGCTTCATAAACGCTGACCTTGCGGTCCATTACGCGAACGCCGGGCGTCGCGACATCGCCCATCACAGCGTAGCGCGTGGACATCGCTTTTTCGAGCGTGACGTTTACCTTCGGATCGATGATGAATTCATCGAGTTTTGCAGTGATCTCGGCCGCGACCTGTTCGACGGTCTTGCCGGCAACGAGGATGCCTTCGCGGATCAACGGATACGAGATGCGAGCGTTCGGCGGAACGGGTTTGCTCATGATGCAGTAATCAGGGCACTGGCCAAAGACCTCGACCGAAATAACGTCGCTCGGGCCGAGGCGGTATTCCCTGAGGTAGTTGTCGTAATACGGCAGAACGGTGTCGTCCCTTGGCGTATCGTCCGGGCCGTCATTCGCGGATGTCGGAGCCGGGATCGGAGTCGTTTTCACGGGTATTTTTGCGGCTTTAGGGTCCTTTTGACTGGCTACTTTGGTTTGGCCGACAATCACCGAGGCCATTAGAAAAAGCCCCGCGGTGACCATTGATATGTTTCGTAAAAATGCTGTTACTTTCATGGCGATTTCCTCGTACGCTGATAAAACGTCTATTGACGGAGCTAATCCAGATTTTCTGCCCCTGTTTGGTTCACCTGCTCCCTTTGCCAAACAGCACGGTCTTGACGGTCTCGATGACGATGACCAGATCGAGCGTCAGGCTTTGATTCTTGATGTAATAAAGGTCGTATTGCAGCTTTTGAATCGCATCGGCGACCGAGGCCCCGTACGGATACTTGATCTGTGCCCAGCCGGTCAACCCCGGGGCCACAAGATGCCGATGGTCAAAGTACGGGATCTCAGTGGAAAGCTGCTTTACAAAGTGCGGACGCTCGGGCCGGGGGCCGACAAAGTTCATCTCGCCCTTCAGGATGTTCCAGAACTGCGGTATCTCGTCGATACGCGTTTTGCGAATGATCTTGCCGATACGCGTTACGCGTTCGTCATTTGTCACGGCCCAGATCGGTTTGCCGTCCTTCTCGGCATCGGTACGCATCGAGCGAAACTTAATGACGTTAAAAGTCTTGCCGCTTTTACCGACGCGTTCCTGTTTGTAAAAAATGGGCCCGCGAGACTCGATCTTGATCAATATCGCCGTCAATACTGCGATCGGCAGCGAAATGATAAGGCCGGTCAGGGCGAGTCCACGATGGATCATCTCACGAAGGACCGTTTTCACAGGCGAATCACGACGACGCCCGGCAAATATCAGCCACGATGGCCGCAGCATATCTACATGCACCTTGCCTGTAATTCGTTCAAAGAAAGACGTGCATTCCTCGATCGAAACGTCGCCGGCGAGGCTCATTTTGAGCAGCGCTTCCGTCGGAAATGCACCGCGGCGCTCGCGCACCGCGATGACTACGCGGTCGATCTTCTCGTTGATGATCACGGATTCGAGATCTGGAGCTTTGCCGAGGATGACCGATCTGCCAAGTTTGTCCTGTGGTTTCGCACCGTTTTCGGAGATAAATCCGGCGATGCGATAACCCGCATCGCGGCGTTCCCATACAGCCTCGGCAGTGTCGAGAGCCGTCTGGCCGGTGCCGACGACGAGGATCTTTTCACCGATCTCAGGATGGCCCGTAAGCGAATGAATAAAGATCCGCCAGCCGAGCAGCAGGCCGAGTACGAGAGGCACCGAGATTACTGATACGCCACGACCGATGAGAAGAGGAGGAACAAAATAAAAGAGCAGTGCAAGCAATGCCCACGCAATGCCAAGCGCCTGTACGAGCCTGAGCATTAGCTCACGGCGATTCGTCATTACGACGTAATCGTACAGGTCGTAGAAATACATTATGACCAGACAGACAAACGAGGCGAGAGCGATCTTGAACCAACCGTTCTTTACATCAAGCTCGTTTTCCGAGCCCGAAAAGCCGAGGCGCAGGTACATCGCCAGAACGACGCCGCCATAGATGATGGCCGCGTCAGCGAGCAATAACCAGAATATCCTTCGACTAAATCGTTGTGTCGCCATTGTGTGCGAGCCCGGTAGTTCACGGGCTGAGTGATTCGTTCAAACGTTTGTAGTTGTAGTAGCCGTAGTTGTAGTGCGATTCTTCCATCACGTCTTCGCTCTGATTGAGAACGACGCCGAGGAGCCGGTCCTTTGGAAGCGGTTCGAGCAGGCGGTCGAGAACGCTGTAACGCGTCCGGTCAGCCCTGACGACGAGCATTGCTCCGTCGGCATGGTTGATCAGAACCGTAGCATCGGTAAAGATACCGAGCGGCGGAGCGTCGATGATCACATAGTCAAACATCTCACGTGCCTCACGGAGGATCTCGATGAATTTCGGCCCTGAGATCAGCTCGGCAACGTCATTACGTGCATCGCCACCGGTCAAAATGTGAAGGCCGGCCGGATCCAAACGGACGATCGATTCTGCAAGAGTGGCCTTGCCGTCAAGCACGTGCGAAAGGCCCTTATCGGTCTCGATGCCGAGATAATCGCCAAGGCTTGGCATACGCAGGTCACTGTCAATGATCAGGCATTTGACGCCGTCGGTCTGGGCGAGAAGCCATGAAAGGTTTAGTGCAGTAACTGACTTGCCCTCGCTGGGGTTGACGCTGGCGACGACGATGGCCTGCAGTTTTTGCCGCTGGCTCTTATGTAGAACGTGAGTGCGGAGACTGCGATATTCTTCACAATAGTTGGAATTTGGTTGCGTGATAGCGACAAGGCGCGGCTCAACACGCTCGGCGTCGACGGTCCAGCTGACAAAGTCAGGCAGCCGCCGATCGCCGGTGCGTGTTAAGGTTTCGGCGTTCAATTTTGCCCCGGCAGTTTTATCCGATACTAACTCAGGGAGTGCCGTCCCGATGCTAGAATCTGGCTGCCCCATGAACGCCGAACCTGTGTTACCGATAGTAAAGTCCGGTGCTGCGAGCATGTCAGGCGGCGTGTTAGGCTGCCTCTCGCTTCGCTCGAACGGGACTATATTCACTGATTGCATCGGCTTAGGTGCGACGCCTTTCAGCTCCTCGGTACGCTTCTTTTCTAGTGCTTTCAAGATACTCATCTTAGATCGCTCCAACTCGTGCCTCGGCCGTCGTCGGCCCGAAAACTAATTCCTAAACTTGTGATACGAGCCGACCAGATCGTCGATCTCGAGGCTGACCTCGTCATCCATCGTCTCGAAAACAAGGCCATTGCCGTTTGAATAGCCGTTTGAATTTCCATTCGACTGGCCGTTCGCGTGCCCATTTGAGTGACCATTGGAATGCCCATTAGCATTGCCATTGGAATAACCAGTTGCTTGGCCGTTTGAATGACCATTCTCCGGCGGGTCGGTCGTGAAGACGCGTGGCTTGACCGCCTCGGTGCGGGCCTGGCCGGTCCAGAGGTCTTCTCTTGTTTCCGGCCGCATCACGCGGCTGCCCGGAGCGTCGAGGATCTTGTCAGCGGCGGCAAGCGATTCGTTACGCGGCAGCATATCGAGGTTCTCGGCAACCTGTTCGACGATCTGACGGCCGATGACCTGTTCGCCGGCTGAATAGGCGGCCAGCATCGAGTTATCACAAAGATTGTTGATCTGACGCGGAATGCCCTCCGAGCACTGGAAGATAAAATCGACCGCTCCCGGCGTAAACACATTCGGCTGAGGCGAACCGGCGATCAGAAGCCTTTCGGTAATGTACCGGTCAACTTCCTCAACCGTCGGGAATGGGTGCATGTGGCAGCGAAGTGCAACACGTTGCTTGAGCTGACGCAGATTCTGCTGATTGAGCTTATCGCGAAGCTCCGGCTGGCCGGTCAGCACGATCTGGAGGTGCTTGGCATTGTCCGACTCAAAATTCATCAACAGACGAATTTCTTCGAGAACGTAATCGGACAGCTCATGAGCCTCGTCGATAATGATCACGGTGCGTAGGCCACGGCGGTGGCGTTCTTCCAGCACTTTGCCCATTGTATTGAGCAGATCTGATTTGTTTGCCCAGTCCTTTATGCCAAGCATCTGCGTGACATGCTGATAGAATTCGTCGATCGACAAGCGTGGATTAAAGACATACGCGGCAAGCACGCTCGCGTCCAATCGCCGCAAGATCCAACGCAGTGCGGTCGTCTTACCCGTACCGACCTCGCCGGTGAGCACGATCAAGCCTTTGGCGTTCTCCAGCCCATAGTAAAGGCTCGCGAGAACCTCGTTATAGCTCGGCGTGAATACGATAAAACGCGGGTCGGGCGTTAACGTGAAAGGTGTGTCGTCTAGTCCGAAAAATTCCTTATACATAATTACCTCTTTAGGTATGAGTTACGCCTTTAGGCGTGAGTTTCTACTTCTCTGATCACGCCTAAACGGCGGCTCTTACGAAATTAACTTGTCCAAAACGCGAGTTGCCTGCAATACCAGCACAATCAGCGGAATGATCCCGATCGCGGCTGCAAATCCGGCGGCGAGCTTTAGCCGGCCAGAACGCTTGATCCAATCCTTCTCTCCCGCCGAAAGGAGCGGAGGCACCGAGGCGAGAACCGGAAGGCCCGTGTAATGCTTTGCGTCCTCGATGTTCTGGATCTTGAACAATCTCGGTATCTCAAAGAACGCCGCGAGAAACATGCCCAGAAACAATCCGATACCCGCACCTATAAGTGTGAGCAGAAATCGCTTTGGAGCTACCGGCGACGATGGAACGTTCGCCGGATCCTGTACGCGGATGGTTTCACCCTGAGCGTTTGTCTCGACGCCGACAACTGTTTCGGCGTCATTCTTTTTCTTCAGGATCTCGTTGTATGTTTGCTTTGCCGATTCGTATCGGGCATTTACTGATTCGAGAGCAACTTTGACACTCGGGATCGCGTTGATCCGGGCCTCAAGAGCCGCAACTTGAGCAGCATTCTGCTGGCGGTCAACATCCTTTTGAGCGATCTGCTGCTCGATCTGGCCGATCTGCGATTGAATTCGCTGATTCTCCAGCTCGAGATTCTTCTTCTGAAGCTCGGCTTTGCGGCCGGTAGTCTGGGTCGCATTCGCAACGCGTTTGTCTGCGCTTTTCTTTAGATTTTCAAATTCCTCGTTGACGCGTGCGATCTCGCTTTGCTTTGCGATCACCAGTGGATGCTTTTCCTTATAGACTTTTGTCAGAGTGTCTAATTGAGCGTTTAGATCGGCCCGGCGCTTCATCAGTTCGCCGTATGCTGGCGTATCCTCTATCTGCGAAGCCTGGCGTGCTGAATCCACCGTTTCTTTCTCGCCAAAATCCTCGATGAGCCGCATCTGGCGGTTGTTCGAGGCAATTGCGTCACTCAAACGACCTTTCTCGCTATAAAGCGTCTGCTTTTCTTTCGTGATCGTATCGTCACGCTGGCGAAGCCCTGTAAGCTGCCCAACCAAGCCCTGTTCCGACTCTGGAAGAGTCGTGACGTTCTGCATCATGATGTCGAGACGCTGCTTCTCAAGGTCGTCGAGAGCCATCTTCTTTTCGGTAAGCTGTCTCTCAAAGAGTTCGTTGGTAGATTCTGCGATCTCGGTCGATTGCTGGACCTGGGCATTAACGTATTTGCTGGCCAATTCGGCCGTTACGTTTCTCGCCGCCTGCGGATCACGGTCGCGATACCGGACCTTAAATGCCGCGACCTTTTCGTTGCCGGTCTCGTCGATCTTTACAACGATATTGTTGTACATCTTCTCGATGACCAGTTCGATCGGCACACCGGAGTTGCGCTCTTGCTTATAGAGGTCGTATTTCTGGATCATCGGTTCGAGGGACGAACGGCTCAATACTTCCTGATTAATGGTCGAAAGCCGTTGGGAAAGGTCCTCGCTGGATAGCGACTGGACAAGATTTGACGAGATCGTCGGCGGTTTGACCGTCAAAAGAGATGTCGATTCGTAGATGCTCGGCAGTTTATAGACCACGTAGCCGATCGCGACCGTCATCGTGATCATCGGCAAAAGTATCAGCCACTTTTGTCGCTTGAGCATGCCCGCGATCTCGCCTGGTTTTCTTTGTCTAAATTCAACGCTCATCTTTTCGTACCCTTTACCTATGCTTTTCTGGCCGCCGTGTCCTCGTGTTTCTCCCTTTCGCCTCGTCCCAAAAGCCTCCTGATCAAAACCGCAGTCGCTACCAATGCAATGCCAAAAACCAGTGTCCCGATCGACTCAGGTATGGAGACAAGGAATCCCTCGATCGTTCCAACATTTGCGATTTCAAATAAAGCAAGCATTTACTTCCCTTGGTCTTTCCTCTAAAAACTGGCCAAAACACCTCGTCGATGATTCTGAAGATCCGTGTTCTTTTCGACCCGACTTGCTGATGTCTTGTCACCGGTTTTGGCGAGCGCCATCCCAAGTCGGACCCGATAGCCAGGGTCTGGTGCGGTTCCCGTTCGCTTAGCACTCGCTTCCTCAAGTGCCACAGCTTTTTTGAACTGCTCGACAGCCGGCGACGCCAATCCTTTTTTGAGGTAGACGTAACCGAGAGTGTCGTAAAAGCCTGCCACAGACTGATTCTTGGCAACAGCCATTGTGGCAAGCTGCAAGGCCTCGTCAAGATTTCCGCCGTTCTCCGCGATCAGCCACGCGAGATTATTTGCCGCGATGGGCGTTTCGGGTGCGATCTCGAGAGCAGAGCGATAAGCCTTTTCAGCGGCCGTATTATTGCCGCGCGATTCTTCAAGAATGCCAAGCATCGTAAATACCTGAGCGGTCGGCCGTTTCTCGATCACTTTTTGGTACTGAACGGCTGCCTCGTCAGTGCGATTCTCGCCAACGAGCAAACCGGCGTACGCTGAGTATGCAGGCAGGTAATCCGGATCAAGCTCGATCGCGGCTATCAATTCCTTTTCAGCCGCAAGATTGTCCTTTTCGGCGGCAAAGACGGTCGAGTTCAGATATCGCAAAGCTGCGATCACATTACCTCGCCCGGCATTCGCCGCGATCATCTCATTGACCTTGGCGTGAGCCTTGCCGTGTTGGCCCATCTTCACGTTGGTGTTGACGACGCCGGTAATGGCGTCAAAATTCTGCCCGTCGAGCGCGAGAGCTTTCTCATAAAGCTCAAGTGCTACCTCGTTATTGCTCTCAGCGACCGAAACTTTGGCAAGATTGACTACCGCCGACGATGAACGCGGCGAGAGCCGGACAACCTCTTCCAGATCGAATTTTGCTTCTTTCAGCTTGCTGAGATCGAGATAGGCAAGCCCGCGAGCCGACACGCCGCGAACACGCAGGTCGGCGATCGATTGAGGATCGTTTTCTGCGTTCGGCGTTATTGAATTGGCCTTATTGATCAACTCGTTTGATAGCTTGAGTGCATTTTGTGCGTCACCTGCGGTTACGGCGGCCTGGATCTTCAGCAAACCGGTCTTCAAATAATTCGGATGATACTTGCCGAGGTCGGCGATAAAGGCGTTTGCCTGATCTAACTGTCCGAGCGAAAGGCGGGCCTGCGACATCAGGAACAAAGCTTCACGTGAACTCGGCTGCTTTTTCAAAACCTCTTCAACGTCTTTGATGGCATCCTCAGACTTGCTCTCCTGCATTCTCAGTCGGGCACGCAGCATCAATGCCTCGGTGTCGTCGTCGTTTATCGCAAAGAGTGCGTCAAGCTGTTCAGTGACCTTTACGGTTTCCTTGCGGTCGAGATACAACTCGCCGAGACGGTAGCGGGCGAGAACATATTCCGGTGCGTCAGTGAGAATTTGACCGAGGGTTGCGATGGCTTCGTCTTTACGGTTTGACTTTGAGTAAAACTCGGCAAGCACAAGACGGCTCTCAGGGCTGTTTTCCTGGATATTTACCAGCTCAAGGTAAGCTTGTTCGGCCTTTGCCATCTGGCGGCTCGTGACGAAGAACTCAGCGGTCGCCTCGCGAGCCTCGATGTTCGACGGATCGACCTGAATGGCTTTCTGGAACTGTGCTTCGGCCTCGTTGTCCCTGGATGAATACATCAGAAATCGGCCGTATTCTGTATATCCTGCGACCGAAGTCGGCGTCGCGGCGATTCCGCGTTTGATGGCTTCCTCGGCATCGGCAGCCTTTTCTCGCGTCATATAAAGACGCTCGAGGCTGATGTACGATTCGATACGCTGTGGGTTGAGCGCGATAGCCTTGTTGACCTGGCCGACGATCTCAACATCTGGCCTGCCCTGAGCGGCCATGATCGAGGCGGTCAAAATGTGGGCGTCGATGAAGTTTGGATCTGCGTCGAGGATCTCATTGCGGATCGTCTCGGTCTCAGCGACCATCGGCGGCTGAACCAGCAGGAAATAGTTGCCGAGTTTTGCTTGGGCGTCGAGGTTTGTCGGGTCGAGTTCGACGGCCTTTCTCAGTTCCTCGAGCGTTTCATTAAACTGCCCGAGATTCTCGTGAGCACGTGCAAGACCCCAATGAGCTTTGCCCGAAGCCGGATCGGATTCGGCAGCAGACCGAAACTGCATCAGGGCATCGTGAAATTTCCGTTTTTGCAGGTACTCTTCGCCCTTCGTCAAAAACGACGCAGTCGACGAGCATGCCGCAAAGAACAGCCCCAAACAAACCAGAATTGTTAAATGGAAATGGCGAAGGGAACGAAGCTGGCACTCTCGGTATAACATATCGTCGTGTTGTCTTTTCGCCTACGGGCGGTTTGTCTCAGTGGATCGGGGCGTGATCGTCTGAACAAATTCTGCCAGGCGTCTCGGCCTGCTATTTGGCGGGCCGTGTCATAAATGGAATTTTCAAAAACGTTTAACTAACAACGCCGAAGTTTTATCGGCATTTTGGAAAAACGGTCAATCGATGTGTGATTTCAGAAAAATTGGCGGGAACTACGGTGAAAACTGGATTTTTGAGGCGAAAAATGGAAAAACAACATCATTCGGGCACAAAGTCAGGCAAAACCTCGGCTAAACGGGCGGAAAGGTCGGTTGCGGCTTTGAACGCGGCGGCCTCGTCAGAGCCAACGCTCGTCATCACTCTTACCATTGCGCCGTCACTGCGGCGGCGGGAAACGCTGTCCCAGACGGTGTTTACTTTATCACGGTATTCGCTGGCCTCGGTACGGCCACGGCCCTGATACCAGTAGATCATGACCTCGTTGTAAATGCCGTTTTCGATCAGGTAGCGGTTTGCTGTGAACGTCGTGCCATCAGGACGTGGTATCTCAACAAATTGCGGATCTTTCATTACCCATCCGGCTCCGGGCAGACAATTCTGGGGGCTATGATAGGTCGCTCCGCCCCGCTGGGACGCGTAATAGCCGACATAGATATTTCCGATGCGGCCGTCTGGAAGCATCAGTTCGCGCATCGTGTAGTCGCTGACCTTTAGCACGCCTTCGATCTGGATGTCGAATTTGAACTCGCCGCCTTTCTGCCGCCAATTGCCAAGGTTTTCGGGAAGGTCAGTGAGTGCTTTTCGTTCGACCGTGACTTCGGCTCGTGTCGCAAACCAATTTACGGCGATGCCGCCAACGATCATCGCTGCGATCAGCGGAACAACGGACGCCGTTCGCAAAACGACTGGCATAGTGACAACAGATTCGTTAGATTCGCCGTCCGATAAAAGCTTTCGCAGAAGGAAATTCAAGCCGATCAATATCGCGAGTGCCACGACATACACTATCCAGCCGGATGCGTCATGCCAAGCTCCGTCGATCGCCTGTTTTCCGTAGGAGTAGGTCATTACACCCGTTCCGGTCACGCGGCCGGCGTTAGTCAGCACGGCGATCGGAATAGCGGAGATCATGAGGATCACAGCCCGTAACAGGTCCCGTTTCGAGAGATTCGCAAAGCCGCTGACATCACCGCGGCGTGTGAAATATCCAAGTATCAGAGCCAAGGTGACGAGCGTCATCAACGAACGAATGCCGCTGCACGCCTCGACAACCTCCAACGAGATCGTCTGCGTCGAACCCTTTGGCAGGATATCGATCACATTACCTTTCCGTAAGGTCGGCACGTCAAAGAGCCTGATTCCCCAAACCGCCATCTGCGACGCCCATATCTGCAGCGGGAACGCGATCCGGTTAAAGACGATCTGCGGTATCGGTATGGCAAGGAGGAGAAGTGCGAAGGGTACGGCGATCAATGTCAGAACTCGGGTGCCCAGAAAGTAGATAACGATCCCGACGAGTATAAGAATTAGAGATATCCGCTGTATAAATAACTCGGCTCCGAGCGTTCCGGCGACCAACATCAACATCGCCAAAATGACCGCGGCTGCTCCAAGCCACGTCGACGGATCGATCTGTACTTTAATATCGTCGAACAGTTGCCAAACGATAAATGCGATCACAAACGGCACTAACAACCCGTGAGAATAATTCTCATCCGACCACCAATCGAGGCCAAGCTTTGCCAGAACGGTCGCATACAAAAAAGCGACAGACCCCGCGACGACGATCGCTCGGATGAGGTTTGAGTTGATTTTTAAAGCATTTTCGCTCATTCAGGTCAAGGAGCAAGAAAGGTCGAATGACGGGAAACTTCCGTCAATTCATCTTGCGTCAGACCGCGAATCAACTAGTCCGACTGCCAATGGCTGCGGCCAGATCTCGCAGCAGGTTTGTATCGCTCTCGATGGCATCAAGTTCGCTGTATGCTTCGCTGAGAGTGGTCTCCGCCATTGATATTGCGCGTTCAACGCCGTAATGGCCCGGATAGGTCGCTTTTTCCGAGGCCGCATCTTTGCCGGCGGTCTTCCCGAGTTTTTCGGTTTCCTGTGTTACGTCGAGCAGGTCGTCGGTTATCTGAAAGAGTAGCCCGAGTTTGGAGGCAAAACGTTCGATTACCTTTTGCTCATGTTCAGTCGCCACGCCGATGATCGCGCCCGAGACTGCGGCGGCTGTGATCAAGGCTCCCGTTTTCTGAGCGTGAATTTGCTCGATCTCATCGATATAAAGAGCCTTGCCCTCGCCTTCGAGATCACGTTGTTGTCCGGAGACCATTCCGGCGGGCGTGCCGGACGCGCGGGCCAACAATGAGATCAGCTTTATTCGGATATCAGGTGCAAGTTGGACATCGTCCGCGATCGCCGTAAATGCCAATGTTTGAAATGCATCACCCGCAAGGATAGCGGTCGCCTCGCCAAATTGGATGTGACATGTCGCCTTTCCGCGGCGAAGGTCATCGTCATCCATCGCTGGCAGGTCGTCGTGGATCAACGAATATGTATGGATCAACTCGAACGCTGCGGCTGTCCTGGCCAACTTAGCAGGATCTGCCGAAAATGTCTCGCCGACCGCATAAACGATCGCCGGCCGAACACGTTTGCCGCCGGCAAAAACGCTCCAACGCATCGCCTCGTGAAGTTTCGTCGGCTCGACGTCGGCCGCGGGAATCAACGCGCCAAGCGTCACATCTACTTCTCGACGAGTCACGGCAAGGAAATGTGCGAGATCGGCCATCGCGAAAATTATGAGTTATCGACCGCCAATTATCAAAAACGAATTTTTGGGAAAGCGGGTATGTTACGGACGGTAACCAAATAGCGGTAAGTTTTGCGTGTGAGAGATGCGATGTTGTAAATTTCAACCATGCGAAACACAACAGCCGCCATTGCTATCATTGGCCTTATCCTATTTCTGACGACAGCGTTATTCAGCCAGCCTTCGCCGACCCGTTGGTACAAGGGAAATACGCACACCCATACGAAGAACAGCGACGGCGACTCGCCGCCCGCCGATGTCGTTAAGTGGTACAGCGACAACAAATACAACTTTCTCTTTATGACCGACCACGAATTCATCACACCGGTTGCGCCCTTAAATGAGCAATTTGGCAAAGCGGGTGAGTTTCTTGTCCTGCACGGGCAGGAGGTGACAGGTTCGTTTGACAAGAAACCGCTTCACACAAACGGCCTCGGTATCGATCGCGTCTCTATGCCAAAACGCGGTGCAAATTCGGTCGAGACCCTGCAAATGAATATCGATGCAATACGTGTTCTCGGCGGCGTTCCGCAACTAAATCATCCGAATTTCGGTTGGGCACTTACCGCTGCCGAGATCAGTCAGCTAAAGAACGTAAACCTGATGGAGATCTACAATGGCCATCCGTATGTCAACAATATCGGCGGTGGCGGCTCACCGGGTGCCGAAGCTATCTGGGACTCGTTATTAACTTCGGGAATGCGGATCTACGGGATCGCTGACGACGATTCGCATTACTTCAAGCGTCTCGGCGACCGCAGTGCGCCGACGCCGGGACAGGCCTGGATCATGGTGCGAGCGCCTGAATTGACCCCACTGGCAATTCTCACGGCGATCGACAACGGCGACTTTTACGGTACGACCGGCGTCGAGTTTGTCGATATCAAAATGGATCGAAACACGTTAACTGTTGAGGTCCGACCGCAAGGAAGCAGCAAATTCACGGTCCAATTCATCGGTCGTCACGGCAAGCTTCTTGCTACTTCAACATCTACTGTGGCCACCTATTCGCTGCGGGGAAGCGATCCATACGTAAGGGCGAAGGTCATCGAATCTAACGGCAAAATTGCGTGGACGCAACCGCTGTTTCGAAAACGTTGAAGAGATAGCCGCGGCAAACGACTCCCTATTTTCCTAAACCACTTCTTTAGCACAAGTTATCCATCTTGTTGTTGTGCTTGGGCATATCCGTACTACATCTTGTGCAATTTTTTGTTGACAAATGTGGTGTTAGTTGTTTATCCTGCATTCACTTGAGTTACTAATTTCGTTTTTCTCAAGCTCAATTTCAACACAATTTACTCGTCGTATTTCGTTCTAAAATACCTTCTTAAATGTTAAGATAGTATTAAACGATAGCGGTGTCTCTGGCCCCAAAACACGGAGAATATCTCGATATGAGCACAGTATTTGAGTCGGCGATCAGTAGTTTTCTTGATAAGAACGGTGTCGGGGCCGGTGCTGCCCGGGCACGTGATATCAAACCGCTCGGGTTAAACGCACAAAAGGTTGTAAGTCGTCGCTACGCCCTCAAAGACGAAAAGGGCGAGCCGATCGAGGCTTGGGAAGATATTGTAAAACGTGTCGTCGGCCACGTCTCGCGTGCCGAAAGCGATCCGTTTCGCCAAAAGCTCTTTTACAACGAGATGACAAACGTCATGCTCGCGCGCGACTTTATTCCAAATACTCCGTGTCTGGTTAACGCCGGAAAGCCAAAAGGACAACTCGCCGCGTGTTTCGTGTTGAATGTTCCCGATTCGATCGAGGGCATCATGGAACACGCCCAGAATGTTGCTATCATTCACCAGACCGGTGGCGGTACGGGGATGACGTACGAATTCTTGCGGCCCGCCGGCTCGATGGTGAATTCGACACGAGGTGTCGCATCCGGGCCGGTATCGTTCATGAATATCGTCAATCAAACGACCGAGGTCGTAAAACAGGGCGGCGTCCGTCGTGGCGCAAATATGGGTATCCTTAGCATCGCTCATCCGGATATTCTGCGGTTTATTCATGCCAAAAACGATCAGTCGAGCCTTACGAATTTTAATATCTCTGTAACGGTCACCGACCTCTTTATGGATGCGGTTGACCGCGGCGTCTGGTTTCAGACAGAATTCAAGGGTGAGGCGTGGACGCAGGCCGTATTCGATGCCGCGACCGGCAGCGATTACGTAGTTTATCGACGTCCCGATGGAACGACAGCCACATTTGCCGACAAGCTGGCGTTTGAAACAGCGGACTTGAGCGATTGCACTATCGAAGAACCGCCTATGGACGGAATGGTCTTCGCCCCGGACATCTGGAATCGCATAATCGCCTCCGCCCACAAATATGCTGAGCCGGGCATTATCTTTATCGATGAGGTCAATCGACACAACCACATGATGGCCTCGATGGGCCCGATCTATGCGTGCAATCCTTGCGGAGAGCAGCAATTGCATTTTAATAATTCTTGCAATCTCGGCTCCATCGATGTCGCCAAATTCTTCAAAAAAATAGATGACGGTGTCGGCGTGATCGATTGGGAACGCCTCTCGAACGTGACTCAACTTTGCACACAGTTTCTCGACAACGTGGTCGATGCCGGATATTTTCCGCTACCCGAGATCGATGATGTCGTCAAGCGAACGCGACCGGTCGGCCTCGGCATAATGGGCTTTGCCGACCTTTGCCTGAAACTCGGCGTGACATATGGCAGCGACGATTCGATCGATCTGATCGGAAAGGTGATGGGTTTTGTCCGCCGCGAATCATGGCTCGCATCGCTTAAGCTCGGCAAAGAAAAGGGTGTATTTCCTGAATTCGAAGCCAATCGCGACGCTTACGCAAAGTTTATCTACGAAGACATCGGCATCCCGCGTGACATTCCTTTGACACCAAGGAATTATGAGGTCACAACGATCGCTCCCACAGGCACGATCTCGCTCGTTGCTGAAACATCGTCTGGCATAGAACCGAATTTCTCATGGGCATACGTTCGACAGGACACGCTTGGCACGCGCACCTATGTTCACACGCCGGCGGCCGAGGCTCTTGGGATCGAGGTCGATCAGACGGATGAAGAGTCGATCAAGCGGGCGGCAGAATACGTTGTCGAGAACGAAAGCGAGCTTCCGCCTCATTTCATCTCGGCGATGAATATCAAATCGATCGAACACGTCAAGGTGCTTGCCGCCGCCCAAAAACATGTCGACAACGCCATCTCAAAAACCTGCAACGGGGCAAAGGACGACACGGTCGAATCGGTCGACGAACTCTACCACCTCGCGCGAAAACTCGGCTGTAAAGCGGTCAGCTATTACCGCGACGGCAGCCGTGAGGGTCAGGTGTTGAACGCGATGAAAGCTGAGGAGAAAGGGAGTGAAGGAGTTGAGGAGTCGGATATTGCGACTCACTCCTCGACTCCTTCACTCCTCGACTCCCCGACTGCCCGAGTAGAGCGTCCACGTGAGCTGCAAGGCTCGACGTGGCGGATACCGTTTGACGGGCAAAATCTGTATGTCACCGTGAATCACGATGGCAACAACATCCGTGAGATATTCTGTGCCGGGCCGATCAGTCCTGGCGTTGGGCTGTTGGCTTCGAAAATGCTTCGCGGTGGCTTTGACGCACGCGAGGTCGCACACAGCTTGAACAAGGTCACGTCGTCCCACGCCGTATGGTTTAACGAACGCCTCCTGACCTCGCCCGAACAGGCTGTTGCAGAGTGTCTCTTGCTTATCCAGCGCCGACTTGCGGGACAACCCGAATCCGAACGTGCGATCGGCAAGACCGCTGCTGTCGAAACAAGGATGTCTAGTTTGATCGGCATTTGCCCGGAATGCAGTGGCCAACTCGAGCATGCTTCGGGGTGCGATTCGTGTCGTGACTGCGGTTATTCTAAATGTAAATGAGAGGTTATTAACCGAAAAAGGGCGGCAGATCCGATCTGTCGCCCTTTTTGTTTCGCAGATCAAGAGATCTATTTGGATCGGTCCGAATCCGACGGCCAACCGATCGATGCCGGAGCAGTTTCGGCCTTAAAGACCGTAAAACTAAACAACCGTGAAACCGCGATGCGCCCACGAGCACGAATATCCTGAATGTACCAGCGTCCATAAAAGGTTCGTCCGATAAGACCAGGATCATTGGGTATTGCAATGTTCAGCGTCGCGTAACCTCCGCCGCTGGCGAGCGGAAAGATCTCAGCACCAGCCCTCAAAAACGAGGCAGACGCCGGGATCGAGGTGCGAATTCCCGGATCGACGTCATCGATTATGACGACCGCCTTGCCTTGCCGGGGTGAAACGGTGACAGCGATGTTGAAATTTGGATTTCCAAGCAGCGGCGGCTCAATGGCGATCGCATCGGGTACCGAACCGGCAATGCCCGGACGGCCGACGCCCGAGATCACCGGCACACGATCTGACTCTGTAAATAACTGCGGCCGGTCAAATGGCGGTAATTCATCCGTCACACGCGGATCGGTCAGCGGACGTTTGAGAAAGGCGACGAGATCGGCCTTTTGCTGCCCGGTCAGTTTTAGCGGACGGATGATGCTGTCAATATTTGGCGCTTTAAAATCGCCACCACGATCGTAGAATTCGACGACCTCTTCGAGCGTCGCAAACCGGCCATTGTGCATGAACGGTGCGTGAAGCTCGCCATTCCTCAGTGTCGGCGTTCTAAAGCGGGCATCATCATCTGTATTATTCGTGACCGCGCCGCGTCCAATATCCTCAAACTGCGGCCTGACGCCGATATTATGAAACTGATTGTCGCTAAGCAGAGGGCCGCTGTGACATATATTGCACGCTGCCTCAGAGAATACGACGCGCCCGCGTTCCTCCGATGGGGTCAGCGGCTCGATCTGGGCAGCCCACCGGTCGAGCGGGGTGCGATCTGAGAACAAAGTTCGTTCATGCGACGCTATCGCCATCGAGATCCGGGCTGGCGTGACATCAGGTGTGCCAAATGCTTCCTGAAATAATTCGGTATACGTGCGTTCGCCGATCCATGTCTTGAGGCCCGCCGGAATTCGGCTTGCAAGTGCCAAGGGCCTCGAATTTTGTATTCGAGCAGCAGCCTGAGCCCAGGTGCGGCCTCCGTGCGCCATCTCCGCTGACGACAACGGCGGCCCGGCGCTCTGGCTTTCGAGCGAGGCACCCATTGGCAAGAGGATCGCATTGGTCAGCTGATCGCGAAAGGCATCGAGAGCCCGGCCATCCCAGAACAAGCCGTTTGGCGAATACCCCGAGTTTAAATAGGACGGTGATTTTCTTCCCGTGACCTGCTCCCTGAAGCCAAAAAGCGGACTTGGCAAGTAGTTGCCGTCGGCCAAGTTCAGCGGAACGCCGGGCGAACCAAAGACGTCGTCGGCAGTACCAAAAGCATTGTCATGGCCCGGATTTCGGCTTCGATTCGATCCAACGGCCGTTCGCGGATCGGAGCCGCCGGCAGCCGGACGGTGACACGTTCCACATGCTACGGTTTTGGTCGAGGAAAGCTGTTCGTCCCAAAAGAGAGTTTTGCCAAGATAAGACTTCGCGGCGGTCAGTTCGTTACCGGCAGGAGCTGGCGGCGGTTCGAGCGGCGAGAGCTGGCCGGGAATGATCGTGCCGATTCCGCGTGTACCTTGATCCGAGTTGCTAAAACCGCTCGTCTCGGTCGAATTCTCTGCTCTAACCCAATAGAAATTCGTACCCTGAGGCGCACTTGCGTCAAAAAAGTAGTTTGCCGCGGTTGCACCAACCTCCGTCGCGCTGCCTGAGTTATCCGATGTATTGCGATAAACCCGATACAACGTCGCCCCGCGGATCGCATCCCAGTGAATACCGACCTTATTGACGTAATCACTGTCCGAGGCCGTAACTTCGGTCGGTGCAGCGAGCGCAAAGATCGATTCTTGGGCCGCAACGGGGACGCTGCCGGTTCTCGTGAAAAGCGCAGCCAGCGAAAGACAAACGAACAAAAGACTAATAATCAGCTTGATCTGACGCATTGAAAAACTCCCAAACCGAAACCAAAATTCTAACAAAAATGGATCGCCGGGAAAACCTGCACGACAGCGAATGAAGGACTTTCCGTTTCGTCATTTTCCGGTGTACGTGATTTCTAGTAAAATCCTCAGAATGGGGTTTCACAAAAGAGTTGGTTTATTTGTCGTCGTCGGGTGCCTATCGTTTTCGGGCCTTTCGTTTGCCGTCGATCGCGGTTTTGCTTCTGGTCTCGCACAAGTACAGCCAACCCCAACGCCGCGTCCGCGCGTTGTTTCGACACCGCTTGGTTCGCCAACGGCTTCGCCAATACCATCACCGTCACCATTCGTTACACCACGGGCCATCCAGACGTTGGAAGACCTCCAATCTAAGATCCGGCAGCGGATGTTTGCCCCCGAAGTGCGTCGTGGCCGCGTCGGAATCAAGATCGTCTCGCTCGCGAGCGGCAAAGTGATCTTTGAAAATGACGCCGACAAATACTTCATGCCGGCGTCGAATATGAAGAACTTTACCGTCGCAACCGCCTTAGAGCGGTTGGGGCCGGATTTCCGTTTTGTAACAAGTGTCTTTGCCAACGCAATGCCTGATTCGTCCGGCACGATCAAGGGTGACGTCCGAATTTTCGGACGAGGTGATGTCTCTATATCCACGGCCTTTTTTGGAACGTCACCAAACGATCCCGAAACTTACTACAAAGGTATCGACCGGCTTGTCGATAGAATTTCAGCTGCCGGAGTAAAACGGATCGAAGGGGGCATAGTCGGCGACGAGAGTTTCTTCAAAGGCTTTGCGATTCCGGTTACGTGGGAGTGGGACGACTTGCAGTGGTATTACGGCGCTGAGATCTCTGCCCTTTCGATAAACGACAACGCCGTCGATCTTGCGGTCATGCCGGGAACGGTCGGCGGCCCGTGCATCGTGACGATCTCACCGGCAAACACGCTGTTTCAAATCACCAATACGTGCACTACAACAGCGGAATCCGTGAAACGGAATCTGACGGTCAATAAACGTATCGATCGCAATGTGCTTGAGATCTCGGGTACGATGCCTATCGGTGAGTCGGGATTTAAGAGTCCGATCGCGGTCACGCACCCTGCGGATCTGTTTGTTGCCATGTTAAAACGACGACTTGAGGCTACCGGGATCACGGTGACCGGGAATGCCCGGACGCTGCCACCAAACGTAAAAATTGATTCGCCGCAGGTCGAAGTGGCCAAGCTTGAATCCCCGCCCTTCAGCCTAGTTGCCGCTAAGACGATGAAGCCGAGCCAGAATATGTTTACCGAGACGATCCTTTGGACACTCGGTGAACAATCGCGCCTCTCCGCCGTCTCGACCTCATCGGGACCCGTCAATGATCTTATTCCTGACAGCTCCATACTGGGCATTAATGTTGTAAAAGGGTTTATGAAGCAGATCGGTGTGCCTGACGACGGCATAATCCAACACGACGGCAGCGGATTATCGCGGCACGACCTGATCACGCCAAATGCCATTATCACGCTTTACACCTACATGGCAAAGGAAAGCAAAAACGCTCAGGTGTGGCGGGACAGCCTCACTATTGGCGGTGTGGATGGAACTCTGGCAAGGAGGTTTCTTGGTACATCCGCCGCAGGAAATATGCGCGGCAAGACTGGGACGATCGACCAGGTCTCGGCATTGTCTGGCTATGTCAAAACCGCTGCCGGCGAGGAACTCGTTGTTTCATTCGTCGTAAATGGCGTAGCCCTGACTAGCCACCGAACTTCGCTGATGGACGATATCGTCGTTAGTTTGGCGAATTTTAACGGAAGGATCGACTAAGTCAGAACCGGGAACCATCGCGACCGGATTCTTGTGCTCAAAAGAACCCGGTCGCTATCGCTCCCGGTTCTGACAAAAATTACCAGCGGTCTTCGCCGCCGCCATATCCGCCGCGATCGCTGCCGTATCCGCCCCGGTCACCTCGACCACCGCGATCACTTCCGCCGCGTCCGGCTCGATAGCCGCCAGAGCGATCTTCGCGCGGCCGAGCTTCATTGACTACCATATTCCGGCCGTCATATTCGGAACCATTGAATTGTGAGATCGCCGCTGTAGCATCGTCATCAGACGCCATCTCAACAAAGCCAAAACCTCGTGAGCGACCAGTTTCGCGGTCGTAAACCACATTAGCCGACTCAACGGCACCGGCGGTGGCGAAATGCTCCTGCAGATCCTCGCTCGTCACGCGAAACGACAAATTACCGACGTATAGTTTATTTCCCATCTCTCCTATTTTTTACGGAATTCAAGAGAAGCAAAAGGAGGGGAAGAACTGGAAGATCCGTGAGCCGAATTCCCATTAGACGCAGCGACGCATCCCACTAAAAATCTTTCTGCTTCAAAAAACCAAAGACCAAACTCCCAAAACCGAACCGAATAGCGTCGCTTTAATTTAACCGGACGGATGCATCAACTCTGACGCCGGCGAGAGCAAAAATATTTGGAATTATGATATTTTTTGTCGCGCAAGGCAAGCATAATTAGACGCGGACCCAGCAATGACCGCAGAGGCCCTTATTTGATCTCTGCGTACTCACCGAACTCTGCCTTTAATCTCCCCTCAGCACACTAAGTAGTTTGTCGTGAATGCCGCCAAATCCACCATTCGACATTACTGCCACAACATCGCTGTCACGCATCTTGGGAGCGAGGTGGTCGACGATCGCGTCAGCATCGGCGAGGGTGATCGCGGACGTGCCGGACGCGGTGATGTCGGCGACTAGTTTGGGAACGTCGAGAACGTCCCCGTAGTTCTTGGCGTCTTCCGGATTGAAGACACCGGCGATAATTACCAGATCAGCGTAGGCGAAGGCGGCTTTGTATTTTTCTTCGAATATAGACAAACGCGACGACCGCGAACGCGGTTCGAAGATCGCGATGAGGCGATTGTCAGCGTACCTTTGGCGCAGTGCCTTAAGGGTTTCGTCGACCGCGGTCGGATGATGTGCAAAATCGTCAATGATGGTCACTCCGCGTTCGACGCCACGGACTTCCATTCGACGTTTGACCGATTGGAAAGTATCAAACGCCTCCTGCATTTTCGCCTGCGAAATGCCCCAGGCATCCGCCGCGATGATGACGGCGAGGCAGTTGCGGACGTTGAATTCGCCGATCATATTCGTCGAAAACTCGCCCCATTGCTCGCCGTTGCAAAAGATCTTAAACCGCGTGCCGCTACCGGCAAACTCCAGATCCCGAGCCTGCCATTTCGCATCCGCCGACAGCCCAAAGGTCTCGACCGTCGTGTGCAGCTTTCCCTTCATCTGCTCAAGCACTTCGCCGACCACCGGTGAGTCGATACCACAGATCAGACGGCCGTTGCCGGGAACGAGATTCATCAACCGCGAGAATTGCCATTTGATCGCGTCGATGTCTTTGTAAATATCGGCGTGGTCAAATTCGATATTGTTGACGATCGCGATCTCGGGCAGATACGACATAAATTTCGGCTTTTTATCGAAGTATGCCGTGTCGTATTCGTCGCCCTCTATCACAAAATAGTCTCCGTTAGTCACCCGAAAACTCTGCCCAAAATTCTGCACAACGCCACCGACCAAAAAGCCCGGATCGAGTCCGCCGACCTCGCAGATCCAGGCTGCAATGCTCGTCGTCGTGGTCTTTCCGTGCGTTCCCGCAACAACTAACGACCGCCTTCCGCGAATAAACTCATCCCTGACCGTCTCGGCCTGCGAGCGGTAAAGCAGCTTGCGGTTGAGCAACTCCTCTAACTCAGGATTGCCACGCATTATAGTATTGCCGACGATCGTGCAATCGCGCGGCACTTCACTATTCTCGGTTTTGTATCCCTGCATTATCTCGATGCCTAGTGCCTCAAGCTGCGTCGACATTGGAGGATAGACATTCTGGTCCGACCCGGTCACACGATGCCCGCGTGTCTGGAGCATGCCAGCTAGTGAGGCCATCGCCGTGCCGCAAATTCCGATCAGATGATAGTGCATAAGGAGTTATTTCGTGAGTAGATGGGCAAACGGCAGCTTCGAGGTTTTCCTGTAGTAATCGATCTCCTTCGGATCATCGCCCATCACGCCGCCGTCTTCCGGTTTTTTGGGTTTTTTCGTCTTTAGATCTAGGTACTTTATCGAGCTGGAGATCTGACGCCCGCCCGTATCAAAATATCGCCGGCGGATCACGATGAAATCGCCGTAGAATGTTCTCAGTTCCGATTCTACACGGGCGAGCGAGCCGTCTTCGCGAAAGTAGTGATAGACATATTTGGCCCAGTCGCCAGAGCCGCTAAAGAGCGTAAAATTTGAGGCGACTATCTTGCCGCCATTTCGCCAGTTATAAGCGATGGAGTAGGTCTCGGTCGTTTCACGAAATTTCTCTAACGCCTTTTCCGATGCGAACTTGCGCCATTTCTCCTTATCTTCGTTCATATCAGCTATGTCGGCGAATACAAGCTCAGGGCTTTTCCGTTTCTTTCGGACAGCGTCGACCGCTTTGCAATACGCATCGATTTTCTTGACCTCCGACGCTTGTGCCGGCAATTCGAACGACAAAGCAGTAAGGAACATGATCAAGACACAGATAATGTTGAGTTTCTTCATATTATTATCCTTAGGAAGATTTGCGGCCTAAAAATACCACCTACCGCTGGTTTGAAACATCTTAGTTTAATGCAGCCGATCCTTCGGGTGAAGTTTGTTAATCTGTTTTTATAAGATCTGTCATATGAAATTCTCGTTTTTAACATCTCTAGGGCTCCTATTGATCCTATTGTTGAACAATGTCGGTCTTGCTTTTGAGACCGACCAATACAACTTGCCGCCCGTTCCGCTTGCGGATATTGGTGACGAGGTTTCCGAATATGTCGGCGACAATCTCCGGACTGCAGTCGCCAATGTAAACGTAACCATAGAAAAGGCCAAAAAATGTCTTGAGGTGAGGACGAAAGGCTGCGGTACGGCCGATGCCGAAACTCATAAACTAACATACCTGCGCTCCGACCAAGCGGTTGCTAACGAGCTATTCAAACTTATCGGTGACGGAAATCTTTTCACGACAAAATTTGGCAACTGGATGCGTTCGCACAAGTTTCGAGGCCAGCCCGACCGCTACAAGGCGAGCCTGAGCGAATCGATCTATTTCCTGAATCCTGCCGATTATCTCACGCTGTCGGCCACGGTCAGGCTATACGGGACGGAATTTGGCATCGATAAGCTCGAGCATTTTTTTCAACAAGGCCATCAGTACTACAAGATCGAGCGTGAGGAGTTGGCGAAAGGAAAGACCCCTGCCGAGGCTGAGAAGAAAGCGATCAGTTGGGGCCAAAAGACGGAACGTACCTATTTCGGCACATGGTCATCCGGCGTCTATTCCAACGCCGACCTCTACGCGAATTATGCGGGAATGAAATTCTACAACGGCCTAGCTAAACCGTTGCAAATAAATGGTAGAACTCGTCCGGCAATCGTAAAATTGAAAGGCGGGTCGTGGGAGATCACGCTCAAAAGTTCGTTTCAGGATATTCTCAAGCCATTCTTGACAGACCACTTGAATGAGGCGTTGAATCCCTCGTCGTTCCGCCCGACACTTGTGCGTTCTGTTCGCCGGGCCGTTAAGAAATATAGCTGTCCGGAATGGAAAGCCATGTTTCCGACGCTTACGCCGTCGACACTCAATGATCGCACCCGCGCTCTTGAGATGTGGAACGGTGAAGATTATGGTTCAACGAAGAGGAGTCGGACAGTAACTGTCGCGGAGACCTGTTACGGCGAGTGACGGAGTGGTTCGGTACTGTACTGTGATCCGACCGGCTATGCGAGACAATTATATTGTCCTGATGTCCGTCAGGATGCTAAACTGTTAGTAGTCGGCAAGCGCTCGCCGGCGGTGGTTCGCGGATTTGCGGTCACCAAACAACCCCAAGAGTCAGAACCACCTGCCGTAGTGGGTGGTTGAAGTAATTTATCCGCACACGCTACTGGAAGAAACGCTCCTGGTAAGGTCAGGATCTTTCCAAACCAAGTTCAACCACCCGCTATCGCAGGTGGTTCCGACTGATGAAGCACCATCTTTTTTCAGATAGCCTGACCGGGCTGAACTATGTCGCCATTGGCGGTGGCAACGGCCTTTCTACGCTTCTCTCGGGGCTAAAGCGATTTGTTCACGAGAACGAGACGGAGCCGGTCTGGCTCGATAATTTGTCGGCGATCGTGGCAGTGACGGACGATGGCGGAAGTTCCGGGCGTCTTCGTGATGAGCTGCAAATGTTGCCGCCGGGCGATATCCGAAATTGCATGGTCGCGCTTAGCGAGGATTCGCAGTTGCTGTCGAAGTTGTTCAAGCATCGATTCCGCGGAGACGGAGAACTTGGCGGACATGTATTTGGCAATCTTTTCCTTGCAGCGCTGTCGGAGATAACCGGCGACTTTGCCGAAGCTGTTAAACTTTCATCCGAGATTCTCGCAAGCAAAGGACATATCTATCCTGCGACCGTTGCGGATGTCCGACTAGCGGCGGAGTTGACCGACGGCGCGATTGTTCGCGGCGAGACAAACATTGCAAAGGTCGGCCACCGCATCAAACGCCTATCGCTAGAACCGGCGGATTGCCAGCCGATGCCCGAAACGCTCGCGGCGATAGAATCGGCAAATGTCATATCGATAGGCCCCGGATCACTCTTCACAAGTTTGTTGCCGCCGATTCTGGTCGATGGCGTCTCGGATGCGATTGCTCGCTCAAATGCAGTTAAAGTCTTTGTTTGCAATCTTATGACGCAGCCAGGCGAGACCGATGGAATGTCCGCCCGGCGGCATCTTGAGATCGTTCGCGAATACGCTCCGCAGATCGATTTTGACTACGTGATCGTAAACAATCGCCCGATCAACGAGCGGCAACACGAAAAGTACACGGGCGAGGGAGCCGAGCAGATCGGCGTCCACGGCTCGATCTCGCCAGAGACCATCGAGGGGGCCGAGATCGTTTATGGTAATCTATTGGACGACGGCGAAATGGTCCGCCATCATCCTGAGAAATTGGCTCAAGTGTTGCTATTGTGCGCTTTACAGCCACGACCTACAACGGTTCAGAGTGCAAGCTTTAGCTTGTGATCTGTGCCCGCGGAACACAAGCTAAAGCTTGCACTTACGAACTGTGAAACAAGACCTCAACATCCTGATCATGGCGGCGGGCCTCGGCACGCGTATGAAGTCAAACCTTGCAAAGGTGCTGCATAGGCTCGATGGTAGGGCTTTGATAAACCACGTCTGCGAAACAGCTTCGACTCTGAATCCGCAAAAGGTTTGCGTTATTGTCGGGCATCAGGCTGACGACGTCAAAGCGGAGGTTTTGAATGAGTTTGAGAGCGGTGTATTTGAATTTGCCGTTCAGGAAAAGCAGCTTGGAACCGGCGATGCGGTGAACGCAGGACGTTCTGTGCTAGAGGGCCGCGATTCGACAACGTTGGTCCTGTCGGGCGACGTTCCGATGATCACAGAGTCGACTCTTGCCGCTTTGACAAAGGCACATGCCGAACAAAACGCCGCTTGTACGGTGTTAACTGTAAAATTAAAAGATCCAACAGGTTACGGTCGCGTTGTGCGTAGCGAGAGTGGTGGATTTGAACGCATTGTAGAGCAGAAAGACGCTTCCGACGATGAAAAGCGGATCGACGAGATCAATTCGGGGATCTATTGCTTTGATACGAAAAAGCTCTTCGCCGCACTCGCTCGCGTAGTGAACAACAATGCCCAGGGCGAATATTATCTGACCGATGTGCCGCAAATTCTTCGCGAGGATGGCTTGGCGGTCGCGATCTATCAATGCGATGACTCACGCGAGGTTGAAGGTGTCAACGACCGCCGCCAGCTCTCCCAAATGGAAAAAGTGATCCGCCGCCGAACCGTCGAACGTCTGATGCTCGAAAGCGGCGTCACGTTCATTGATCCGAAAGCCGTCTACATCAGTGCAAAGGCTGCAATTGGCCGCGACACCGTGATCTACCCGAACGTAACTATTGAAGGCAAAACAGTTATCGGCGACGGCTGCACGATCCGCCAGGGTGTCCGAATTGTAAACTCAACCATTGGAAACAACGTCGAGATCAAAGACAACACCTTCATCACCGACTCGACCGTCGGCGAAAACTGCACCGTCGGACCGATGGCCCACCTCCGGGGCCACGCCGTCATGGCCGACAAATCAAAGGTCGGCAACTTCGTCGAACTTAAGAAAACGGTGTTAGGAAAAGGCTCAAAAGCCAGCCACCTAACCTATCTGGGGGACGCCACGATTGGCGAGAAAACAAACATCGGTGCCGGCACGATCACATGCAATTACGACGGCAAAAACAAACATGAGACGCATATCGGCGACAACGTAAAGATCGGCTCCGACACAATGCTTGTCGCCCCGATAACAGTCGGCGATGGAGCGGTGACTGGTGCGGGGAGTGTTGTGACGAAGGATGTTCAGCCAAATCAACTGGTGGTTGGGGCCCCGGCGAGAGCGATCAAAACGATCGGCAAGCCGAACGAGTAGTAAGGCAATCAAAGCGATGAAATATTTGATCATTGTGCTGTCAGCCATCAATGGTTTGTGGATGCTAATTGACGGCATCTATGTAATGTTGAACGGGAAGTACATAGGTCCTGAAAAGCCGGGGCCATGGGCATCGTTAGTAGGCTTCACGGGTATCGATGTGTTCAAGTTGGGGCCTTTGTTCGTTGTGTTTGGTATCGCCTGGCTGACTTTTGGCGGGGCTGTTTATATCGACGCTTCATGGTCACGTTTGTTTGGGATCATCCTCTCGGTTTTGACACTTTGGTATTTGCCATTTGGAACGTTGATATCGATCGTCGTATTACTTGTCCTGATATTCTTTTTGAAGAATTAGGACGGAAACTCTATGTGCGGAATAGTCGGATACGTTGGAAATAAACAGGTTGTGCCGTTGATCATTGACGGTTTGCGCAAGCTCGAGTATCGCGGGTATGACTCGGCGGGTATTGCTGTGGTCGATGACGATCATAAGCTAAGTCTGCGTCGTGCCGAGGGCAAGCTGCGAAATCTTGAGGAAGCGATCCGGCTGAATCCTTTGGATGGGAATTATGGGATCGGGCACACGCGTTGGGCGACGCACGGGCGGCCGACTGAGGAAAATGCTCACCCGCATCGCGATCAATCGGGGAAAGTCGTTGTGGTTCACAACGGCATTATCGAGAATTATCTTCACCTCAAAGAGCGTTTGCAGGCTGAGGGGCATGAGTTCTTCACAGAGACCGATACCGAGGTGGTTGCCCATCTGATCGGGCATTATATCGATACCGAAGGGCTGTCGCTTGAGCTGTCGGTTCGCAAAACCGTCGCCGAACTGCGGGGCATTTTTGCCCTGTCGATCATTTCGGTCGACGAGCCGGACACGATCATCGCAGTTCGCGAAGGTCCGCCGGTTGTGATCGGCCTTGGTGATGGTGAGTTCTTCGTCGCGTCCGACATTCCGCCGATCCTAGCTCACACGCGCGACGTCTTCTTTCTCGGCGATAGGGAAATGGCGATCCTTACAAAGGATTCGGTGCGTGTTACCGATTTCGACGGAAACGCGGTCGAACCCGAACAGCAGCGGATCACCTGGGATCCGATCCAGGCTGAGAAGGGCGGATTTAAACATTTCATGCTAAAGGAGATATACGAGCAGCCGCGTGCCGTGCGGGATACTGTGCAGGGACGTGTTTCGCTCGATACGGGCAAGGTTTATCTTGATCCGATGGATATCTCTGAGGACGATTTTAGGACGATCACGTCGATCAAGATCGCGGCCTGCGGCACTTCGTGGCACGCTGGGCTCGCGGGCAAATACATGCTCGAGCAACTCGCTCGCATTCCGGTCGATGTAGATTATGCATCGGAGTTTCGATACCGCGATCCGGTCCTATCTGAGAACGACCTTCTCATCGTCATCTCACAGTCCGGCGAGACCGCCGACACGATCGCCGCGATGCGCGAGGCGCGGGCAGCGGGCTGCAAGGTACTTGCCGTCTGCAATGTCCACGGCTCGATGATCACACGAGAGGCGGATGGCACGATCCTGACGCACGCCGGACCTGAGATCGGCGTGGCTTCGACCAAGGCCTTTACGGCGCAAATGATCGCGTTGTATTTGTTTGCGTTGTATCTTGGCGAGGTTCGCGGCAATATCGACGAGGCGAGAGCTAAGAAACTCGCACAGGATCTCGCCGAACTCCCGCTGAAGATTGAGCAGCTTCTAAACGACGCCGATTCGATCGAGGAATTGTCGAAAGAATACTTTCGCGTTCAAGACTTCCTCTATCTCGGCCGCGGCATCAATTTCCCCGTCGCTCTCGAAGGTGCGTTAAAACTAAAAGAGATCAGCTACATCCACGCCGAAGGCTATCCGGCAGGCGAAATGAAGCACGGCCCGAATGCTCTGATCGACGAAAAACTTCCCGTTGTTGTCATCAACACAAAGGAAACCGGCAACGCCCTAAGCGAGCTCCGTTACGAAAAAACTCACTCGAACATAGTCGAAGTGAAAAGCCGCGACGGTATCATCATCTCCGTCCTCACCGAGGGCGATACGATGAGCAGCAAGGTCTCAAGCCACGTCATCGAGATCCCCGAAACCAGCGATCTTTTGGGGCCGATCTTATCGATCGTTCCGCTTCAACTACTCTCCTACCATATTGCGGTGCGCCGTGGCTGCGACGTTGACCAGCCGCGAAATCTGGCGAAATCGGTGACGGTGGAGTAGAATAACGGCAACGTTCTGTGAGATTTTTGTTCCCATTTTTTTTGGTTCTCTCTCTGATTTCTGCTGCCAGCGGTCAGACGAACCGTGTTTCTCTTCCGATAGATGAGAAATTTTCATCGGATGCTCGCATCGAGCAAACGAAAGAGGCGATCCCGCGGCCTTACATGGTTGGGAAGAAAAATGGCGTCGAATATAGGTATTTCCTAGATGGGGTTCGGGGAAACATGGAAGGGGCTCGGGGAATCGGCGCAGATTCAGGTCTCGGCCAATATGATCCAAAGAGGTGGGGATTTTTGTGTCAGATAAGAGAAAATTCTGGGCAAAAGCAATGCGGTTTCTTCAAGGAGGGTATCTCGATCATTACCTACACGCTCGAACGAACCTCTGTCACATGGATAGGGACCACAAATTTCATAACGGACGATCGACAGCTAGGTATGTTTGCGGACGCCGTTGACGTGGATGGGGTTGAAGTATACAACTCGCGAAGTAAACGATTCTCAACTGAAGCTATATCATTAATGCGTGCGGGTAAGGTGCTCACGCTGCGTCGAGGGCCTAATCCTGAGGGCGTAACCACTTACGACCTTTATGGATTTACCGAGGCTCTTGAACTATGCGAGTGGGCGTTAAAGCGCATACAGTGATCATACTCCTGCCATAGCTAAGGCATCCTACCTTCAATAAAAACTTCCGGCGGAGCTTTCGGGTCGAAGCCAAAACGGGTGAGCTTTATCACCCATTCAAATTCGGCTGAGCGTTGGATGGTCTCGAACCGAAATGTGACTTTGTAGTTTCTGGGCAGTGTCATGCCATTGACCTCGCCAAAATCGGAGAAATCCTCGATCAGTTTGTATCGATTTTCGTTGACGCGGCCCTCGTCCACGCGGATGGTGCCGGCGGTCTCGGTACGTTGATATTCGGTGCGGACGTGGCGAAAGTTCGTCGCGTCAAAAAACATTCGAATATTGAGCGAAGTGCCTCCTTTCGGTGTGAATTTCATCTTATACACTTCCACACCGTCGATCTTTTCCTTGCCCTGCAGCTCAAACTTGCCAACCTTATTCGCCGCGTCCAACAGTGCCCAGGACGCAAACAGCGCACCGCCAAAGATGTAGCCCTTTGCGATCTCGGGATATTCAAAGATAAACGTCCCGACCGGCGACCGCTCAGCCGCCGTGACAAACGGGATCGTGATCTTTTTGCCGTCGTAGATGATCCTCTCGCCGGTGTAGTCACCTGAATTTGCGGCCTCGAATGCCATCAGTAACAAGTGTTTGTGTGAGGTTGACGCCAGAAAGGCTGACCCGTTCACTGTCGAGCGCGTAACCCGCACATTTCGCGCCAGCGCTGTGCCCTCGATCTTGCGGTTTATGGCGGCAGCGGTCGATTCCGGGGTGCCAATAGATCCGATGTGCTTTGCGAGTATCTCTTCCGGCTTGAGTTTGGCCTGGCCAAAAGTCTTGGCGGCAAAGAGAAATAGGATTGCGATACTCGCGAGCGAAACTAGTTTGATCGTTGAGAATCTCATAATACGTCCTCATGCTGGGTGTGTCGCGAGAAAAGTAACAGAAACCTGCCATCTTCGTCAACAAATTGCCGCCAAACTTGACGGAACAAATTGCCGCCAAACTTGACGGTTGTTATCATTTAGCCATGAAAGCGATCATTGTACGCGAATACGGCGACCCCGAAGTATTGAAACTGGAAGACGTCGAGACACCGGTGCCAACCGGAACGCAGGTGCTCGTTCGTATTCACGCCGCCGGGGTCAATCCGGTCGATACCTATCTTAGAACAGGCATTCACGCACACGCTCCCACGTTGCCATATACGCCCGGTAAAGACGGGGCGGGTGTGGTCGAGGCGGTTGGCGATAAGGTCACAGAATGGAAGGCCGGCGACCGCGTTTACACGGCAAATTCCATCTCGGGAACATACGCCGAGTTAAGTCTCTGCAACGAGCCGGACCTGGGCTCTCTGCCGGATAATGTCTCATTTGAAAAGGGTGCCTGCATCTGGACCCCGTACGCGACCGCGTATCGGGCCCTGTTTCAAAAGGCCGGGGCTGTCTCGGGCGAGACGGTTTTGATCCACGGAGCGTCGGGAGGTGTAGGACTCGCCGCGGTTCAATGGGCCAAGGGCTTTGGTTTGACGGTGATAGGTACCGCGAGTTCAACCGAGGGCAAAAAACTAATTACCGACAACGGTGCCGACGCCGTCTTTGACCACACGGACGAAGATCATTTCGAACAGATCCGTGAATTCACCGGCGGCCGCGGCGTCGATATCATCATCGAGATGCTCGCCAACGTCAATCTAGAACGCGATTTCGAGTGCCTCGCCATGTTCGGTCGAATCACTATCGTCGGCAACCGCGGCTCGATAAATTTCACGCCGCGACTTGCCATGACCAAGGACGCGACGATCTTTGGCATGTCGCTCTTCAATTCGCCGCACGCTGCGCGAGGCGAGATACATCAGGCATTGGTCAACGGCCTTTCAAAGGCCACGCTAAATCCCGTCGTCACGCGCACATTCCCGCTCGCCGAAGCCGCCAGGTCACATCACGAAGTCATAGAGGCCAAGGCGTTGGGCAAGATCGTCTTGACCCCTTGACGCCTGCAAACGGAGATTGTTGGAGTATTGTTTGGACGAGGTTTTTTGTTATGGTCTTGCAAACAAAAAGAATTCTCCTCAGGTTTGGTTTACTTCTATTTGTCTTTCCGCTGCTGATATCTGGCCAAACCGATCCCGACGCGATAAAGGTCGAAACTTCGCTGGTTTGGATACCGGTTTCGATAAAAGCAAAAAACGGTGCCGGCATTGCCGATCTGACGAAGGATCGCTTCACCGTCTTTGAGGATGGTGTGGAGCAACAGATCGCTCATTTCGAAACGCCCGGAACTCCGATCACTGTTGCACTTGTGATCGATATGAGCGATTCCGCAAAGATGAGCCTTGCCGAAATGCGGCTTGCGGCGATCGCATTTATTGACAAACTAAAGCCCAAAGACAAAGCCCTGATCGTTGCATTCGATAAAAATATTCACCGCGTGATCGGAGCGACCGATGATCGCGAAATGCTCCGGCTCGGGTTGTTCGGCATAAAGTCCGGCGGCGGTACTGCACTTTACGACACTGTCGATCACGTCGTCACTAGCTCTTTTGATGGCGTCAACGGTCGAAAGGCTGTCATCCTGCTGACCGATGGCATCGACACAGCGAGTATGAAAACGACGCTCGAACGTTCGGCCGATCTCGTTGCGGCCGGGAACGTCGCCTTTTTCCCTATACAGTATCAGCCCGAGGACACGATGCGGAAACGTCTGTCGTCCGAGAATAGCCACATCGGCTCCACGATCTATACCACGCCGAGCGGCGAACCCATAGCGTCAGCGCACCAACGAGGCACCCGATACTTGCGTCTTCTTGCCGATTCGTCTGGCGGACGATTCCAACTTGCTGATTCGACGAAAAATCTCGAAGCGGCATTCATCCAGATCGCCGCCGAACTTCGCCAACAGTACTATCTTGGCTACTATCCTGAAAGATCGGCTCAAAAGAATGAGAAGCGAAAACTAAAAGTAACCGTAAACG
>CXWL01000578.1_pt1 | contig 33233 bp, 28 predicted proteins | sample 590931 | NCBI WGS metagenome assembly CXWL01 (sample SAMEA3498368, study PRJEB10139) | groundwater metagenome | biome: water well; material: biofilm material | place: Germany | collected 2015-04-27
ACTGCACAAGTAGGAGTACTGCGCTAGCGCCGGAACGCCAAACTCTCCGAATGATATCGCCATGAAGGCTGTCGCGGCACCCGCCGCTAAGAACACAGCATGCTTAGACAGCCATGAATTGGATACATACAGCGCACAGCCGAGGAGGTAATACTGTAGCCCCCAAATTGCGTGCAAGAGAGGGTCCTGCCCGCCACCCCAGCTGGCCTTCAGCTGGAATCCTCCTATCGTCATGCCATTTATGAAACCCCACAAGCCATTCATCAGCCACACTGCGGCAAATATGAAAATAGGAGGAACGCCCCGCAAGTGTTTTGTGGCAAATGCGAGCGAGCGGACGAAAAAGAGGGACAGTAAAAAGTACATCTGTACAGCAGGGGCGCCCACCCATACAGCCGCCAGGAGATCTACGGAATCTCGCCCCAAGACTACGTGGTCCAAGGGGTGACCGAAGTATTCGTAGGCCAATCGCGTGATGAAATACAGGCCGCTGAAAAACACCCACGGCCCAACTAAACGTCTCGCGCTCTCCCCTATATATTTAGAATAGTCCAGCTCCCCTATACGCTCGAGCTTGTGGGAAAAGAGATATCCATCGACAAGGAAAAACACCGGCACCGCAATCTGAAACCAGTATTTGAACGCAGTCTGAATCTCGGGAGACAGCTGGCTGTAGCCCAATGCGTGCTGTCCTATGACCATGATGATGGCTATGGCACGGCAAGAATCCAGGAAATGGATCCTACCCTTAGAAATCGACATAGGGCTCGAATCCTGTCAGGTCGGTCGCAAACTCGGGAGGTGAGGGATAGAACTCCTTCACGCCTTTCCAGCTGAAGGACTCCCCTTCATGTAGGTCTTAAACCAGAGCACGAATACTAATATGGCCCATAGCTGCGTTTCAAAGTTTCTCTCGCCCCGATCATGCTCTTCAAGCATTCGACGGACCGTCACACCATTGAACAGCCCGATTTCCTTGAGGGACGATGCCGACAAATGCGCCCCAAGGAGGTCACGCAAGGGCCCTCGCAGCCACTTATCCAGAGGGATTGAGAACCCTTGTTTTCTTCGATTGAGGATCGAATGAGGAAGCACACCTTCTAACGACTTGATGAGAATGTGCTTCTTCTCCCACCCCTTCAGTTTCAAATGGGAAGGAATCGTGGCGACAAATTCCACCAGTTTGTGATCTAAAAATGGGACTCTGACTTCCAATGAATGCCACATACTAAGTCGATCGGCCTTCCGCAGTTCGTCGTCCGGGAGATAGGTCTCCATATCCGTAAGCAAAATCCATTCAAGCGGATCCCGGCATTGCTCGACCTTATGCATCGCAAGCTCTGCGCTGGCCACATGAGCCGCTTTCAGCTCACTCAAGAAATCCTGACTGAAGAGGCCGGCCTTATCCGGCTCCGTAAACGCCGAGAGATACTGTTGGTACCGCTCCGGCAGGGGCAGAGCCGCACCATCGACAAATCGCTTCATCCGATCAATCCAGAGCCCAGCCATATCCCACTGCGGCAGCGAGTGAATCAGCGCACGAAGACTCTGCCTGAGCACCCCGGGGATTCGCTGGTAGGAGTTCGCCGCAAGGGCACCACGATATCGCTCGTACCCGGCAAATAGCTCATCCCCTCCGATCCCGGACATCGCAACCGTCACCCACTGCCTGGCTGCCTGACACACGAGGTAGTTGGGAATCATCGAGGAGTCTGCAAAAGGCTCATCAAAAGCCTCAAGCATCAAGGGGAGAATCGACTCAACTTGCGTCTGGGGATTGTCGTAGACGCACTCTGAATGGTCCGTCTTGAACAACTCAGCAACCGTTCTCGCATAGGGGCGCTCATCGGCTCCTGGCTGCCCTTCTCCAAACCCCACGGTAAACGTCTTCACATTTCCCGGACAAATCTTGGCCATCAACGCAACGATGGCGCTAGAATCGACGCCCCCGCTCAAAAATGAACCGAGCGGCACCTCGCTAACCAGGTGCAAGCGCACCGCTTCTTCCAGTTGATGCAACAGGCCTTCACGATAATAGTCGACCGATTTGTTGTGATCTGTGGAAAACTTGAGCTGCCAGTATCGCCGCGTCGTAAGCTCTCCGTCCCTCCACACCGCGGTATGTCCGGGAGGCAACTCCGCTATTCCCCGATAGATCGTTCGCGGCCCTGGCACATACTTGAAAGTGAAGAAGTCTGAGACAGACTGAAGATCCATCTGCCTTTCATACCGATCGACTGCCAGCAGGCACTTCAGCTCAGAGCCGAAATAGAGATCTCGCCCATCCTGCCAATAATACAGAGGCTTGATCCCGAAGCGATCTCTGGCGAGCAAGAGCTTTTTTTGGCGCAGATCCCAAAGGGCAATCGCAAACATGCCGCGCAAATGCGTGACATAATCTTCACCGAAGTCTTCATACAGATGGACAATACATTCAGTGTCCGAATGACTGGTCAGGATATGCCCGCGTTTTAAGAGCCCCTCGCGAAGCTCTTTGTAATTGTAAATCTCTCCGTTGAAGACAACCGCCACCGTGCGATCTTCGTTAAAGACCGGCTGCCGTCCGCTGTTGACGTCGATGATCGCGAGGCGACGCATGCCCAACCCGACCTGCCCATCGAAGAAGAATCCGTCGTCGTCAGGTCCGCGCCTGGAGATGAGCGCGCACATCCTGCGTACTAATCTTTGATCCACACTCCCGGACTCGATGTGCACCGCTCCGACTATCCCGCACATATCAGATGCATTCCCCTCTTCGGATTTCTTATCCGGCTATCGTTTGATTTCTAGAAGCAAATTCGTAGGCATCAATCAAAGCTTTGGCCACAACAGCCCACGAATAGACCTCATGAACACGGTCAGCTCCGGCTCGCGACAAACGTACTCTCAACGCCTGGTCACCAAGCAATTCCATAATGGCCCTGGCAAATTCGTCTTCGGAATCCGCCAAAAGCAAGTGCGCGTCATGTCTCAGTGAAAGACCCGAAGCCGCAAACGAAGTTGCTACAACAGGAACTCCCATCGCCAGACTATCCAGGATCTTAAGCCGTGTCCCCCCACCGCTTAGGATCGGACATATGCATACGGCCGCCTTCTGAAAGTAGGGTCTAACATCATCTACGAATCCGGTGATGCAAATGCGAGAATCTGATCTTCCGAGCTGCACAAGCCAATCAGGCGGATTTCTTCCAGCTACACAGAGCTTTACATCGGGCGACTGTGCGATAAGTCGTGGCCAAATCTTCTGAAGAAAATACTCCATGGCCTCCTGGTTCGGATGCATGTCCATACTGCCGCAAAACAGGATTGTGTTCCCGCCGGGATCAAGCCGGGGAGTAAAGTAGCTCGTGTCCACCCCATTTGGCACCACCCGGATATCAAGGCCTGGGCAAGCCCTCGATAACACCGCTCCTTCATCTTCTGACACGACAACATTGGCGCCAAATCGCGGACACCACTTCTGCTCAGCGGACGCTAGTTTCGAGGATTCTAATTGAAAGTATCTTCGCAAGACCGGGTTTGCGGTCTTCTTTGCCCGCACACCAATTTTACTTGACTCAACGTCATGGTGAGTAAGAACGGTGCCGGCTTGGCCGACCAAAGGATGGTACTGAGCCAAGCCTAACGCATCGAAATGTACAACATCTGGAACAAACTCCTTGACTGCTTTCCTCAACTTCCTCGCCATTTCCTCTGACCTCAGCCAGAGAAAATCATAAGGCTCTCGAGACACCAACCCCTGAATCGCGAGCCCGTATCGCGTGCGTAGAACAGACGTCTGGCGGAGAGGAACCCAATCGACCGATGCGCAAAATTTAGAGAGCGCAGCGACGCAATCTTCCGGAGTAATGTGATCTGGCCGAGTTACCGGCTGGTCGAAGGCCAACAGGTGCAACTCACACTGGCTCGCCACCTCGCGAATAAGATTATAGTTTCGCTGAAGCGCACCACCTTTCGGTGGATAGCCAATATTGTGCCCGAGCCAAAGAACTTTCATTACCACATCCTCGCAAACTCAATCAGAAAGAAGGTGAGCGACTTGCGGCAAATGCACATCCTGCAAGAAAAAATAGTTGACGCTCCAATGCCCTTTGACTCGTCTTCGAAGCCTTTTCCCATCATACGAGTACGGCACATAGCCGTATCGAGCCATAATTGAGAAGAATTCGTTATCAGGAGCATCCTGTATCGCTGCGGTTCCAGTGACCTCAATCATGAGTGCAGGTTTTACTCTTGCGAAGAACTGTGAGGCCCCTTTCAAAACAGCCAGCTCATGCCCCTCCACATCACACTTTACGAAAGTCACCCTTTCTGATAACCGTTCTGGAAACAGTGAATCTACCGACCTGAGAGGCACTTCAACCCTGTCAACTCTTGGCTCAGCAGACTTACTCGAAACAATCCGAGCCATATAGTAGTTTGTCCCCCCATATTCATGCTTTGGAAGCTCCATTACTGCAGTGCCATCCTTGTCTGAGACTGCACAATTAAAGAGCTCCACATTGGTTAACCCCAACCGCTTGATGACTGAAGAGAGCAGAGAAAATGTTTCTGGAATTGGCTCTACTGCATAGACCTTCCCGCGCTCCCCCACCAACCTTGAAAGAACTACGCTGTACCATCCAATATTAGCTCCTAAGTCAACCACGGAATCCCCGGCGTGAACAAAATAGGTGATCGGCTCAACCTCAGCTTCCCAAAACCGTGGAACGACGTAAGCATAATAGTGCTTCTTGCCCCAGGCCAGAACGGAATGGGGCAGCAGTGTTACGGCAAGCCTCTTTAAAATGGACATGAGAGAACCTCAAGGACCTGGGTTAGGGTGGTGTGCTGTGACAGATCAAAAAGGCACTCAGTTAATGTTTGGGGAAGAGGACTGAGCCCTGCATTCGGAGACCACATCCTTCATTCCGAATCCCTCAACGCTGGCGGCAAGCATGGCAATGGCCGAAGTATCATAGGCCTGCGCGCTGAACACTTTGGCCACATTAATCGCAGGTTTGCCGGGACGAAGAAGTTTTTGCAACACGGTCGCCACCCACGAGAGCGGCACAAGCACGAAGGTCGGGAGCCAGATCACCGTAAGATCCGGGTTGGCTCTTCGAAGATGATCCAACAACTCTCGTTTGGTCGGAGAGACAGGGTCGAGCAGATTCAACGGACTCGGCACGCTCTCCCACATATCGGTCATCCATGCCAGGAACCGGCCGGCAAATCCCACATCCACGACACCAAGCCTGTCGCGTGGGGAACCAACCGCCACAAAGAAATTTCCCAGCCGCTTGCCGAGTCGGCCTGGAGGATCGAAATCACGATAGTCCACCAAGGCGCCGGGACGAATCACCTTGACCGACAAGCCAAGCTCCTCTCCCAAATCAACGGCCCGCCGTTCCGATTCGAGCTTGCCCCACACATAGGGCCCGGATCCCTTGCTGTTCGGCTCCAATGGATGATGGTCGCCGATCGGACCTCCATGGCCCTGGGCCAACACCGCCAGACTACTCACATGGATAAAATGCGCGACGCCAGAGGCAGCCGCACCCCTGATCATGTGCGAAGTGGCATCGAGGGAATTTCGCTGGTGTTCAGGCCACCCGCCGGCAGTCTCTGCTGCTGCATGAATGACCGTATCGACTCCCTTGAACAAATGCGCGCCTGCGCCCGTTGCCACATCCGCCACGACGTATTCAGCGCCGGCAATCCGTTCCCAAGGCGAAGGCTCGCGACGCGCCACAACACGAACGGGACGACCGCGCCCCAGCAAAGCACGGACGATTTCCTTCCCGAGGAACCCGGTTCCGCCCGTCACAAGCACACCCCGGCTATCGACAGACCTCGGTGCCGCCAACGCCAAGGCTTTAGCCTCTCCGACCTTGAGAGCCTCTGCCACCCGCTCACAGATGCGAACGGTTTCAAGCAGACTTTCAGGCGAGAGCGGGGAAGGGGTTTTTGTCCGCACAGACTCGTAGAAAGCAGCGAAGAGTTCGGCCAGACCCGGATAGCTGCGCTGGCTCTTCAGAAACCGGCGCGCCATTGCCGACGTGGTTCCGGTCAGGAGTTGCCAGGCCTGTCGATAGGGAGCCAAGAGCTTGTCGACGCCCGACGAGCCGGGACCGATAGCCCGCTGTGTGGTACTCCGGACGTAATCAGCGAAGAGTGAGCCGTTTTTCCCGATCACCCGCAGATAGCTCTCAACTGGACGCCCTTCGAGCGTCACGACCAATGTCCCGGTCACTCCACCGCGCCGGACGAGTGCGTGCACCGTCCCGGCTTGACTCACTTCGAGCGAGACCAACTCGATACGTCCCTCCCCCGACTGTTCGAGGACTCGCAACAGCAGATAGACCGGATGGGGCAGGATATCGAGCAATTGATGATCTGCACGGAGCACGGTGCGTCCACCGGGAGCATGTCGGACCGTACGGAAAGAAAAATAGCTCTCGACATGCACGACCCGACCGATAGAAGGCAGATATTGGGTTAGGACCGCTGTCGGCGACTCGTAGAGCAACTGATGACCGGCGCAGACCAGGAGGTTCTTTGCCCGGGCTTCGTCCAGAATCTGTTGTGCATCCTCGACTCGCTCCGTAAATGGTTTCTCCACATAGATATGGCTACCAGCCATCAGGGCTGACAGCGCCAGCGGCCCATGGGAGACCGGCGGCGTACAGATGTGCACCACATCAGGTCGTTCAGCCACCAATAGTTCTTCAGGTGTGCCATAACTCTTGATCCCCGGGACAATGCTTCGCATCGCCGCCTGGGCGGTATCAGAAGGATCGGCCACCGCAACCAGCTTGGCACCAGCGCATCTCAAGATGGCACGGGCGTGATGCTGAGCATGGCGGCCAGCGCCGAAGAGCGCTATGCGAAGTGAACTTGACGGTGACGCTTTAGGATTAGAAGGTGTCACAGAATACCTGGCTGATAAAAATAGAACTCTTTCAACATTGGCCCTGGATCGGCGCGATCTTTTCGCGCGAGACTACTTAATCTATCCATCACTCTCATCGAGACATCACTAGCTGTTTATAGAGGCCCTCGACCCTATCCGCCATGACCGACGCGGAAAAATCCTGCACCACTCTTTTCCGAGCCTGTTCCCCCATTTTCATGGCGGTCTCCGAAGAATCGATCAATCTTACGCAACTCTCCGCAAGTCGGTTTACATCCATCGGCTCAACGAGAATTCCCTCGACTCCATCTTCAACAATTTCTGGAATCCCTCCCACTCGACTGGCCACGACAGCCCGGGACGCCGCCATCGCCTCAAGCAAAGCCATGGGAATACCCTCGCTCAATGACGGAAGGACAAAGATATCCAACGCCTGCATCAATTCGAGAGTATCCTCTCGATGCCCTAAAAAGACAACGGTTTCGCCAATTCCCAAGTCGCGCGCCTGCGCCTCCAGATCCTTGCGGATCACCCCATCCCCCACGATCAACAATCTCACGTTAGCCCGCTGGCGCCGGAGAATGGAAATCGATTGAAGCAGGTACGAGAGACCTTTCACCGGCGTGAGCCGGCCAACTGTGCCGATCAGGCAGGTCTCCACATCAATCCCCAACTCTTTGCGTGTCAGCCATCGGTCAGTCTGAATGGGCTTCTTCTCCAGATCGATGCCGTTTCGAATGCAGGTTACAATGGGAACCGCTTCATCAGCCTTATACTTGCTCTCAATCTGTGATGAGACTCCAATGATGGCGTCGACACAACACCGATGTACTGTGCGCTCCATCATTTCATAAACATTCATCTTAAACGCCTGTAAACCCTTAAACGGTTCGCTGAGGCCATGGACCGTTCGTACAACATGCGGAATCCCGCACAACTTACTAGCGGGCGCTGCCAGAATCGTGTCTTTGTACTTGTGCGTATGAACGATCCCAGCCCGTGACTGTTTGAATTCGCGTACCAGTTCATAAAAGATCTTGCCACTACTCCATCGATTCTCAGGAAACACTTTTACACAAATGCCTAGCGCCTCAATCTCTTTCTCCAATCTACCTTCGTTGAACAAAATCACCGACAGCTGAATGCCTGTCCCGCCCACCAACTTTGATAACAAAACCTTAAGCTGAACCTCAGCTCCTGCCCAAAGATCACCTGTCGCAACATGACAGATTGAAATAGGTGTATGGGAAAATCCTCTCGATGGTGGGAACACCTACCGCTCTCCTTGTGATCACTGAGGCATGGAGAAACTCCATGTCCAGATCTCATTCGCGTGCAATCAGCCTCTCGATGCCAGTCCCCTTTATATGGAAGCGCTAAATAACCTTTTTAACGACTAGAAACCGGCCTTCCACCAAAACGCGGGAGTCGAGCGCCCCATGGCTGCAGTGGTTGAATCTCCGCAGGAATTGCCGCAGTATCCTGCACCTCAGAAATATTTCTGAGAGCAACCACTAACGCCATCATGATCCATAGGCTCGGATACCACAAAATGGAAATAAACACACCGCTAACAATGAACCCGATCAGACTTCCCTCCATAGCCCGAGCAAGATAGACACGAATGTCTTCCCGATCTTGGGCTGGTTGGCGACCAGCCATCCGTATGACCGGAAGGGCGAGCTTTCTTGCTACCCATCGCAAATCCTTGAAACATTGCAGGATCATTCCTCCTATAAGGACTATTCCAGCGAGGCCTAACTCCGAGATCAAGGTAACCCATGCAGAATGGGCCTGCCGGCCTGCGATGGATTTTTCATGGAAGGTTCGGCTTCCCTGATATTTATCAAAGGTCCACGGGAAGTTGCTTTGCCCGACTCCGATGATAGGATTGTAGAAAAACATTTCCATACCAATTCCCCAGGTATAGAGCCTTTCTCCTCCGGTGCCTTGTTCCATGGTCTCTTCGCTGGTTGAGGAACTGATCTCATCCCAATACTTTTCAGGTGCCAGCAACGCCATGAACACTACGGCAACAGCAACCACAATCAGCGCGTTCAGTTTTTTGGGAGAACGATACCAGCAATAGACTCCGACCGATGCCAGCCCGATAAACCCCCCGCGCGATACCGTTGCCATTGCTGCGAGAATATACGTTCCCAAGAGCGACAGGTATTTCAACCGCAAGGGGAACCCGGTCGCGGAGAACATCAGAAAGTAGGCAAATGGGACTACCATATTCATGACCATGCAGAAATCGTTCTCATCCCCCATCCAGGCCCCAATACCAACTCCTCCTTTTGCAATCCCCATGATAGCCAAGAAGCCGTGAACCCCGACCCAAAACTTCATGACCGTTAGCATTCTCTCCGTCGAATTCACAAAAGTTGTAATGCCAAGATAGGTAAAAAATAAGAGCACCATGTCTTTAAACGTCATCAAGGCATGAAAATTATTGACTGCGATCGGAACATGGATCGCCATGACTCCAAACAACACGATCCACAGTTTTGTCTGAGGGCGAGCGAAATCCAGTTTCCCCGACATCAACACGCTGAGAAACAGTAACAGATTAATTCCGAGGGCGATGGGAATAAGCTTGAGTCCGGGAATCAACTCCTGAGGACGGCCAAACTCAAAGAGAAGGTACGCCATGACGAGATAAAACCCCGCCTTGCTCTCCGAAGCTCCACTTGAGCGTAATGGAAGCATTGGCGTTCGTCCTTGGGCTCGAACAGACTTAAGTTCAGGCTGCATTGATCACCACAGAAGCTTGCAAATCGCAACATCCTCGTATTCAAGGTGCGTCGAACAAGGACTACAAGAGGCTTGTATATAGAGTCTGGTACCTGGAAATCATCTCGGCTTTACTGAAACGACGATGTACCAGCTCCGCGCCAGCCAGGCCAAAATCTCTAATCAATTCAGGATTGCCCAATAGCTTGATGAGCTGATCTGCCAGGTCATTAGAGTTCTCTGCCGAAACAAGAAAACCAGTGCTGCCATGGTCAATTAGTTCAGAATTTCCACCGACTTTTGTGGCCACCACAGCTTTCCTGGACACCATGGCTTCAAGCAGTGCCATCGAGAGCCCTTCAGACAATGACGGCAGCACAAAGACGTCCATGACTGACAAGAGCCGTTGAACATCATTTCTCATCCCCAGGAATCGGACATGCTGCTCAACGCCAAGCCGCATCGCTTGCTCTTTGAGAGACAATTCCAACTCGCCCCGCCCAGCAATTAGGAGAACGACCCCGGGATATCTTTTGAGTATGGCAGGCAGGGCATCCAGCAGGTATCGATGCCCTTTGACCGGATACAAACTCCCAACCGTCCCAATCACAGGAGAACCTTCCAGAAGCGCTAACTCTGCTCTGCAGGCTTGCGAAGAAGCGGCGTTATCAATAACCGGCAACTCTACCCCGTTGTAGATCACTTGCAGGCGGGACTCCGGAATACCGACCTTTTGAGAAACAAATCGCTTAAGATCCTCGGACACCACGATAAGCCGACCATACCGACTGACTATTCGATAAGCCAGGCGTCTGCGAAACTTCTCCCAATAGTAATTTTTCCCGTGAATGGTCCCCACAAACGGCACCTTTGCAATTCGCGCCACGATCCATCCAAACACAACGGCACTAAACTCATGGGCATGAATTATTGCTACCTGTTCCTCATGAACCAGACGCAGGCAATCCCGGAACCAGCCAATCTGGAGACCGCCTGGGAGTGGCAATAATTTTGTCTCAACTCCCAGACGTTCACACTCGTCCTGGAGCCATCCTGGACGGAAGAGCCCAACAATAACTCGATAGTTCTGTTGGTTGAGGGCGGCCGCGAGACTGCTAATAACTCTCTCAGCACCACCGGGCCCGCTGCTGGTTGAAAGATGCAATGCCGTCTGCTTTTGAATTTCAGCAACCATTATTGCTCCGGGAGTGCTTCACGTACGTTCTTCACCGCCCTTCCCTTTGCCGAAGACCCAATCGAGCCCCGACGCGGTCGCAACATTGTTTCATTTGCTGAAAACAAGCATGGAACTCCTCAATGGGGCCGCTATAAGGATCAGCAATCTCCAGAGGGCTCTGTTGATCGAAATACCCCAACAACACGGTTTTTCCTCTTGCGCGAGGATAGAGCCTAAGGATACGGTCTTTCTGTCTAATCTCCATTACAACAATGAGATCAAAGCGTTCCAGCAGGTCTGCATGAACCTGAGTAGTGGCATGAGTCTGGAGGGACAGGCCATTCTGCAACGCCACGGCCTTTGCATTATGATGAGCCGGTTTCCCAGGAGTAGTTTCGAGGCCCGCGGATCGCACGACCATCTGCCCGCCGCCCTTCATGACAAGCGACTGGAAGTACACCTCAGCCAACGGGCTCCGACAAATGTTGCCCTTGCACACAAACAAGACAGAGTTCACTGACTCGGGCAGCGTGACAGGAGCCCAACGCTCATAGATACCTCTTGCGAAGTTCAGACGCTGAATGCCGAACGCCGCCGCAGCTCGGAAGGCGCCAATAAATCTCTCACAATGACCCCATAGGCTTATCTGCTCTTTCGCTATCATGATGTCCTTCCGACAAAGTGAGCGGCCCAATCGCCGTACTCCACCAATACGGGACCTCTATCGCGGAAAGATTCTACTTCGTAATGCAGATCTCGCCCCCATAATCGAAGAAACTCCGCCGCACAACGCCACCTTGACGGCGCGTCCGGTCCGAGATGAAGCGTGGCGTTTGTTTTGGTCAGACGCATGAGCAGATGGTCCAGATCCCCCAGGAACCATCGGGACTGGGTACCGACGCGATATGAGTTGTCCGGAATCGCCACAGACTGCCCGCTCGTGACCTGATAGAGGAGATAGGGGATGTTGAGTCCCGCATCAATCGCCAACTGCAATGATCCCCAGAACCGCCCGTTGATCTCCATCAGTCTCGGGATCTTGGACACTTTATCAACCTTGAACTCGACCATCGCCACCCCATGCCATTTCACATGTTCCAATAACTTTACCGCGTAGTCGGTCATGGGCTTGGGAAGTTCGATGCTCTCTCTCAACACACTCACTCCACCGGCCGGCGGCTTTTCTCTGATTCGCCGATGCGCAAAGAGTGCGCAGGGTCTTCCATGATCAAAGAGCCCGAATACTCCCTGGCCCTCCCCCTCAACCCGTTGCTGAATGAGCGAGGGATTCTTCAAATAGGGTACCCTTCGATACAGATCAACCAACTCTTCGACAGATGACACAAAATGCACGCTGGTCTTGCCCCATCCACGGTCGGTCATCAGAAGCGATCGTCCCGGCTTGACCACGACGGGGAACGATGTCACCTGGTCGAGCACGGACGCGAGATCCCCGTCAGGGACATAGACTGTTGTGGGAATCGGCACACCCAACTCCTGGGCAACTTTCATTAACCGGTACTTGTCGGATACCAGTTCATAACTTTCCAGCGAAGGAATGGCATGCAAGACAGCAGCAGGAAATTGATCTCGTCTGGCTGCGAGCACCTGAGTCGTGGAATCCGTCACCGGTATAATGGCGGTAATGCCCAACCGGCCGACCGCATCGATCAAACTGGACACAAACCGGGAAGGATCTTCCAGCGGCGACGGATACTGCCAGGTCCGATGACAGTATTTCGAAGCTCCAGCTAAGGACTTCAGAGTTTCGGCTCCAACTACCACCGGAATGCCTGCTTGCCCCAAGCTTCGGGTGACAGCGAGGGCGGCACGCTCCTGACCATCTGTTACAAGCACACAAGACTTCGACTCCATTACGCTTTCGGTCCTCTACGAATCCGTTGCTCCGCAATCGGCCTAGCGAATACCAGACAGCGCCAACGCGAGCAGTGAATCTGATGAACTGCTATCCTCATGAAGGCTGACCCTTTTCAGCGCATACGGATCGTCGGGGCGATCACCCTCCAACCCTATCTCACAACCGACAGCCGCGCGATACCCGCTCTCCCGGACCAGCTCCTGAATACCCGGGTTGAAATTTCCATTGGGATAGCAGAATGCCGAGGATGGCGTCACTCCATGTTGAACCATCACATTTCGTGACTCGATTAGCTCGCGACTGACCTCCGACAACGGAATGTGAGTCAAAATCCTGTGCGAGCAGGAATGCGATCCGAATGACACCCCCTGGGCGGCCATCTCGCGCACCTCAGTCCAATCAAGAAGGACCCGCTCCGAAGGAAGGTCCATACCAAGGACACGACCAAGACGGTCTATCAGAGCTTCAATCTCATCGACCTCTACTTCTTTACAGAGTTCAATAATCGCACCAACGTCAATCGGCATGCCTGATTTTGCGAACGTGAAGCTCCCATCATCAGTGGACTGACGGACTCCGACCGTATCAGCCAACATCGCTGATGCTTGATCACGAGTAGTCGGGTCACTCGCCTGGACTCTGGCCCGTTCCAAAACCAACATCATTCGATCCGGCCAAAACCATCGCGTTGTTCCAATAAAATCGGTCGCAAGAAAGATCGTCGCCGGGACGGCATACCGTCTCAGGATAGGAAAAGCGAACTGATAGTTATCCCTCCATCCATCATCAAAGGTGATGACACAGTAGGACCGGTCGATCTTGAACTGATTGGTCCGCCAGAGGTCCAGCAGCTCATCCAAGGAGAGAACTGTAAAGCGCTCCCGAAGATAGGCAATGTGAGCGGCGAAAGATTCCTCCAGCATGTACATGCCAGGCTGAATATGCTGACGTTCCACCACCTTCTGAGGCACTACTCGGTGATAGGTCAGCACGATCACACGCCCCTGGTGCCGAAACTGTGACAGCCCGGAAACGGAATACAGTCCGCCTAATGCCCTCCAGGTCGCGGCCTTGAGACGTGCGATCACACCATCACCCTAACTGCGCCATCAGATCGTCCTGCACATGATTCTGCATTCTTGGCAGACCATCACGTTTAGAACAGCGTATAGATAAAGGGCGCGACGGCCGACCCCTGGGTCAAGACAATCAGACTGCCGAGCAAAACAAGCACGAGAATAATCGGCAGGAGCCAGAATTTTTTCCGCTCTTTCATGAACGCCCATAACTCTTGAATAAAATCGCCCATCTGTCGTCCTCCTGGAAATAGATCCACTCAAAACATATTCTTCATATGAGACGCCGGTCTAGGGTTACGAATCACCCGGTACGTTGGTGCATTGGGTTCAAATCCCCGACACATGGGGTCGCGCCCAGCCAACTTCATCACCAGGCCCATCGGCGTCACAATCCCATAAAACAGGACACCCAAGATAATGCGGGTATTGATCCATCCCATGATATGCCCGACCCACATCCATCCTTGATACAGATACTTCAGGATGGCCGGCACGGCGAGTCCAGCCACAGACAAAAGCGCACCGAGCACAACCGCCCACTCTCGTATCGCCTCCTGTCGCCAGAGAAACGGCCATAGCCCGATCACAAGGAAGACCCCGCCGACCATGAGACCGAACTGGCGGAGCGTTTTGTTCGTTACCTCAACATTTTCCATCGGTTATCCCTTTCTGTACAGCCAAAACACGTTATCGCTTAGAAGGAGTCCACGACACGATGCGTTCCCCACGGCAATAGCGGATCCAGGCGTCGAGTATCGAGACATTCACCATCACGAAAAATGACGGGATCCGCAGCACGCCTACACTCGGCAACCGTGTGGTGGCAAGGTAGGCAAGCGCCACGGCATAAAACCCCGCTTGAGCCATCAATGTTCCTTGATAGAACAGAGACGATGACGCAAGCATAGCGTTGGCCCCCAACGCCCCAATCATCGCAAAAGGCACCAGCCAACGACACAGCTTGTGACTGATCAGTTGCCAGGCGAACAGGTGATACCGAAACGGATTGAGAAGAGCCAAGCTCTTCATAAACACGGAAATCCCACGGACTATCGTGCGGACCTTGCGATCATACTCCTTCTTTGGGTCGGCCAGATTCTTGTAGAACCCGATACTCTCCTGGTCCGCAACCCCGCGGAGCCCTAGCCTGACGCTATTGAGCAGCGTATTGAAATCACTTTGGAGATCCGGCGCCCAGTTCTGACACACGGTTCGACGAGCGGCAAAAAAAGACCCGCTCAACCCAACCAACGTGTTGACCCGCGTTTCGAGGTTCCGGAGAAACATCTCGTAGCGAACATACGCGCCTTCCCCGCTTACCGCTCCGTCCACGTCGATAAACCGGTCAACGCTGCTGACGCAGCCGACCGTCGGGTCCGCAAAGTTCCGTACAATCGTGGAAATGGCCTGAGGTTCAAGCATCGTGGCCGTATCAGAAAATACCAGAATCTCTCCGGTCGTCGACTCGACTGCGAGTTTTTGCGCCGCCTCCTTCCCGCCCTTCACAACCGACCGAACTAATCGAACTCCGGACGGCCCATACGAGCGGACCAGGTCATCGGTCCCGTCGGTGGAGCAGTCGGACGCCACAACAATGTCAAGACGCTCGCGGGGATAATCCTGCCGAAGCGTATTCTCCAACTTTTCCCAAATCCGCTTTTCCTCGTTGTAGGCCGTGATAATCAAGGAGACCATCGGGTGGTTCGGGGCTTTCCTCACGGGGCGATTATGCAGAACTCCAATCGCCATCAGCAGCAGCGGATACCCCATATAGGCATAGAATACGAATGTGACCGACACCCAGAATACCGAGAGCATGCAATTAGAAAGTGTCATGAAGCGCCATTCCGCTAGTTTCTGACGTGGACGTGACGATGACCAGCGCCTCGACCGGCTGGATCTCCCTCCACAGTATTACCTGGAACGGAGAACTCCCCCTGGGCGGCCAGTACACGGTCGATCTTTAGACGGTCCTGCTCCGACACAAACTGATGCGTGGGCAAGGTGACTAATCGATCAACGACCTCCTGAGCGCCGGGGTATCTCCGGCCTGCCAATTGTCCGGCCAATTCTGGTATTTCCTGAATGGTAGCCGGATAGTTAGGACTCAGCCCTGCCCCCTGCTCGCGACTCATCCGACAGACCGCCTCTTTGGCTTCCCGGTCTCTCACTAGCACAGGCAGCCGGAGAAAGAGCGAGCCCACTCCCATAATCGGCTCGACGCCCTTCCGGGCGAGATCCAGCCCTTCAACGAGCCACCGCGCACGGGCAGACCGCTCCTGATTGGCTCGCGCTAATCTCCGTTGCCAGCCATTAAGCAGATGCGCCCGAACATCATCCATCCGAAACATCTGAAAATCGGTGTAGAACTTGGTTTCACCCAACCCGAGGAAGGGGAGCCCCGCGGGAAACCAGTACAACGCCGGATGGATAAAGATGCGCATCACGAGGAGCTCCAGCCAGTTGCGAAAGACTTCAAGCCAAGGGGCTTCTGACAAAGTCGCATACTCCGATTCGATCGCATCCGCGATCGGAGCAGAACTGGTCAGAATGATTCCTCCTGATCCACAGGTCATATTCTTTCCGCGCCCCAGACTATAGAATCCCACATCCCCGATCGTTCCAAGTAGACAGTCGCCAACCTGACCTCCCATCGCCTGTGCCGCATCCTCAACCACGAGGATGCCCTTCCCCTCGCACAATTGTTTCACGCGGCCTATCTCAGCGGGACGGCCAAACAGATGGGTTGACACGACACAGAGGACGTCTTCGTTGAGCAATCCCTCAAGCTCGGCAAAGTTGAAATCGAGCGTGTTCGGATCCACGTCACAGAGCACCACCTCCAGCCCGGCCTTCACGATCGCGGACGGAACGGAAAAACACGTATAGGCGGGGATGATCACCCGCCGCCTTTTACTCGCAACCGACAGCGCTTTGAGAATAACCGTCAGAGCCGCTTTCCCCGATGACACCAGAAAGACCGCGCGCACGGCATAGTGGGCCTTCAGCTCACTGACCAGGCGCGCTCGGTGTTTCTTGCCACCCCAGAGACTACTGACGGAGCGCAGGAGATTCCCCAAAGGAAGCGGAGCGGCTGTCGGAGGAATGGTTCGTTGCGGCGTCATGGCAGATACTTCACCAAATGCGGGCCAACCAGATTTGCAATAGGCACCGGAAGACGTTTCCACAGGGCAATGGCCGCCTTATACTTGGGGTTATCCGGATTCAATTCCGGAATCCTGCGCCCCTCGGAGAGCCAGTAATACCAGTGCAACTGGTGAGGCTGCGCGCCCCATTGCGCTTTGAAACGATACGTTCCGCTGTCGACTGAGGATCGGCCAAAATCAAACTCCTTGAATCCCTCTCGACAGGCAAACTCCAGGACCGCCCCATACAGGAGCATATTGGGAGACAGGCGACTGAATCGCTTATCTGACGCAGCCCAGGGGATTTCCAGCCGATTTCGAAAGCCGTACAGGAGGCCAGAAGCAAGCGGGGATCCATTGAGCGAGACCACGCACAGTCGCACTTCTTTGGGAAAGGTCTCGAGGATGGCTTCAAAGAACTCTCTCTCATACACCGGTGTACCAAGGTCCCGCATACATCGGGCAAATACACGATAATAGTCCCCCAGTAGCTCCGTACCACCGACCCTGACATCCATCCCCTCCTTCTGCGCCCGCCGAACCTGGCTGCGCAACTTTGAAGGAAAAGCCTTTAGCAAGGTTTCGTAGTCCGGAGGGAGCGCGAGGCGCATCGATACTTTTTTCGATCGGACGGGCCACTCAGTTGCAAGAGGCTCTTCCTGCCTCAATTCGATATGAGCCGCTCCCACCTCCTGAGCCGTAACCGCCGCAGCCTTCAGAAGAGCGTCACCCACCGCTGCATCATCAACCAGCACACCACCATAGTTGAAGAATGCCATGGATGTGAGGAAACGCCCGAACATCGGACTCTTTGTAAGGACAAGGGGAAGGACGCCGCGGACTTTCCCCTCTTCATCCTTGGCCATCAGGTAGGGAGTAGAGTGGCCAAATACCTTTCGAATGACCCCCCGCCAGGCAAGCAGGTGATAGCCTGACGCCTGCGGATGATTCAGTACGTACTGATCCCACAAGGCTTCGTCATAAGCATCCTGGAGGAGTACGATGTTCACGGGATCCCGCCTTATCGCGCATTCAAGCACATGAAGAAGCTGTTAGACTGCCTGTCGCTCGCGGGACTTGCGAGATTCCATCACGGTCTGAATGGCCTTCTCTAAGGCCTGGCCCATCGCAGCCCACGAATACTGACTTTGAACACGGGCCAGTCCATTGCCCGCCAGCCGGCTGACAGTTTTCGGATCCGAGAGCAATCCCACAACTTTCTCCGCAAAGACCCGCGGCTCGTCGGCGAGCAACACCTCGCGATCATCGGCGAGATCCAACCCATCTATGCTCAGCGATGTCGCAACAATCGGTTTCTGCATCGCCATCGCCGCAAGAATCTTGTTCTTTACCCCGGACCCATATCTTAACGGACACACGAATACCCCAGCCTGACTGAGATAGGGCCGCACATCATCAACTTTCCCCGTCACATGAACGCCGGAGATTCGTCCCAGTTCCTTGACCCGATCCGTCGGATCACTGCCGACGATCCAGAATTCCGCCTTGGGGCGTTGTTCAAGAACCAGGGGAAAGATCTCTCGCGCGAAAAACAGGGCTGCATCTTCATTGGGGCCATACCCCATGACACCGGTAAAGACAATCTTATCAGCCTCGACACTGGAATGATCCGGAGCGAAGTACCCCATATCGACGCCGTTCGTAATCGTGACGGTGTTGATTCCCGTTGAAAGTCCGCCGATCACTTGTTCATCGACAGAAGAATTCGTGACCACCAGACCGAACTTCCGCCCGAGCGAACCCTCAAGCTGCTGTATTTTCAGCAAGTGGAGGTAGATGGCGAGATACTGCCGCCAGCCTCGGGCAGTCTTGAGCATTCTCCTGGCCATGAGCGTCATCGAATCATGCAGGTCGATAGTTGCGGGAACGCCGAGTCCCGGGTCAACGTATTGCCCCATAGGGAGCAAGTCGACATAAATCAGATCGCAGCGATTCCGGATACACAGCTCACGAACCCTGCTACGAATTGCCTGGTAATACTCCGGGAACCGAAAGCGCGTTTCAAAGCTGGCGGCCAAATGCAGTCTATGCCACTGCTGCCCCCACCAAGTCATGGCCGGCGGGTCAGGCAATACCTCAACCGTCGAAAACACTTTGGCTGCCGTTGGATCGTTCAGGAAGGACTGATGCCGCTCGCCGGAAGAACAATAGGTGAGTAGATAAAGTTCATGCTGCCGGGAGAGTTCCCGACAGAGATTGAAAAGACGTGGAGACCCGGGCATCTTTGATGTCGCGGGAATATCTGGAGCCAATACTAGTATTTTCATCGCAAACTACTCGGGGGACAACGCACTGTCCTCGCCTCGTCACCAACAAATACCATCATAGGACGCGGTCAGACCTTCCCGGCCTTCGATCCGTGCCAAGTCGATAATGAGCTGGTCCGCCCGCATGCGTTTCAACGCCGGCAGAAACTCGGCCGACGCATATCCGACGACCACGACTTGGGCCGCATCCACGAGATCTACTGCCTGGTCGACCAGCAATGAAGAAAGATGGGGGATATGCTCTTCGATAAACCGCTTATTCGCGCCGATCAAGCGGCTGGTCGCCACATTCTTATCATAGATTTTCACCTGAAACCCTTTTCCGAGCAGGGTCTCGATAACTTCAACCAATGGGCTTTCTCGAAGATCGTCGGTATCCGGCTTGAAAGTCATACCAAGAAATCCGACCTTCTTCTTCCCCAGGCCCACGATCCGCTGAATGACACCCTTAATATGAACCGCATTGCTCTGAAGAATCGCGTTCAAGACCGGCACCTCGACATCCGTCCGCTTTGCCTGATAGGAGAGTGCGCGAAGATCCTTGGGTAGACAGGATCCTCCAAACGCGAAACCCGGCTTCAAATACACTTTCGACAGATTCAACTTCGTATCCTGGCAGAAGATATCCATGACCGCATGACTGTCGATATCAAGTCGCTTGCAGATATTTCCGATCTCGTTCGCAAACGTCACTTTCAGCGCATGAAACGCGTTATCGGAATATTTCACCATCTCCGCCGCGCGGATGGATGTCCGAATAGTCGGCGCGGTGATACCGGCATAAATCTCTTCCACCACATCCCCCTCGCCGGCCTGCCGCTCGCCGATCACGATCTTCGGAGGATGGTAATAGTCTTTCACCGAGGTGCCCTCCCGGAGAAACTCCGGGTTGTAGCAGACAAATAGACCGTTTCCGACCGTCTTGCCTGAGTGTTTCTCAAGAATGGGAATGGCCACGTCCTCCGTCGTTCCTGGCAACGTCGTACTTCGAAACACCACGGTATGCGGGGTCTTTTTATCGCGTAGCGCTAAGCCGATATCTTCACATACCCGCTTCATATGGGTCAGATCAAGACTGCCATTGGCCTGGCTCGGCGTCCCCACACAAATGAATGAGACATCGGTATTCTGAATCCCTTCAGCCGACGACACGGTGGCTTTTAAAAGCCCCTGCTTCTGCGCTTTGGCGATAAACTCTGAGATGTCGGGCTCAACGATTGGAGCGGCTCCCGAATTGATCGATGCCACCTTGTCGGCATTGACATCGACACCCCAGACCGTGTGCCCACTGGAGGCAAGACAGCCCGCTGAAACGGTTCCCACATACCCCAGGCCGAAAACACTGATTTTCATCGCCATCACCCTCTCCTTACTCTCACTCACACTTTCGTTTCCCTACACCGAGAATTCGCTATCAGATTACCTGGCGGAAGTACTCGATCGTCTTTCGCAAGCCGTCCTCCAGCTCAACCTTCGGTTCCCATCCGAGAAATTCCTTGGCGCGGCGTATGTCTGGTCGGCGCACCTTTGGATCATCCACCGGCAAAGGCATATGCTCGATCTTACTCTTCGAGCCCGTGAGCTTGAGTACCAGTTCCGCAATCTGTTTGACGGTCAACTCTCGTGGATTCCCGATATTCACAGGATCGTGCATCGTTTCCTTCAGAGGCTGGTCTGATTTCGTCAGAAAGCTTGATCGGTCTGTCCGTTCAGCCACAGACTTATCCGAATCGATCAACAGGAGCTCCGTAATGCCACGCACAAGATCATCGACATAGNNCACAATCCTGGTATCCACGCCGTGATAGCGATGGTAGGCCATCGTCATGGCTTCGGCAAACCGTTTTGCTTCATCATACACACCACGTGCGCCGATCGGATTCACATTCCCCCAGTAGGACTCCGGCTGTGGATTGAGCAAGGGATCGCCGTAGACTTCAGATGTACTGGCTAAGAGCAACCGAGCCCCCTTCGCTTTGGCCAAACCCAGCGCCTTATGGGTACCCAGCGCTCCGACTTTCAGCGTAGCAATCGGCATCTCAAGATAGTCTTGCGGACTCGCCGGAGAAGCAAAGTGTAAGATGGCGTCCAGCTTCCCGTCGATGTGAATGTAGTCACAAATGTTGTACTTAATAAAACTGAACTTTGGGTTCCCCAGTAAATGCGTGATATTTTCGACACGTCCGGTAATCAGGTTGTCCATGGCTACAACCTCATGGCCTTTGCCGATCAANNGCTCCCCCCGTAATCAGGATGCGCATGGATCCACACTCCTTCTTCTGAAAACGTAATCCTTCATGTTCGACAAGTGGCAGCGACCGGCTCATCCACGGAAATCAATGGCTCGTCAACTAATTTACACGCGTAGCAGAGGATGCACCATTCTATTCTGTCTTTTGGAACACAACTCCGATTCTCGCAAGCCTATTTTCGGATAGTTTTCTTGAAAACCGCTGTTTCCAGCTTGCTGCTTATAGAAGCAGGATAATCAAGAGCCCGGCTGAAATCTTAGACTTAAGGGATACCCTTAAAGGCATCCGCACAATACCCCTAGTCGAGTTCAAACTCATTCTTCCAATCCGAGTCCCCTTCAAGCGGCTTCTGATCTGTCTTGTACAGCACACAGTTCTCAAGCACGAGCACATCCATCTCCGTCCGCATGAAACAGCGATACGCATCTTCCGGAGTATGAACGATCGGTTCCCCCCGCACATTGAAAGAGGTATTCACCAGCACGGCATAGCCGGTTTGCGCTTCAAAGGCCTTCAGCAAACTATGGTAACGAGGGTTGGTCTCCTCGTGGACCGTTTGGACTCTCGCCGAATAATCCAGGTGTGTGACCGAAGGAATGTCTGATCGTTGAACGTTCAAGAGATCGATGCCCCATAAATCTTTCTGCGCGGCCGTCTTGGAACAACGCCGCTTCTCGATAACCGGGGCCACAATGAGCATGTAGGGACTATCAGAGTGCAAATCAAAGTAGTCCGAGACCCGCTCCCGGAGTACCGAGGGCGCAAAGGGTCGAAACGACTCGCGATACTTAATCTTGAGATTCATCACCGACTGCATCTTGGTACTGCGGGCATCCCCCAGGATACTTCGTCCACCGAGGGAGCGCGGACCGAACTCCATGCGGCCCTGCAACCACCCCACAACCTTTTCAGCCGCAAGATCTTTAGCTACCTGCTCGAACAACGCCGCATCATCGAGCCGGATATACGGCGCTTCTTTCGCCCGTAAAAACGTCTCAATCTCGGCATTGGTGAATGCGGGACCAAGATAGGCCCCCTTCATCTTATCGTGCTTATTATCCGACTGGCGAGGCTTACCCTCAAACTGATGCCACACAGATAGAGCCGCTCCGAGAGCACCTCCCGCATCACCGGCGGCAGGCTGAATCCAAAGACCTTTGTGCGGTCCCTCCCGCAGGATTCGACCATTCCCCACACAGTTGAGGGCAACCCCTCCGGCCAGACATAAATTCTCCACACCCGTCTCACGATGAAGCGTCCGGGCCAAACGGAGCATCACTTCTTCCGTCACCTCTTGAACAGATCGCGCCAAATCCATCTCACGTTGTCCCAACTTGGCCTCAGGCGTGCGCGGGGGACCACCGAAAACGTGGTCGAACTTCCTGCTCGTCATCGTGAGCCCTGTGCAGTAGTTGAAATACTCCATGTTCAACCGAAACGTCCCGTCAGGCTTCACATCGATCAGATGCTCATAAATGGCCTTTACGTACTTCGGCTCGCCATACGGCGCAAGGCCCATGACCTTGTACTCGCCAGAATTGACCTTGAATCCCGTGTAATAGGTGAACGCAGAGTACAGCAGGCCCAAGGAATGCGGGAACGGGATCTCCCACAGCGGGGTGAGTGTATTCCCCTGCCCTTGCCAGGCCGATGTCGTCGCCCATTCCCCTACCCCATCCATACACAGCACCACAGCCGAGTCATAGGGGGACGCAAAAAATGCGGACGCGGCATGGGACTCGTGATGCTCGGAAAATAGCAACGGAGGCAAGTCGCTCTTGGCCATCCCTTCCCCATGCTTCAGAAATTCGTCACGTAAGAGGGTCTTCAGTAGCAGCTTTTCTTTCATCCACACCGGCATTGCGGCAAGAAACGACTGGAGGCCAGCCGGGGCAAACGCCAAATAGGTTTCCAACAAACGCTCAAACTTCACGAGCGGCTTGTCATAAAACACCAGATGACTGATGTCTTTGAAGCGAAGTCCGCCTTCGCGCAGACAATAGTCGATGGCGCGGTGAGGAAATCCAGGATCATGCTTCTTCCTGGTGAATCGCTCCTCTTGTGCCGCGGCGACAATCTCGCCATCGCGCACCAGACACGCGGCACTATCGTGATAGTAGGCTGATATCCCAAGAATGCATGACATGTGTTTACTCCAAGGGTTACCGATTGAAGCCGAGCATTTGCCTATCCTACTGGACGCCGGTCATTTTGCCCAAGAAGATTCAGGAAGATTGCTTCGTAGCGGGCAGCTGGGATCTCCCATTGAAAGTGCTGCTTCACCGTTTCCTGACCAGCGTCGGCAAGCCTCCGTGCGAGAACTGGATCATCCCACACCGTTCGCATGGCCTCGCACAAGGCCTGGGGGTCGTCAGGTTCTACCAGAATGCCGTTAGTGCCATTCTCAATAATCTCGGGTATTCCTCCGACCTTGGTCGAAACGACAGGCTTTCCACTGGCCAATGCCTCAATGATCGCAATCCCGAATGGTTCAACACGTGACGGCAGCACAAACAGGGAACATTCCGCTAGCAGCCGGCATACAGCAGATCGACCTTGCAATCCGAGAAACCGCACAGACCCTGTCAGACTCAATTGGCGCGCCAAGACTTCAAGCTCACTTCGGTATGGTCCATCGCCGACGAGCCTCAATTCTACCTCCGGATGAGTCATGTGGAACGCCGCGAAGGCCTTAACGAGCACGTCTAATGCTTTGTGGATGTGATGCAGCGCAACACAAAGAATATAGGGCTTCGCCTGTGGCCCTCCGGAATCAACCTGCTGAAATTCGCCAAGATCCACCGCGTTGTGGATGGCTGAGCACTTTTGACGAAGCACGGGAAATCTGTCCAACGCAGCGTCAAGAGTGCTCTGGGACGGAGCAACCAGCCAATCTGCAGATTTCATCAGCATCCGAAGCGGCTTGGAATAGTGAATTACGTGCCCCCCAGGAAAGAGATCCGCGCCATGGACCGAGATAACCAGTTTGAATCGATGGAACCAGCGGAGCCACGAGAAATAAATACCACTCCCAATTGGGTAATGAATGTTGACAATGTCAATATCGTGCCGCCGGAGCAGTTTATGTAATTGAAGGAGTGTATGAGAGAGATACAACACAAATCCGGCGACGGATTTTATCGGATGCTCACGAACGAAGGGATTGCGAAGATTTAGTTCATATCCAGGAAAGTTCCACTTCGTGACCTTGGGCTGCAACGAATGCGCTTCGCCAGGATGAAGAAACCAGATACCGTGGCCTTTCTTTTCGAGTTGACGGGCGACATTCCCGACAACAGACGCCACTCCTCCGAATTCCTGATCCCATGGGACCACGATCAGCACATTCATCGAAACACTCCCTGATGGCTCACGCACTGCAGGGCCCGAGTCAGAATCTTCATTGCTCCCTGTTGCCTTACCACATCAATCTCGCAATCTTTCTTGCCTGCTGCCTTCTTTCATCGGAACAAAGAGATTCCGCCCAATACCTCTGGATTCCCCGTAGGCTCAACCATCTCCCTTACGGCTACCAGATCGACACCTCGCTGCATAAGCATTTCTCCAGCTTGCGCTGCTGTGTCGTTCCTATCCTATTTTCTACTCAGAACACCCATCAGGTAAACACACTACTTCGAGGACTGCCGTCCGGCATACCAAGATTCAGTGAGGATGCTACCTGCATCAGCTACTGCACCAATCTCTCAACTTCTCGCAAATAGCAATCGACGGTTCTCTCCCACACCCATTCCCGTCTTACGTACTCGACGGCCTGCCGGCTCATACGGTCCCGCAATTCCGGATCTCGCAATAGCCGCACAATAGCTCTGCCTGCATCGTCAGGGTTTCGGTCGACCAGGATTCCTGTCATACCATCGATCACGGATTCCCGTATCCCTGCTTCCCGCACCCCAATGACAGGGGCCCCACACGCCATGGCCTCCAATGCCACAAGACCGAACGGCTCCATGTTCGGCAAGAACACAAGCGCCGTGACCTCGTTGTACAATTGCACCAGTTCATGCTCAGGCGGCTTTCTTCGAATCTCCAAATTCACGTTCAAGTCTTTGGCCATCTGCTCAAGCCGGTGTGCATAGCTTGGATCTTCTTGGCGTTCGATCGTTTCGGGAGTGGCAATAATGACGCAAGGACGCTCCGATTCGACAATGGTAGCCACGGCTTCAATGACCAGGTGATGCTGTTTTTTCTCCACGATGCGGCCGGCACTCAAGACGGCCCGCTTCCGTGGCAGATTCAATGATCTAAACGTATCGACATCGACACCATATCTACAGACTGACGAATCCATCTGATTCCGCTGATACAACGCTTCCCTTGAATAGCATGAATTCGTAAGAATTTTCCCGGCTGCATGAAGTCCAGCCAGATCATGCGTGCGTCGAAGCTCGGCCACTTTGGCAATGACACTGTTACATAACTCCAAGTATTTGCGCTTCAGCCACGGCATGCCTTGAGGGCAGTCGAACAGTCCCTGTCCTTGAAATCTGGCATCCGTTGCCTCATGGCTGTAGACAATTGACGGAAGCGACAAGTGTTCGGACAGCTGAACCGTATAACTTGGGAAACAGTGATCGAGATGCACAAAATCATAACCCCGCGCCTTCAAGACGCTCCCCAGGTCGTGGTACTGCCGGGCTAATGCGTTCATCTGATGCCCTTCCTGCAGAAGACTCATCCACAACGCCAGGAGATAGGGGCGGTACCGATTCACCAACGGCGGCACACCCACGCGATAACTGTTCCGAACAAACGGCGTCAACGGCCAGTGATTGAGATTCGGCTCTCCGATGCGGAGGATATATTCATCAATCACATGACCGCGCTTGGCTAGTTCGCGCACCATCTCAAATGCCGCCCGCTTAGACCCTCCTGAATCGGCAGTGTGGCACCAGGCAATGGTCCATCGTCGATCTGGCACATCGCCCTGCCCTTCCCGTTCTCCAAGGGCAGTCGAAGAGGAGCTGGTATCGTGTAAACTCATACATTCCTCATAGGCCACGGCTGGGAGAAGAAGTCCTCCGCAGTATCGCTCACGCAACAATAACCGATTGCAGTCGCTGCATGGCCTGCTCGATCTCAAAATATTCGTGGATGCGTCGTCTTGCCGCCAGCCCCATTCTTTCGCGAGCTCCAGCATTTCCCAACAACTGCCGAATGCCTTTTGCCAATCCTTCAACATCGCCTCGTCTCACAAGCAACCCCGTCTCATTCTGAACCACAACCTCGCCGGTCCCCCCCACCTCCGTCACAATCGCCGGAAGCCCGCACGCCATCGCCTCCAACAACGCCAGGGGAAGCCCTTCCTTATCCGACGACAGCACAAAGAGATCCGCTTGACTCAAGTGAGGCCGCACATCTTCCACATATCCCACAAACTTGACCAGCTCTGAGAGTCCTAATTGACTCGCGCGGACTCGAAGTTCGGCTTCTAGCGGTCCTGCCCCGAGAATACGACAGCGCCATGGAACAGAATCCGCACGCAGCATTGCCAATGCCTCAAGAAGCACATCGATACGCTTTGCCGAGGATAGTCTGGCCGCGCAAATAATCGTCACCGGTGCTCCCTTGGAGGGCTCCGATGTGGGGATGTCTAGGGAGTGCTCTCTTGGTTGATACCTCCGGCAGTCGATCCCATTGCGAACCGTGATAGTGCGCGCCGCTGGGTACTTGTACTCCTCGACCAGCCTGCGACGCACAGCTTCGCTCACACAAATCGTCGTATCGGCTAGCCATCCTTGCCATCGCTTGGTAGCCATGTGCCTGATTCTCCAGCCGAACAGACGTCGAAAGCCCCCCGCCAATCCCTGACCTTCCACTTCTGCAGGGGCAGGATCAGCGATCAGGTGTTCGATTACAACCAACCGTCTGTTTCCTGCCAGACGCGCAGCCACATATGCTGAAAAGGGATACTGATCAAAGATCCCTTTCACAAGTACAATGACCGACGGCTGAAAGCGGACAAACAGCCGCCAGTATTTTGCAAAGCGCCAATCGGTGATCGCGGGGGCGGTAGCGACCCGGACGTTACGACGGCCACGCAAGGGTTCGCTGAAAAAATCCCTGCCTAAACAGAGAATTTGACAGTCCACACGCTCATCCATTCGGCCGACCAGATCGATAAGATGTTTTTCAGCTCCTCCGAATTCCGGCGTGTGCGTGACAAACAAGATGCGATCGTTCATACCGCTTGATGCTCCCCCAAACGCCTATCCTCTCCCACCCCCACGGCCGATTGTCCCTGCAAAAGAGACATTGTCCGATCGGTCGCGGCGTCCCAAGAGAACCAGCTCGATGCCAATTGCCGGGCCCCCTCCCCAAGCTGCAGCCTGAGACCGGGGTCATCGATCACCCGAAGCACGGCCGCAGCCATCTCATCGGGGGACTTGGGCGGACACCAAAGAACATTCACCCCTTCCACAAACGGACTCTCCACCATCTCAGCTTTCGTGGCAACGACCGGTAATCCATGCGCCGCCACTGCGGCAAACGAGCTATTGTTTAAATACAGTCCCAGGTCATGGGAGAATACGCACAGGTCTGAGGCATAGAGAAATCGTGAGGCTTCATCGCTCTCTGTTTCGAACTCGCCCGTCCACACCACCTTATCCCCAAAGCCAAGACGGTCAGGCATGGCTCGCATTTCCTCAGCAAACCGCGGACGATCGGGATACTCGTGAGCGACCACCCCTCCCACGAGAAGCAGCCGCGCCTGGGGGCGTACCCGACTGACCCCATGAAACGCCTTCAGCAACGTTTCGATGCCCTTGGGAGGATAGATCAGGCCGAAATACACGAGAACAAGCTGCTCGGTAGAAAATCCCAATTGGGCCCTCGTGGCACTCCGGGTTCCCTGATCGGTGCGGGTCGTCATCTTCAATAGCGGCGGAGGCGGAATAAGCGTGCACTTTGCGGCGACCGATGGATCGCTCTCACTCAACATGTGTTGATGCCGCTGGCTCATGACGATGACCGCATCACTATCCCGCAACAGCGTCCCGTACGCGTAATCCACCCCATGAGTTCCGACCCCCCATTGCACCGCCTTCCGCAGGACGCGCGATAGAAGGGCTTGCCCTCCGGCTTTGCTTCCCATGGGATAGGCGAACATGGTCACAACGCGAGTATTCCCCGAAACCATTTTGCAAAGCGTCGGGAAGAACGTAATCATGGGGTGATCGTTGTAAATCCACCCAATATAATAGAGCAGCACTGCATGGGGCTTGGCTCTCCACACTCGCCACAAGAGCCGCGGAAGGTCCCACCACGACCAGTCTCGAATCTCACTGCGCACTCGTCCCTGATCCGACAACGGTAGTCCTGCAGTCGTCACGATCTCTACATGCGCTCCACGATCCACCAATTGGGCAGCGATGCGATAACAATGATCCGCCTCGCCGGCCTTCATCGGAGGATAGGCCCCAGAAATAACCTCTACCCTGAACGACTGCTTGGAATGTTCAATTCCCAACGCATCACTCCTACTCACGCCCGTCACGGCGTCACAAAACCAGATGAAGACATCGAGCTACCGTTTACCCTTCACACACAGACATCCCCACCATTCAAGGTTTATTGAGCACACATACAGGACACGTGGCCGAATACTTGCCCCTGTTCGAAGGAAGCAGTGGTCACCACAAGCAGTTCTTCGACAATCCCGATTGCGGACCACATTGTGCTGCCACGCACCGCTAGGAAACGGACCTACAGGCAAGTGAGGGTTGCAGTGCTCTCCCACCGCTCGGCAAATGGCGAAGACGACTAAACTTCATATACCGCCACTTTCTTCCCCATCCAAGCTTTAACGTATTCTCAGCCCCCATATACGATCAGGCTGGACTTTCGGTCATCCTCACGGCCACAAGGCCTCAGGGAATAAAGCCGCTCATTGCACCAGGCCCAGAAGCCTTGGCTGACTGATTTACTACCCGAATGTGCTCGACCCGAAAACTGCTTCCAGCCACCACCACAGCCACATTCATCCCCAAGGCCAATACCCACCGCCTTGACCCAACTCGGTGATTCGCCAGGCGCGACCAGGAAGCAATCACCAGCATGACTGACCTTCCCCCGTTTGTTACACCACGGCCAACGAAGTTGACTCCTGTGCAGTCTGGGGCTGGTTGTGATGGTGGTTGATGAACTCCATGGGTGTCAGATTCCCGATGGCACTGTGCGTCCGCTCTTCATTGTACTCTCGTCGCCAGGCTTCAATCACGAGCTGCGCTTCTTGTAGCGTCAGAAACCAGTGCTCGTTCAAACATTCATCCCGAAACTTGCCGTTGAAGCTCTCGATAAACGCGTTCCGCACCGGTTTTCCCGGCTGAATAAAGTGCAGATGCACCCCTTGTTGCGTGGCCTAGGCATCCAGGGCCGTCCCAGCGAATTCGGGGCCGTTATCCAGAATCACGGTGTCCGGCACCGGACGCGTGGTGAATAGCCGATCTAGAATCCGGTGATGCCGTAGTTGCCGATAATCTGCCTCTAGAAAAAGGTCATAGACTACAGCTGGACCTCCCCTGGATCGAGCAGCAACTGCGCCTATCGACTCCCCTTACTGAGCCTGCTGATTATTTAAGAAGCCTACGTGCGAAAACGATAAAACCGTGTTGGCAAAATCGTAGGCAGGCATCGAGCAAAAGTCCGCTGACTTGGTCATGTCGCAGAGGCTGTTCTCAGAGCCCTATACAACTCCGCATAACGTTGGGCTTGAAGAGAGAGAGGGTATTCTTGAAGGGCCACTCGACGGCAGTGGGCCGACATCGTCTTGAGCGCGTCAGGCGCGTTCAACAACTCCACAATAGTTGAGGCGAGAACGGGAACATCATAGGCCGGAACCAGCTGCCCGGTTATTCCTGGACGAACCATGTCCGGAGTGCCACCCGCATCGAAACTCACCACCGGCACTCCGCACGCCATGGACTCCAGGACGGTATTAGCAAGATTGTCCTGCAAGGACGGAAGGATGAACAGGTCCGCCGCACTGTAGACGGCGGACAGCAATCGATCGTCATGGATGGAGCCCAGATGGAGCCACGGCATACGGCCATCTGATTGAGGAGGTTGTTGCCCCAGAGACACCAGCAACAACTTCTCGACGCGCTTGGCGCAGTGCGGGAGTGCCTCCAGCAAGAAGGAAAATCCCTTGCGACGATTATCGACAACATCGGCGAGAAAGAACACGACACGGGTATCCTGCGGAATCCCCAGCAGGTCTCTCGAATAGGCCTTATCGCGTGGAGTAAACACATCAAGGTCCAGTCCATAGGGAATCACGTCGACTCTAATCTCCGACAACAGACTGCTTTTCCGGGCTTCTTCCGCAAGCCACCGGCTAGGCGTGACAATCCGCAGGCGCCCTTTCTTCGCTGCCCCGATCGCCCGTTTCTTACGTTCCCACACCGCGCGGGAGAGGTCCTGCTCCTGGTTCGACCCCAGTTGCGGACAGGCCCCGCAGGAACCGGAAAAGCGACCGCACCGATGGTCGTAGTGACACCCTCCGGTAAATGCATTCATGTCGTGTAAGGTCCACACCACGGGAGTTGTCTGAGTCACCTGCGGGAAAAACGAGGTGTAGTCCACCATTCCCGCCACCCAATGGAGATTGACCACATCATAATGCGGTATCTGCGCCACCATCACACTGGGGAACGGCCCGCGATCGTCGCTAAACATTTCATAGCCCGATGGACGCGAGGCACGGTACTGCGCGAAGTCTCGATCTATCGCCTCCCTGCGTATGCGGTTGCCGACCCTCTCCACAATACCCTGCGGAGGCTCAAACCTGACGATCGACTGATCAGCGCATGTTTTTTCCATCGCAAACATCGTCGATGAACATCCGATACGCTGGAGGCCTTGGTGCAGCCGATACGCAGAGCGCGCGGCGCCACCCTTCACATCAATCGTACTCAGATGAACGATATTCATGTGTCCTTTCATCACGCCATCACGATAGGCCTGCAGCTCATTGAATTGTGGGGAAAGCCCTTGCGAGCCTTTCAGAAAGTCCGGCGCTTAATGGTTCGGTACAGCTTATGGATCCATGGAAATTGAGCCTTGGCTTTCCTGAAAAGTTTCTCCTTTACTCCGTGCCTGAGGGAAGACCTGACGGCACGGTAATAGTCAGGAATGTATGGCAGTGCAAATGCCGCCTTGACCCACGGCACCAGCGCAAGGCGCTCTCTATAGAGAGTATCCCAGCGGGAGTGATACGTCTGCCAGGTCATAGTCACAAGCGTGGCTTTCAACTCGGTCCATTGTGTCGGATTTTGGGCTGCATAGGAACGAATAATCGGATCGCTATCGAGAAACCTCAAAAAGTTTTTCAAATCATCGGCTAGCTGCTGTAAGCTGATGGAAAATCCGTGGCTCGTTTCGTGCCACCTGTATTGAAACGCACAGCGCGTATTGAAGGCGACGGAGCCCTTCAAGCACAGTTTGATCATAATGGCATCATCCGACGCAGTCCCGCGGGGAAAGTTCGCAAAGCCTCCACATGCCTTGAGATCTTCTGTCCTAGCCAACAGAGTCGAATAATTCTCATACTTGTACTTGGTCCACGAACGTATGAACTCTTCGCCTGACAAAAACACTGGAACGTCCTCAGAGGATCGCCGCACGACTCGTCCCGTCGTATCGATGATTTCTTGCCGAGCGATGGCGACCGAAACCTCAGGGTGATTCTCAAGAGTGTCGGCTAACTCGGACACGAAATTGGGACTGATCAAATCATCATCGGCCAGCCAAATGAAGTATTCTCCCGTCGCCTCCGAGAGAATCTGATGATAGTGGGATGGGATATTGACTGTGACCGCGTTCTGCCTAAACCGATAGGGACGGGAAAAGTGCCGGTCGATTAATTCCGTGACTTTGGATCCATTCTGCCCGTTGTCAGACACGATGAGTTCAATATTTGGATAATTTTGGAGCTCAACTGCTCGCAACACCCCGGGAAGATACTCAAGTCGCTTATAGATAGGAATGGCTATTGTAACAAGTCTGCTCATTTTACTCCTGCCGTTTCGGCCTTCCTGACAATAATTCGCCGCGGTGCTCCTGTGGCCGCAGCTTCATCAATGAACTTGGTTCTCGGCACCAGCTTCATCAAATCGACGTTCTTCGAAACCTGCTCAGCAAGAAACTGATTGAACTGGGGGCTATAATGACAATCGTCAATAATGGCCTTCCTATTCGGCCCAAATAATCGAAAACTATTACCTAAATAAATGAGCCCCTCATCATCTCTCATTCGTTCGTAGACTTGTTTTACGTCATGGCGGTGTTGAACAAGTGAGTCTGGTAATGACCTTCTGTAGAGATGTTCGGGATAATTATAGAAGGCGTTTGGTTGCAGAAAGAAGATGGAGTTAATGCCGTATACGTTGCCTAGGGCTCCGGCAATTTTCCTATTCTGACGAAAAAGGTTTATCACGTAATCTGGATTGAACGGTGGACCGTCGTCATGTAGTGCTTTCGGGGTTGAGGCTCGCGCGGGGGGGGGGGAAGAGCACTGAATGAACCGCCTTTGCCAATCTGACCATCGGTACCCTTCTGGCCATTTTCTCGATGTTTACAAGAGGGGGATCGGGCTCGAATTGGAGGTGATCAACCGCTTTGGCTAACTGCCCCGCACCCGTAAGTTGGGGTACGTCTTCTCCAATGTACGGGAAGGTGCCCCAATTTATTCCATCCATAATGGGCTGCTGCCGATTTAGTTGACACCACCCTACGCTAATTCTGCCTGCCGTTCGAACTCTA
>CXWL01117017.1_pt1 | contig 33222 bp, 30 predicted proteins | sample 590931 | NCBI WGS metagenome assembly CXWL01 (sample SAMEA3498368, study PRJEB10139) | groundwater metagenome | biome: water well; material: biofilm material | place: Germany | collected 2015-04-27
CAGAAGTGTATCCGGTCGATGATTTGATCTGGGATAACACCAACAAAGCCCTGTTGTTCCGCAACGATATCTTACATTTGCACCAGCTCGACGATACCAAACTGGAGGCACTGCTGGAGCGTTTGGAGAACAATGAGCTGGACGATTACAGCGACATCGCCACCTTGATCGGCATCGAATTTGACGAGAATACGGTGTGGGGTCAGCTCACCATTTTGGAATTAAAGCTACTGATCAATCTCGCCTTACAGCAACTTGAGGACGCGCAAGAATTAGCGCAAGCCTTCTTGCAGTACAACGACAACACGGTAGAGCGCGGCTTGTTTTATCAAGCCTTGAATGTGGTGCTGGAGGTCATGCTCGATGACGAGTTGGAACTAGCCGATTACGCAGTCAATTTCCGCCGCATGTTCGGCAACGAGCGGATGGACGCGGTGCTGGGATCAGTCGACGGCAGCGTGCGCTTCTTCGGCTTGACGCCCACCAGCATGAAACTGGAAGGGCTAGACAGGCACCAGCGCCTGATCGACAGCTACAAGAAGTTGCACGTGGCGCGGGGTAAAGGGGCGGCTGCGTCTAGCTAGTGTTATGAGTCGTGGCGGAATCAGCGCCAACTAAAGAACCAATTTAAAAACCAATTAAAGGGGTCAAATTAAAAGGGTCAGCATCGCTTTCAATGTAAACGATGCTGGCCCTTTTGTTTGCTGGCAAATTAACCGTCGCTCTCACCGCTTCTTTCATGCCGTGCTCACGCACGACCAGAACGCTCCAGCAATGCTTGTCATTGACAACTAAGCTATCGGCGCTTAGCATGTGGTTGTCATTCACAACCAGTTAACATCCTCATGCAACCTCACTCCACCCCCGGTGCGCTGGTGCGCGAATTAAGCAGGCTTTTTGTGCGCTCGCAGCGGGCGCAATCCTCTTGTGTGGATGGCGCGTCGAATGTGCAGTGCCATGTGTTGACTGAATTGCTGCGCGTAGATGAGCTCACTGGGCTGACGCAGCAGGCTTTGGTTGAGCGCTTGTCTCTGGATAAGGCGTGGATCAGCCGCGCGGTGGATGCCTTGGTTTCGGATGGGGTGGTGGCGAAACGGCCGCATGAGGATGACAAACGCAGCGTGAAACTCAGCCTGACTGCTCTGGGGAGAATACGCGCCGAGAAACTGGAAAACACCCTGAACGCCCATGCCGCGCAGGTGTTTGAGCATATCGCCGTCGACCAGCACGCGCAGATTCACGATGCCCTGGCGGTGCTGGTGTCTGCCTTAACAGAAGCTGCGCAAGCGGCACTGAACAACGCGGCGGGCGACTCAACCGCTGAGAGCAAGCCCATCAGGCAAATGGATACCCTGGTGTTCGAGCATGCCAGCATGCGCGACGTGCACGTCATCGAGGCGCTGTTGGTGCAGGCCAAGTTGTCCATCGTCGGCGTGCGACGGCATATCGCGCATTTTCGCTTGGGCAAACTCAACGGCAAGATTGTGACGGTCGGCGGTTTGGAAATTTATGGCGAACAAGCGCTATTGCGTTCGATTGCCGTCGATTCCGGACAGCGCAATAAGGGGTATGGCAAGCAGATCGTGAATGACTTATGCCACAGCGCGCAACTGGCTGGCATACGTGATGTGTACCTGAAGACAGTCAGCGCAAGGGCGTTTTTTGATGAACTGGGGTTTGAAGTAATTACCTTTGAACAGGTGCCGGCTTCATTGAAGAAATCAAGCCAATTCCGCGGCGCCTGCCCTGCTTCGGCAACGGTGATGCACTGTGTCTTGCCCGTTGCCAAAAACGTAAACGGCAATTAGTCCGTTAGCTTGGGCTAAGGAAAACTAAAGGATCAGCATCGTCATACTTTGACGCGGTGCCGATTCTTTTTGTTATCTTTTGATTTAATAAATGACCCAGCGCCCAGCCTGAACCCCTACCCTTACCCAGTCACCTGCCCTGAGATTGCCGGGGTTGTCTACCGACACGGTTTGTATTTGTCCATTGGATAGACGCAGCGTGATTTCCGTCCTGACCCTCTGTTCGGTCGAGGTGCGCTCCACCTCGTTGCCGATGACGCCGCCGACTATCGCGCCGCCTATGGTTGCTGCGTCCCGGTTGCTGTTGTCGCTACTGCCGTAATCTCTGCCGCGGCCACGGCCATGTCCATAATTTTGGTTGCCGCCATGCCCATCGCTGCGGCCCAGCTGATTACCTATGATGCCGCCGATGATCGCGCCTATGACTGCGCCGCCGCCATTGCTGCGGCTGGCTTGGCTGATGCGGCGTATGTCGATGATCTGGGCGAAATTGCCCTGGCTTTGCTGATCGTAGCTCTGGTAGTCATTACGGTAAGTATTCGGCGCTTGTTGCACTTGCTGTGGCGGCTGATAGGCGTACTGGTCTTGATATTGGGTCGGATATTGCGCCGGCGTTTGTTGCTGGTAGCCGCTGTACTGGCGCGCCGGGGTATCGGCGTAATAGCGATGGGCAACGCAGCCTGTCAGCTGGCTGAGCGCGACAAGAGTAAGGGCAAGGGCGATTTTACGCATGGTATTTTCCATCAAGAAAAGAGCGGGACAGTAGAAGAACGCGCTCGCGCCGCGCCGGGTTGACGCGTTTGCCGCGGCCCGTGCAAGGTACTCTGTGTGAGTACCTTGGGTCTCGGGAGGCGAACTTTGTGTTTCTGCATTCGCCCGCTATCAGCTCTTTCCAGATGAAATTGAAGTGATGCGCCGCCCTGCCTATTTTAGTGCTGGTGGCCGTGGTCACCATGGATGTGGCGATGGCTGATTTCTTCCTGCGTTGCAGCACGCACTTCTAAAACCTGCAAGCCCACGCGCAGGGATTTGCCCGCCAGCGGGTGATTGCCGTCCAGCATGACTTGATCGCCCTTGATCTTGAGCACGGTATAAATCTGCTCTTCACCCGCATCGTTATGCCCTTGCAGCGAGGCGCCCACCTTGACGCCGGGCGGAAAATCTTTCTTGGAAATCGTGCGCAGCAAACTTTCATCGCGCACGCCAAAGGCGTCTTCCGGCGCCAGACTCAGGTTGGCTTTGAAGCCGACTTCCTGGCCTTGCAGTGCCTCTTCTATTTTGGGCAGTAGATTGTCATAACCGCCATGCAGGTAGGCGATCGGGGTTTTGCCGTTTTCGATGACGGTGCCATTGCTTTCGGTGACGGTAAAGCGCAGGGTGACGGCGGTGTCTTTATCAATTTTCATGGGGCTGTTGACCAATTAAGGAGAGGAAAGGCAGCATATTAACCGAAGTCGCGCCGATGCCGCCCCGCCATCGCTGCTTGACGCCACGGTCTGCCTGAAAGCCGCAGCCNNCCTTATCTACGTATTGCCCGGCCGCCTCAGCCTTGACATTGCGGGCTTGAAGCCGACCGTTAATCATTGCATACTTGCCATTCAATCATCCAAATTTGCACTTGGTCGCATCAACGCCGCAACAAAAAGCATGGCAAGTTACAGTTCACCCGCTGTAAAAGAACACCTCAAAAATTCATTATCCAAACAGGAGACACCATGAGTCTGATGCGCCACGCCCTACGAGTTTCAACCATCACCTTGTTGCTTCACGCCGCTTTCGGCACTGCCAGCGCGCTCGCTGCGCCGGTAGCCAAGGAGGCCAGGCAATTGCACAAACGCTATAGCATAGAACAGTTTATGGCGACCACCAGCATCAATGGCGCGTCGTTCAGCCGCGATGAAAAACACATCCTTTTCAATAGCAATGAATCGGGCATATTTAACGCCTACACCATCGCTGTACAGGGCGGCAAGCCGCTGGCGCTGACCAAATCCGGCCTCGACAGCACCTATGCCATCAGCTATTTCTATACGGACGACCGTATCCTGTTTACCCGCGATAAGGGCGGCGACGAAAACAACCACCTGTACGTGCGCGAGATTGACGGCTCTGAAAAAGACCTGACGCCGGGCGACAAGCTGAAAGCCGATTTCGCCGGATGGCTGCCGGATGGCAGCGCCTTCTATGTCGTCAGCAACGAGCGCGATCCGAAATTTTTTGATTTGTACAAATACGATGCCAAGACTTATGCGCGCACCCTCGTGTATAAAACCGAAAACGGCATGAACCCCGAGAGCATCAGCGACGACGGAAAATGGATCGCTCTTTCCAAGACCAACACCACCTCGGACAGCGACATATATTTGTACAACACCGTCACGCACGAGACCAAACACATTACGCCGCATGTGGGTGCCGCCAGCCACAACATGAGCAATTTTGACCCCGCCTCCAGGCGGCTGTTTTTCGCCTCGAACGCGGGCGGCGAATTCAACTCGATACGCACCTACGATCTGGCGACCGGCGTCACCAGGGAACATGAAAAAGCCGGCTGGGATGTGATGGGCACCAGCTTTTCCCGCAACGGGCGGTTTCGCATCAGCGTCGTCAATCAGGACGGCAGTGCTGTCATCCGGGTAGTAGAGGGCCCCGAAGAGAAACCGGTCAGCCTGCCCAAACTGCCGGGCGGCGAAATGCGCGGCGCCACTTTTTCGGCCAGCGGAAACCTGATGGCCTTCTATGTCAACGGCGACCGTTCACCAAACAATTTGTATGTGCATGATTTCAAGAGCAAGCAGACGCGCCAGCTGACGCAAAGCCTGAGCAAGGAGATCAATCCGGATGACCTGGTCGAGGCAGAGGTGGTGCGCTTCACGTCCTTTGACGGCACCGTGATCCCATCGATTTTCTATAAACCCAAGGGCGCATCGGCCAGCGCCAAGGTGCCTGCAATCGTGTATGTGCATGGCGGTCCCGGCGGCCAGACCAGGCGCGGCTATAGCTCGCAGATTCAGTATCTGGTGAATCATGGCTATGCCGTGCTGGGCATTAATAATCGCGGCAGCTCCGGTTACGGCAAGAGCTTCAATACCGCCGATGACCGCAAGCATGGGCGCGAACCCCTGTGGGATTGCGTAGAGGCGAAAACCTATCTGGCCAGCCTGGGCTATATCGATCCGGCAAGAATAGGCATCATGGGCGGCAGCTACGGCGGCTACATGACGCTGGCCGCGCTGGCCTTCCGTCCGGAAGCCTTCAAGGTCGGGGTGGATATTTTTGGCGTCAGCAACTGGCTGCGCACCCTCGAAAGCATACCGCCGTATTGGGAAGACATGCGCAAGGCGCTGTACGATGAAGTGGGCGACCCGGGCAAGGACAAGGATTACCTGATCGCCACCTCACCGCTGTTTCACGCCAAGGAAATCCGCAAGCCGCTGATGGTGGTCCAGGGAGCAAACGACCCGCGCGTGCTGAAGGCCGAAAGCGATGAGATCGTCGAGGCGGTGAAGAAGAATCAGGTGCCGGTCGAGTATGTCGTGTTTGCCGACGAAGGCCATGGTTTCAGCAAGAAGAAAAACCAGGCCGAGGCCAACGCGAAGATCCTGAAATTTCTCGACCAATACCTGATGCCGCTTGAGCCGGTAAAGCAGAAATAATTTCAGAGCTATTCCAGGCAGCGGGGCCACTGCTGGCGCGTTTATACCTGCAAAATCTCGCAAGGCACCGTGCCAGCACGCCCTAGCCATGCGGGCTGCAGGCCAAAGCGCCTTGCAGGCCGCATGGGGATTGCGCGACAGCATTGGTGCCCGAAAAACTAGCCTGCGCCTGCGGGTTCAGGTGCCGCCGCTGTCCCAGCGGAGCGCCTCGCGGTGGGATTCCATCTCCTCACTGGCATGGCTCGCCTTGGTCTGGCGGATCTGCGCCTGCATCGCGTCCGGCAAAGCGCTGATCACGTCTTCGATCGCGGCGGCCAGCAAGTCACCGGCAAGACAGGCCGCGTCGCGGTGATACAGGCTGGCCAGCGCATCGAGATCGCGTGCCAGTGCGACGGGTATCGGCCCGGCCACCGTCCGTACCGAAGAGCTGCGCATGTCACAGCTATATGCATCGGCAGTGCCCTGATCCAGCAGCGTGATCAGCTTTCGGATTTGCTCACCCATGTCGTGTTCCTCCTGATGTGACTGACAGCAGCGGTCTTGATTGGTTTTTTATGTAAGCAAGCTGAACAAGTTAAGCGCGGGACCTAGCTCACATTGGCAAACGCCACCACCTGATTCTTGCCGAAGTGCTTTGCGCACTTGGGGCAGGTGGCGTAGAAGAAATACAGTTTTTCCAGCTTCCGCCCCTTTTCCTTGACCAGCGCTTCCATCTGCGCGATCCACTCGCCTATGTCGCGGAACGGCCCGGTGAAGACCTTGGTCATGAAGCTGCCGGACAAATACTCCGTGTGCATGCCGGGCACCTCGCGGTCGGTGGCGAGGTAGATGTCGGAGCCCCAGGGCGAAACCTCGTCCACCAGCCACAAGGGTTCTGCTGCGTAGGCCTGCGCCTGTTCTATGGCGTTGCTATCGCGCCGCATCACCGAGCCGAAATTAAGCGGGACGTGCAAAAACTCGCGGATATGGTCCTTGACGAAGGGCTTGTCTTTCCAGACGAATTCCTGATTGTCCCAGCGCGCTTCGTCCAGCCTGGCGCAGCAAGCAGTTTCCTTATTGTCATAGTTTGTTTCAGCCAATTTCATGGGATGCTCCTGAATTTGATCCATGCAAAAATGGTTTCAACACTACAATAACTAATCCAGCGCGGCTTGATAAATGTCAGACAAGCGCAGAGCGGCCGGCTGCTGATGGCAACGAGATCACGCCCTATCCATGCGGCCTGCAGGCCAATATCGCGCCACGAGGCGCATGGTGATTGAGCGGCATGGAATGTGATAAATTCTACCTAGCCTGAAACCTGCGCCCACTCTTTTAAAGGAACAATCATGCTCAATACCGATTTCCCCGTTGTTGAGGGGCGATACCAACTGACCGGTGACTGGTCAGTGTCGCTCCCCGGAAAATTTAACCGCCGTATCGAAGACGGTGACCTGGTGCTCTGGAATCCGGAGTTAACCTTGTGGATCGCCGTCTGGAAAAACGACAGTGGCACATCCAAAGAGTCGCGCCTGGCGAGCATCAGGCAAGCCATGTCGGCGCAGGCCTGCGACCAGGAAACCTCAGGCGACGCGACGCTGCTGCGTTTCAGCTATCGTCTGAAGGAGCAACAAGATGCGGTGCCGGCGTTTTATTGCTTCGCCATCGGCGAGCGCGGACAAGTTGAAATGGCCATTTACCCTGAACAGGAAGCCGGCGTCAAAGCTGCGCAGGCGATACTGCAAAGCTTGCATGAGACCAATGCGGCCTGACAGCTTGCCCTGCTAGGAAGGCAGCTCTATCAACGCCGCCAATGCGATCTCGCCCAGGCTGTCGTAGTGGCTAAGCACCCAGGCGCGGCTGGTGTGGGCTGCGGCCTGTGCCAGGCTTTGCATGACAAACCGGATTGAGGTCTGGTCGAGCGCGGCAAAGGGTTCATCAAGCAGCGTAAGCGTAGCGCCAGAGGCAAAGGCGGCGGCCAGCCAGACCTTGCGCCTGGAACCGGTCGACAGCATGTACAGTGCCTTGTCCAGATGCGGAGCCAGCGCCAGGCCAAGTATCATCTGCGCCAGCAATTCCTCATCAAAACCTAGGTAGGCCTGACGCACCGTATCAAAGTAGGCGAGCGCGCTGATCTGGTCAAATGCATCGGTGCGCGGGTCATTCCAGAATACCTGCCGGCGATACGCCTGCGGCTGTTCCGTAAGACTGAACTGATTCAGCTGACCGAGCTGATTGAGGTGATTGAGGTGTAGCTGCCCGGCATCGGCCGCCAGATCGCCGGCAAACAGGCGCAGCAGGCTGGTCTTGCCTGAGCCGCCCTCGCCGCGTACCAGGCTGACGCCGGGTGGGATGTCGATGGAGAAATCCTTGAACAGTTCGCGCGGCGGATAGGCGAGACTCAGGCCTCTGACTTGCAGTAATACACCGGAGGCCTTGCTGATTTGGGAATTGTTGGTCATTTAAAAAATCGTTTCAGGCNNCCCGAGAAAAAACAATCAGGCCGATAAACGCACAGCTTGGCTAGCCTGACGGACTGGCCGTGCGCCCAGCGTAAAGATGTCCATTTCATCGACCAGCGCTTTTGCCTGCATGCGCAGGCTCATTGCCGCTGCCGCCATTTGCTCGACCAGGGCGGCATTGTGTTGCGTGTCGGTATCCATTTGTTGTACCGCATTGCCCACCTGCGCCACGCCGGAACTTTGCTCGGAACTGGCGGCGCTGATCTCGGCCATGATGTCGGTCACGCGCTTGATGGAGTTGACCACTTCGGTCATGGTTGCGCCGGCATGGTCAACCAGGCTGGAGCCGTGTTCCACACGCTCAACGCTGTTATTGATGAGGATTTTTATTTCCTTGGCGGCTTCGGCAGAGCGCCCTGCCAGAGAACGGACTTCGCTTGCTACCACCGCAAAGCCACGGCCCTGTTCGCCGGCGCGGGCCGCTTCGACTGCGGCATTAAGGGCCAGGATATTGGTCTGAAACGCAATGCTGTCGATGACGCTGATGATGTCGGAAATCTTGCTGGAACTTTCATTGATGCCCTTCATGGTCTCCACTACCTGATCGACCACAGCGCCGCCTTTCATGGCGACCTCGGACGCACTCAGTGCGAGCTGGTTGGCCTGGCGTGCATTTTCTGCATTTTGCTTGACCGTGGAATTGAGCTCTTCCATCGAGGCCGCAGTCTGTTCCAGAGTGCTGGCCTGGCTCTCGGTGCGTGAGGAAAGATCGCTGTTGCCGTCCGCGATCTCGACACTGGAGGTGGAGACCCCTTGCGCGTTTTCCCTGACGTTACCGACAATGCGCGACAGGTTGTTACGCATCGCCAGCAGTGCCTGCAATAGCTGGGCCGCTTCGTCTTTTCCGTCTGCCTGAATATCGACTCCCAGGTCGCCATGCATAATCGCTTCGGCCGCATCCACCGCACGGCCGATCGGCCGCGTAATCGACCTCGTCGCCAGATAGGCAAACACCAGGCCCAGAAGAATCGAGGTTGACGCGCCGACCGTCAGCATCCACTGCCCGGTCTTGGCGACCTTGTCGGCGTCTGCCATGCTTTGCGCCAGACGCTCGTTCATGTGCGTTTCCAGACGTACCAGGGAATTGAGATAGTTATCGGCCAGCGGCTGAAGGGTGGCCTTCACTTCTGCAGCGACATTTTCACCCGCGCCTTTTTTCTTCATCAGCGCAGAACGCGGAACCCGGTACAACTCACGCATCTTGCCTATGTCGGCGACCAGTTTCTTTCCCTCTTCGTCGTCAATCAAGACTTCCATGCGCTTTTGTACTTCTCCTATGGTCTTGGAGGTAGCCTCCATTTCCTTCTGCAGCGCGGCAATGTAATCGGGTGCGTCAGACTGTAACGCCGCCGCGGTTCTGACCCAGTTCAGGTGAATGCTGGAGGTCCATTTTTGCGAAAGCTCGTTGCGCTCCACTTCAACCGTCGCCAGCTCATGCACGGTCGCCTTCAGCGAGCCCAGACGCCACACGCCAACCAGGGTGATCAAGGCGGTCACAAGTAAGATGGCGCCAAATGCCATGCCAAGACGGGTGCCGATTTTTAATGCGCTGATGTTCATGTGAGAGTCTCCTGGTTGTCGCAAAATTGCTTTAGCGCAAACTTAATAATGATCATTCTATATGTCATCAGGGTAACTGAAATCCTTAAGGTGCGTGCGAAGAATTAACACTCTTTGACAACCCGGCAAGAACAGGGACGATGATGAGGGCGACGATCGCCGGCCAGAGCGCAATTGAGATTGATTCTGCTCGATGGGGTCTATAATCGACGCCTCCTTGAACCTTTACAACTCTGAACGCGCGCATGGACTTTCTTTTTTTACTTCTCGCTGCCTTCTCGCTATGCTGGGGTCTGTGGCTGGTGCGCATCAATCGCTGGCCGCGCGTGCAGGTCAAGGTGCTGAAAAGCTGGGAAGAAATCACCGGTCGCGAACACAACTTCAACACAGGCTGGCGTCACGCCGAGCTGGAATACAGCGTGAAAGGCAAGCAATACACGGTGCCATGGCGCGAGGAGATCAGCATGCGCGCCTACCTGCCCGCCACTTGCTGCATGGTGCTTGATCCTGCGCATCCTGAGCGGCCACAGTTTCCCGCGAGCTGGAAGATGCCTGGCGTACTGTTCGCGCTCGCAGCCTTGCTGATCCTGAGCGTGCTGGGCAATCTGCTGAAATGAGCTGGTTGCGGTAGGCAACAGACTGTCACATTTTATATTTCACTTTTCAAAGACTATGACCATGAAATTTAACGAAATTTTATCGACGCTGCCGGCGATCGATCACCTGGCCGCACTGGAGCTTTTTGATGGAGACCAGCTGCTTGCGCGCATAGAAAACAAACCGGGTTCGGCCGGCAGCGTCAAGGTCTACCATGCGCTGTATCAGGAATTTGACGCGCTCAACGCCGACGCCGCAGCCAAGGGCCTGCTGCTGTACGCCGAGCATACTCAGGATGCGATCGCTTTTCCCGGCAAGCACCCGAATATCGACCGCTTGCTGGCATTGGCTGAAGACGATTCCTTCCGCGACACCGACCGGGCATTGAGCATGAAGCTGGTCGGATAAGAAATGAACAACGCCGGCGTAAAGACCAGCGGATGCACTGGTTTCTCTCCGCAGCACATGCTTTGGTTCAGCAAGTGTTGTGATAAGCTTGCCTGAAATCACTGGAATTTTTTCATGCCACCCGGACCGCATATATCTGACAGCACGACGATGCAAGCCGCTTTAGCATCCATCGCGCAACCGCGCAGCAGTGCCGATATCAAATCGGCTACCGCCGCGTTTATCGGGCGGGTCGCGTTATTCTCCGCCGCCGTCGATTGCATTTATTTTCTGTTTTTTCTGGCGATAGGATCTCCGCTGCTGGCATGGATCAACGTGCTCAGCGTGAGCATGTATCTGGCGTCCTACCAGCTGGTGCAGCGTCGCCGCCTGCATTTGGCGGTGATCCTGATCTGGCTGGAGGCTTATCCGCATGCGGCCGTGGGCACCATGATGCTGGGCTGGGACAGCGGCTTTCATTACCTTCTGCTGATGTTCATCCCCTCGGTGGCGATGACATCGTCGCGCCGCAGCCTGCAGATATTCTTGCTTGCCCTGCTCTTGTTTTTGGGATCACTGGATTTCGCCTCGCGCTTGTGGGGGCCGCTGGCACCGGTATCCGCGACCAACCTGGTCACGATCAAATGGCTCAATATTTCACTTTTTGCCGTGATGTTTTCTATGCTGGCAAGTTATTACCGGCAAAAAATCGCCAAGGCGGAAAGACGGCTGGAGAAATTAGCCACCGTCGATGTGCTGACAGGGCTGCATAACCGCCGTTATTTTGAATCCACCGTGGCGCAGCATGTCGCACAGCTGCGGCGCAACCAGACCGACAGCGTTGTGGTGATTGCAGATATCGATTTCTTCAAGAAGATCAACGATACGTTTGGCCATCACGGCGGAGACCTGATGCTGATCTTCGTCAGTCAATTGCTCAGGAATCAATTGCGTGAAGTGGACGCCGTGGCGCGTTGGGGCGGCGAAGAGTTTGTTTTCCTGATGCATGAAGCAACGCTGGCCGAGGCCAGCGCCATACTCGAACGCATACGATGCGCGATTGAAGACAGCTCGGTCAGCTATCTGGGTCAGGAGATGCGCTGCACCATGTCGTTCGGCGCCACAAAATTGCTTGCAAGCGATACCCTGGACGGCGCCATCACCCGCGCCGACCGTGCGCTGTACCAAAGCAAGGCCGAAGGAAGAAATCGCGTCAGCGCGCTTTGAGGCTTGATCGTCTCAGCATGCGCGGCGCCGTCTCTATCCCTGCGCCTGTAGATTTCGGTCTGTCATGATTCAGCGGCTGCCAGCGCAAATCGCGCCGCCAAACTATAATTGAACCGATCTGATCGTACTGACTCATCCGCCCTGGGTCAGCCGTCCTGATCAGTCTTGATCTCCCGACGTGGACATATTTTGGGCATATTTTTCACTCCTCTGAACACCGGCTTCGGCCTGCTTGCGTTGCTGCTGGCGCTGGGCCTGCTGTTGCATGCCGCAAGGAAAATTCCCTGGAAGGCCTGGCAGCAACCGACAGTATTTTCGGCCTGGTGCGCAAGCATTATCGTGCTGACCTTTGTCTGGCGCATGCACATCCCGGTGCAGCCGGATCTGCACTTGCACTTGCTCGGCGTGGCACTGCTGACGCTGATGTTTGGCCGCCCGCTGGCCTGTATCGGCGCGGCGCTTGCGGTGCTTGCCTATACCGGCGAATTTGACGGTCTATGGTTTAACCTGGGTGCCAATATCCTGCTGCTGGCGGCGCTGCCGAGCTGGCTCAGCGATGTGATCCTGCGCGCCACGCAGAAGTATTTGCCGCAGCACATGTTTGTATATTTGTTTGGCAATGGTTTTTTTGGCGCACTGCTGGTGCAGGCAGGCACCGGAATGGCGGCGCTGCTGGCTCGCCGCTTATTGTTGCCGCAGGTGGCGATCCCGGCTGATGCGCTTGCCTACATGTTGCTGCTGGCGTGGGGCGAAGCTTTTCTGGTCGGATTTCTGGTGACCATTTTTGCGGTATACCGGCCAGGCTGGCTATTGACCTTTGACGACAGGATGTACTTGAAGGGAAAATAAATTCCTTCACGGCATCCTGGTTTCCGCTCACATACAATGCGGGTAACTGGGTTCGAGCGCATGCCACAACATAAAAATAGAGAGGGAAGATCATGATAGATGCACTGATAGCCGGACGCATGTATGGCCATGCCGAAGAGCGCAACGGCCAGGCCGGCTCCGCCTACGTGACCTGCAAGATACGCGCAGCCACCGATGACGGGGAATTAATTTTCTGTAACGTGATCGCCTTCAACGACGCAGCGCGCAGCGCCCTGCTGGCGTTGGGCGACGGCGATAGCGTCTCGGTATCCGGCGCACTCACGCCCAAGGTCTGGACCGATAAGCAAGGCAACGTCAGGCCGGCGCTGGACCTGATCGCGCATGCGGTCCTGAGCGCCTACGATGTCACGCGCCGGCAAGCCTGAAGCCATGCGAAACGGCCTGGCAATTCATCATGCTGTCATTTGACGTTGGTGGTAAATGGTGATTTACTGGTGGCATTGCAGATGTTCGGTCAACAAAGTTGTTGTGCCGCAACCGTATTTTTTTCTACCAACAAGACAGTAAACTTACGGATCAGCCCTCCATTTTTTGCCTTCCGCCAGCGATCCGCTTTTGACCTTTCTTTAGACCTTTCTCAAACGCAAGGAGTACCGACAGCATGCGAACCAACCTCCCCGTGACCAAAAACGCCTATCCGTTTCCATCAGGTTCTACCCTGGTCTCGGTGACCGATCTGAAAGGTCGGATCACTTACTGCAACGCTGCGTTCACCCAGGTCAGCGGGTTTCAAAATAGCGAGCTGATTGGCCAGCCTCACAATATCGTGCGCCATCCGGATATGCCTGAAGAGGCGTTCAGAGATATGTGGGCGACCATACAGGCAGGTTTTCCGTGGACTGGCATGGTGAAAAACCGGCGCAAGAACGGCGACTATTATTGGGTACAGGCCAACGCTACGCCTATGCTGGAGGGTGATCGCATTACCGGTTTTCTTTCGGTGCGCACAGAACCGGGCAAGGAGGCCATCAGCGCCGCCGAGCAACTCTACAGCAAGATGCGCGACGAGAGTAAAGACGGCCATCGTGTACATATATTGCGCCATGGAAAAGTGCTGCGCAATGATGTGGCTGGCCGCATTTTCCGCATGATAACGCCAGGCACGGCGGGCAAGCTGCTCTGGATACAGGTGGCCGTCGGCGCCGCGGCGGCGGCCATCAGCAGCCTAGCCATGCCGCTGGGACTGGGCGCACTGGCGGTCTTGGGCGCGGCAGGGCTAGGTTATCTGGCGGCAAGGCAATTGCTGATCAAGCCGCTGCATCAGCTGGTGGCCGATGCCAACAGAATGGCCTCGGGCGATCTGTCGCATGAGGTGGCGACAGATGCGACCGGCATGGTGGGGCAGCTGCAGCAGGCGCTTAACCAAATGTCCGTCAATTTGAAGACGGTGGTGCATGATGTCCGTGCCGAAGTCACCAACCTGACCATAGGCATACAGGAAATCGCGGCAGGCAATCACGACTTGTCGGCGCGCACGGAATCGCAGGCCAGCAGTCTGCAGCAAACCGCCGCGTCGATGGAAGAAATCAATACCTCGGTGCAGCTCAGCGCGACCGTGGCCACCAAGGGAGCGGCGCTGGCGCACACGGCATCCGATGTCACCCAAGAGGGCAATCACGCGGTCGACGCCATCGTTGAAACCATGGGCAGCATCACCGACTCATCGAAAAAAATCTCGGAGATGAATAGCCTGATCGAAGATGTCGCTTTCCAGACCAATATCCTGGCACTCAATGCCGCGGTAGAGGCCGCCCATGCGGGCGACCGTGGCCGGGGATTCGCGGTGGTGGCGTCTGAAGTGCGCGCATTGGCGGCACGGACCGCAGAGGCTGCCAGGTCGATCAAATTGCTGGTCAATGAAGCCGGCGAACGTGTGGTCCTGGGCAACCGGCGCAGTGAAAATGCCAGCGGACACATGCATGACGCGATTGATTCGGTCGGTCAGGTCAGCACGGTGCTCGATCAGATCAATTATGCGGCGGGGGAGCAAAAATTGGGGATCGCGCAAATCAACCAGGCCGTTGCCAGCATGGATACGATGACCCAACAAAACGCTGCGCTGGTGGAACAGCTGGCAGCGGCAGCCCAGTCGCTGCAATTTCAGTCGGAAAACGTGAATAACTCGATGCGCCTGTTCCGCCTGGCCAAGGGAGAAGTGACGCTGTCGCAACTCGATGCAGTCGAGATGCGGCGCGACGCCAAGAGCCACCTGATGCTGCATTAGCGGCCGCATTTTCAACATTGGCATGGCCTGGAGCGCAATCCCCATGCGCCCTGCAGGCCATGCATGCCGCAAACCCGCATAGACAGTGCGCTGCAGGCGTGCCATTGAACGCAGAACGCAGTGTTCTGGCCTTACAGCTTTTTGGTCTTACGCCCGAACAGCGCGGCTTCGCGCCTCAGCCATTGCTCGAAGGCCAGCAAGGCCGGGCTCTTTTTGCTGCCGGATGCGGTCACCATGTAGTAGGCATATTCGGCCGGGGCGATCAGATCGAATAGCCGCACCAGCCTGCCCGCCGCGATATCGGCCGCCACCAGGCTGCTGCGGCCGATCGCGATGCCCTGGCCTGCGATCGCCGCAGCCAGCATCAGATTGCTGTCGCTGAAATAGGTTTCGTGCTTGAACTCGGCGGTATCGACGCCGGCCAGTCTGGCCCAGGTATTCCATTCCAGCGGACAATCGTCACACAGCAGGCGATAGCGTTTCAGGTTGTTCATCCTGGACGGCAGCTTGCCCTTGTTGAAATGCGGGCTGCAGACCGGAAAGATCCAGTCGCCAAGCAATTTTTCTGCCTCGCAGCCGTCCCATTTGCCCAGACCGTAACGTATGGCGATATCGGTTTCGGGACGCTCCAGATCCTTGATTTCCTGCGTTCCCTGGATGTGGACGGCAACGCCGGGATGCAGCTTTTGAAATTTACTCAGGCGCGGCACCAGCCAGTAGCTGGCGAACGATTGCAGGGTCGAGACCTTGATCACGGGCGCACGCTGGTTCCTGCCGACTTCCGCCAGGGCGCGGCTGATCTGGTTCAGCGCCGGCCTGATCTGCTGGTAGAGCACGGCGCCCTCGGTGCTGAGCAGCATTTGCCGGCCGTGGCGCTCGAACAAACGCATCCCTAGCGAGTTTTCCAGTATGCGCATCTGCTGGCTGACAGCGCTGTGGGTGATATGCAATTCGGCGGCCGCCAGCGAATAACTTTTGTGGCGCGCCGCCGCTTCGAAGGTGCTGAGCGCGTTGAGTGAGGTGGGAAGCATGCAGCATTGTTAGATTTTCTTACATGCGCTGTCAATAAATATCGTTCGCTTTGCGCTTTGATCGTCTTTATGATGCAGGCCTGAGGCGAGTTTTGTGCGCCTTCCATCCAGTATCGCCTGGCTATCAAAGCAATGCCAGGCGAACTGAAGGCGAACTCCAGGCAAGCCTCCAACATCCGTCAGCCAACAATGTCCACTTCCAATCTCGCAAGACTGCTTCTTCTCGGCCTCATCTGGGGCACCAGCTTTATGCTGATGCGGATAGCCGCGCCGGTGTTCGGCCCTATGCTGACCACCTTCGGCCGCGCCGCCCTCGGGGCGCTGGCACTGTGCCTGTTTGCCTACTATCGCCGCACTGATTTCGCCTGGCGGAAAAACGCCAGAATTTACCTCGTCATCGGCCTGGCGAATACCGCGATCCCGTTTAGCCTGTTTGCCTGGTCGGCGCTGTATATTCCGTCGGCGTACATGGCGACCATGAATTCGCTGGCACCCATTTTCACTGCCGTGTTTGGCTATCTGCTGCTGGCTGAACGCCTGACGACGCTACGCATCGCGGCATTTTTGCTGGGCCTGTTCGGCGTCGCGGTGCTGGTGGGGATAGGCCCGACGGCGATCACGCCGCAGGTGATAGGCGGCGTGCTGGCCGGCATGGCCGCCGCCATCAATTACGGTTTTTCTGCCACCTACACCCGCATGAAGGCGAGCACGATCCCCTCGCTTGCCACTGCGGCAGGCAGCCAATGCGCTGCGGCGCTGGCGCTGTTGCCGTTTGCCATACCGGGCATACCGCACGCCATTGCATTTGGCACCGCACAGGCATGGCTGGCCGTGGTTGTGCTTGGGCTGGTCTGCACCGGGGTCGCGTATGCGCTGTTCTTCCACCTGATTTCGACGGAAGGGGCAAGCAAAGCGGTGACCGTGACATTCCTGGTTCCGGCTACCGCCTCGGTCTGGGCATGGCTGCTGCTAAATGAGCCGATTACCTTCGGCACCGTGACCGGCATCTCGATTGTGCTGGTCGCTACCGCGATGGCATTGGGCCTATTGCAAAGGCGTGTGCAGTCCTAATTCCGCTGGCGCTGGCACTCCATGCAAGGGAAGCCACTGCTCCAGCGTATATTGCGCGCCCTCGCTGCCGGTGATGCTGGAATACAAGGCAAACCCATGCACCGGCACTGCAGGCAGACCTCGCCGCGTGCGCTGGTCCATGAAATCTGCGATGACCCTGGCGGGCACTTGCGGCTTGCATCGCGCCAGCGTGATGTGCGGCCGGTAAGGACGCGGGTCGGGCGACCAGCCCGGCTGACAGCCATACGCCTTCAGGCCGATGGCGATGGCGCCGTGCAGCGCCATCAGCGCATCGTTGATCTCGGCCCCCAGCCACAGCGTCACGGCGCCATCGGCGGCGCGAAACTGACCGACACCAGACAGCTTCAGCGAGAATGCCGGCGCAACGATAGCGCGACACGCCGCCAGCACTGGCGCGATGGCGGCCTCGCCGATGAAATGCAGGGTCAGATGCATCTGCGCCGCGCTGATCAGCCTGATCCCGGCTAGCGGCGGCGGTTGCAGACGCGCCAGCTCAGCGGCGATCTGCGGCGGCAGATCAAGCGCAATAAATAACCTGGTCACGCCGTTGCCCTCCCACACGGATTGCCCACACGCTTTGGCCCACAACATTGAGCCCAGTCGACATCGCCACTGGCAACGCGCTGAAAATCTACCTGCCGTGCCAGAGGCGCATGACAGGCCGGCAGATCACTTGCGTGGCTTCTTCTTCGAAACCGGATTTTCCGTCCAGACGCTGTTGATGTCATCCCAGCTATGGGTGCGCATAAACTGGGCCGCCTCGGCACGCACTTCGGCCCGCGTCATGGTGCTCTTAGGTTCCCCTTTCAAAGGCACCCAGGTCTCGCTGGTGGTGTCGTATCTGTGCGTCTTGATGAACTCGTCGCGTTCAGCCTTGACCTGAGCGCGTGTCTTGACGCCGACCGGCGGCTCAAACTCTTTTCTCAGCACCCAGTTCTCGGTAGCGGTGTCATAGCGGTGGGTTTTGACAAACTCTTCACGTTCCTGCTTGACCTGCGCACGCGTCAATGGTGGCACCGCAGCAGCATCACCCGGTTTTTGGGCATAGGCCCACTCCGCGTTAAACCCAAGGACCAAACCAAGAAGAAGTGGAATGTGCAAGATTTTCATGGTGAATTTACCTTTCCTTATTGATGCAAAGTGTATCGACGCCTGATCATCCCGACATGCCTGTCAGCACCAGGCTTACTTTGATGGATAAGTTCGGGTAAGGCCATGCAAGCATGCGCGGAAGCCAGGCCAGCTCCCTTGCGAAATCGCAAGAGTTGCCAATCCTGCCGCGACCTGTGATGTTTTTACCACCGGAGAGAGACGTGAGAGCGACAAACCATGCCCGGCGCCATGCACTGTTTTGCAGAAATAAAAACGGGAGCCTGAGCTCCCGTTTTTGATGAGGCGAAAATCAAGTCAGGATTTTATTTTTGCTGACGACGCAAGGAAAAGCCCAGGCCTGCCAAGCCAAGCGCGAACAATACCAAGCTTGCCGGTTCTGGCACCTGATTGTTTTGCAGGCTGCAATCGCTGCATATCCACAACTGCTCTGCACCGCCATTGTTGCCGTTATAACGCACGTCAACTGACATGAAGTATCCCAGATTCGCCCAGGTCTTGAGGTTGTTGTTCAGCGCAGCGCTAAACACAGCGTACTCGGCAGCATTGGTACCGAGGTTATCATTGACAAAATAATCGCCGGGGTTTGCAGTGCATGAACCTGAATTGCTGGCGGTACCAATTGCATAAGCGGAACCATCCACCGTGCTGACGCAATAGTTGCCGACAGCAGTCACAAAATTAGCCGGATTGACCGCGTTGCCGCATCCACCGCTACCGGTGCTGAACTCCACGCAATCCTGGACAACGCCTGCGGCATTCAGGATACGAACCTGACCCCAGATGTTAAGCGCCTGACTAAAGCCCGTGCCCTGCTGATTATTGTCAAATAAGAAGACCAGCGCATTGCCGTTCAGATAACTGTTCAATGCCGCAATGCTCACTTCCCAAGAACCTGAGCGGTCACCGACAAAACTACCGCCTGGCTCGTTAGCTGCGCTCATCGAGAACGAAGCGCTTTGATTTCCTGCCGGTGTCAGGAATGGATTGTCGACCGCAGTACCCGCCGCAAATGGGCTGGTGATGTTATTCATTTGCTGGCCATCGGAACCAGTCAGGATAACGACCTGGTCGTTAATTTGGCCAGGGCCGGACGGCACTGTGTATGGGCCACTAGGGATGCATCTTGCATCAAGCGCAGCAGCGCACTTATCGTTCAGATACAGCGACTGGATCTGAAAACTATTATAGGTTGTGGTGGTAAAGGCATTCACCGGCGCCAACTGAAGTACCGTCGCATTTGCCGCCAGTGAAAGGATGGAACAGCCCAGTAAGGTCAAAAATTTCTTAACACTCAGATGAAGTGCCATGATGTTTCTCCAATTCAATTATTGCTCACTAATAACACATGCTATTAATACGTACAATTAAACAAGCACGAATCGTACCGAAAACATTAAGTCATTGATTTTTAAATGAATTATTATTTTCCATGTTTATTGAAGTGATGAAGTGTAAAAAAATTCGACAATTTCAAATGCTAAATTTGCATTTTAAAAATGTCCGCGCTCGCTTGAATTACAGGACGGCGCTCCCACTTCCAGAAGCTGAGCGAGACGCCTTCTCTGTTAGCCTGATTGCCCTTATCATCAGCACACCCAACTGCGCATAAAAGGCATCCGGAAAACGCCATCCACCAAGACCATGATGACACTGACAACAATGATGAAAAAGACCAAATTGCTACTGCTGCTGTTGCCCATCAGTCTGGCTGGCAGCTATCTTTATGCCCAGCGCCCCGGCGAGCGGCCGATAGAGCCACGCGCGGTCACTCCGCGCGGCCCCTTGCTGGAGTCAGAAAAGAGCCTGGTCGCCTTGTTCGAGCAGGCCGCACCATCGGTCGCCTACATCACCACCGAGCGCCTGGAACAGACCGATTTCTTTACGATAGGCGTTGCGCAGGGCGCGGGCAGCGCCTTTGTCTGGGACAACGCCGGCTACGTGGTGACCAATTTCCATGTCATCGAGAACGCGCGCAAGATCGTGGTGCGGCTTGATGCCGGGAAAAACGCCTACCCTGCCGATTATGTCGGCGGCTCGCCCGAATATGATCTCGCCGTGGTCAAGCTTAGGCAGCTTCCCGCCGGCCTCAAACCCATTCCCCTGGGGACTTCACGCGACCTGAAGGTGGGCCAGTCTGTCGTCGCCATCGGCAATCCGTTTGGATTTTCCCGCACGATGACCACCGGGATTATTTCCGCGCTGGACCGTTACCTGCCGACTCAGGATTATGCGGAAATCGCCGGCGCCATCCAGTCCGATGCGGCGATTAACCCGGGCAATTCCGGCGGCCCCTTGCTCGACAGCGCAGGCCGGCTGATAGGCGTGAATACCGCCATCCGCTCGTCTTCCGGCAGCTCGGCCGGGGTCGGATTTTCGATTCCGGTTGATCTGGTTAACCGTATCGTGCCGCAGCTGATCGCACGTGGCCGCGCGGCCAGCCCCAGCATAGGCATTATTCCTTACGATCCTGTGGTGGTGGCGCGCAACGGCATCAAGGGCGTCGTGGTCAGCGGCGTGCGCAGCGGAGCGCCGGCGGCGCAGGCCGGCCTGAAAGCGCTAAACCGACGCAACGGCGAAGTGGGCGATGTGATCACCGCGGTGAATGGCCGCCCGGTGGAAACCTTATCCACCTTTGTGGCCGAACTCGACCGCGCCGGCATAGGCAATCTTGCAGAATTTTCCATCATGCGTAACGGCAAAGAGCGGCGCGAAAAAATCCGCATCGTGGATGCATCGGGCAAATAATTCCTGGTCACGGCACTCCACAATGGCAGCGCCAGCACGCCCTGTCGATGCGCCCTGCAGGCCAGGCTGGCTGCAAACCCGCATGGACAGGGCGTGCTGGCCTTGCCTCAATACGTTTTTTACCATTCTGACCAGTGCGCCAGCGCAGCAAATACCTCTGGACGCTGCCGGGCAAAACATGATTGAATCTGGCGTCAAAGAAAAACCGCCATCCGGGTACGATCGTTATTTAACAATAGGAATACCAATGCGCATTAAGCCACTTTGCCTCACGCTGGCCCTTTCACTCGGTTTTGCCTTACCGGGTTTCAACGCCAGCGCTGCCGACGCCGCCATGCCGCTCGCTACAGCTACGGCCAAGGCCAGCAAGCTAGTCACGGTCGAGGGGATTACCGAATACAGCCTGCCCAACGGGATGCGGGTATTGCTCGCGCCGGATGCCTCCAAACCGACAACCACGGTCAACCTGACCTACCTGGTCGGTAGCCGCCATGAAAACTATGGCGAAACCGGCATGGCCCATCTGCTCGAGCACATGACGTTCAAAGGCACGCCCAGCCAGGGCAACATCATGCAGGAACTGGGGCGCCGCGGCATGGATTTCAACGGTACCACGTTCATGGACCGTACCAATTACTACGAAACCTTCCCGTCTTCCGAGGCCAGCCTTGAATGGGCGCTGGCGATGGAAGCCGACCGCATGGTCAACAGCAGCATCCTCAAATCCGAGCTCGATAAAGAGTTTTCGGTGGTGCGCAATGAGATGGAAATCGGCGAGAACGACCCGCATCAGGTGCTGTGGAAACAGCTGACCGCCGTCACCTACGACTGGCACAATTACGGGCACAACACGATAGGCGCACGCAGCGACGTAGAAAACGTCAAGATCGACAAGCTGCAAGCCTTCTACCGCAAGTACTACCAGCCAGACAATGCGGTGCTGGTAGTGAGCGGCAAGTTTGATCCGGCGACCACCCTGGCTGTGATTGAAAAGCATTTTGGCGCTATCGCCAAGCCGGCGCGCACGCTGGAACCAACCTACACCATCGATGCGCAACGCGATGGCGCCCGCGAACTGACGATCAAGCGCATCGCCGATACCCAGCTCGCTGCCGCGCTGTATCCGACCGCCGCCGGTGCGCATGCCGATTCTGCCGCGATCGCCGTGCTGGGCCACATCCTTGCCAGCAGCCCGAGCGGACGCCTGCACAAGAGCATGGTCGAAGCCAAGAAGGCCGTCAGCGTCGCCAACTGGGCGCTCGATCTGGCCGAACCCGGCTACATCATCTTCTGGGCCGAACTGTCGAAGCAGCAATCGCTGCCAGAAGTGCGCACGTTGATGCTGAAACAAATCGAGGGCATGAAGAGCAAACCGGTCACCGCGGCCGAACTGGCGCGCGCCAAAGCGAGCCTGCTGAATGACATCGACAAGACCATCAACAGCGCGCAGGAACTCGGCCTGCAATTGTCGGAATCGATAGCCAAAGGCGACTGGCGCCTGTTCTTCCTGAACCGTGACCGGATTGAGGCAATGACGCTGGCCGAGGTACAGCGCGCGGCGGAAAACTACTTCAAGGAAAGCAACCGCAGCTTCGGCCAGTTTATCCCGGTCAAGGCGGCCGATCGCGCCAGCATCCCCGCAACACCCGATGTCGGCACACTGCTCGCCGGCTATCAGGGCCGTGCTGCGGTAGCGGAAGGCGAGGCCTTTGATGTCAGCCCTGCCAATATAGAACAACGGACCCAGCGCCTGACGCTGGCCAATGGCATGAAGCTGGCGCTGACGCCCAAGAAAACGCGTGCCGGTGCGCTTGCAGGTCATATCGTGCTGGAATTTGGCGAGGCGCAAAGCCTGTTCGGCCACAGCGCCCATGCCGACATGACGGCCGATATGCTGATGATGGGTGCCGGCAAATTGAGCCGCGCCGAGATCAACGCCAGACTCGATAAGCTCAAGACCAAACTGGAAATTTCCGGCAAGGGACAAAGCGTCAATGTGCGCTTTGACACTATCCGCAAGAACCTGCCCGAAGTGCTGGCCCTGATAGGCGAGATATTGCACAAGCCAAGCTTCCCTGCATCCGAGTTTGAGCAACTGCGCAACGCCAACCTGGCGCAGATTGAAGCCGGCCGCAATGAACCTACCAATGTCGGCAGCCGCGAGCTGGAACGCGAATTCAACCAGTTCAAGAAAGGCGATATCCGCTACAGGAACAGCGATGACGAATCGGCCGCGCTCTACAAGGCCGCCACCCTGGCCGATGTCAAACATTTTTACGACAGCATGTACGGCGCCAATAACGGCATGTTTGCGCTGGTGGGCGATTTCGACGCCAGGGAAGTCGCGGCGCAAGCCAAAAGCCTGTTCGGCAGCTGGAATAGCCGCGCCGGGTTTGTCCGGCTCGACAATCCGGTGCCGGGAGCAAAGGCAATCAGCCGCAAGATAGAAACGCCAGACAAGGCCAATGCCTTTTATCTGGCGCAATTGCCCTTGGCCATGCAGGATGACTCACCCGATTACGCCGCCATGAGCGTGGTGGAAAAAGTCATCGGTGGCGGCACAGAATCGAGGTTGATGGCGCGCCTGCGGCAAAAGGATGGCCTCAGCTACGGCGTGGGCAGCCAGTTTTCCGCCTCCAGCCTTGAGCCTCACGCGAAATTCACTTTGTATGCGATGTACGCGCCGCAAAATCTGGAAAAACTGAAACTGGGCTTCAAGGAAGAACTCGACAAATTCGTCCGTGACGGCATGACGGAACAGGAACTGGGCGATGCCAAAAAGAGCCTGATGCAGGAACGCCAGAACGGTCGCGCGCAGGACGACAATCTGGCCGCCGCCCACATCGGCAACTTCAAGGCCAAGCGCACATTTGCGCGCGCCGCCGAGCTCGATGCGCAGATACAAAACCTGACACTGGGGCAAGTCAATGCCGCGATCAAAAAGTATCTGCAGCCTGGCAAATTTTTGCACGTGTATGCGGGCGATTTTGCCGGCACAGCAAAAAAAGCGGCGAGCGACAAAGCGGCAAACATAAAAAAATAGGCCTCTGTGGTGGAATGCTAAAACGGTCGGATGATCTCGCGCCGTTTTAGCGTTCGCTGACGCGACAGATCCAGTTTCACAGGTCTAGTTTCACGGATATATTCTCAAGCAGGATTTTCCGGCGCAGACAAGGGGATATCGATATGGAACACGGTTCCCTCGCCCAGCACGCTTTGCACCTCGACGTGGCCGCCCAGCATGCCTGTCACGATATTATGGACGATGCTCAAGCCCAGGCCGGAACCGCCTTGGCCTAGCTTGGTCGTGAAGAAAGGATCAAATATCCGGCCTATGTCCTGTTGCGTTATTCCTATGCCGTTGTCGGCAAATACCAGACGCACCCAGCCATCGCTCAAGGCCTGAGCGGATATCCGGAAATAGCCGCTGTCGCGCCCTTCAAAGGCATGCGTCAGCGCATTCCCGACCAGATTCACCAACACCTGCCCCAAGGGCCCTGGGTAGCTATCCATCTGCCAGCCTGCCGACACTTCATTGATGAAGGTATAGGGCGATGTGCGCAGGACGGGGCTCATCGTCAGGCTGATCTCGCTGACCACCTCATCTAGCTTAAACTGCCGGCGTTGCTCGCTGGCCCGGTCAACCGCGACTTGCTTGAAGCTACGGATCAGGTCGGCGGTGCGGCGCAGGTTGCGGTCGACCAGGTCGTTCACTTCGCGCACCGACAGTAAAAAACTATTCAGTCTGGAGCGCTTCAATCCCGTTTCCAGATCGCGCTCAAACTCAAGCTGATGATGCGCAAGCGTCGTGGTGACCATCAGCGCATTGCCCACCGGGGTGTTCAGCTCATGGGCGATGCCGGCGACCATCGCCCCCAGCGATGCCAATTTCTCGGCCTGCACCAATTCATTCTGGGTCCGGCGCAATTCGTCCAGCGCGGCAGTCAGCTCGGCAGTGCGGCTGGCGACCCGGCTTTCTAGCGTGATGTTCAGCATTTGCTGCGCCTCTTCTGCGGCCAACCTGTCGGTCTGGTCAAGCAGCAGGGCAACGTAGCGCCAGCCATCGGCAAGCTGAAAGGTGGAGGTGCTGACCAGGAAGCTACGCGTGCTGCCATCGGCCATCCGCATGCGCGCCGGTTGACCGATGACACTACCGGCCGCCATCGTTTGCCTGGCGATCAGCTGGCGCTCGCCGTCGTCAACATAGATGGCCAGTTCTGCCGCTGTGCGCCCGATCAAGTTTTCCCGGAGATGGCCAAAAGTCGCCAGCCAGGCGTCATTCACATCGAGCACCCTGCCCTCGGCATCGCCGGTCAGGGATGGCAATGGATTCGAGCGGAACAATGTGGAAAAACTGATTTCTGAGCGCTGCAGCTCATCGGCCTTAGCAGCCAGAGAGCGCGCCAGATCCTTGACGTGCTTAAGCTCTGCGCGCAAGGCCCTGGAGCCGATCAGGCCGACCAGGCCGGCAATAATAATTGTCGCCAACAGCGCAACGGGCCTCACCAGCGGCGACGGTTCGCTGACGACTATCCGCCCTGCTCCGATCAGATAAACATATGTCACACTGAGCACGCATGCCAATAGCATCATGCTCAAGCCCTGGCGCATCGACAGCACCCAGCTGGCCGCCATGATGGAAACCGGCACAAAAAGCAAACCGGGAGTATCAATGCCAAACTGCAGCATGCCAAACACAATCGGGAATAGGGTCAGGCACCAGAACATCAGCGTCAAAGCGGGGCGGATACGCTGTCTGCGCATCAGCAGGACGATGAGTCCGCAGACCAGCAAACCGGCTTCTGAAGAGCCGTAAAACCAGCCACGGCCAGCCACAAGATTGAGGACGACACCGATGACGCAGGCGAGCGCAATCGTCAGGACGATGCCATACACCAGCCTGATGCTATTTTCACCGAGATAAATCTGTTCGCTTTGCGCCAGCTCGCCAACTGTTGCCAACTGGCTTTTTTCAGCTTGGTCCATCACATCAGCCCCAATACGCATGTCATACGCCTATCTACCCGTGTATCACCAGCCTTGCATCAGTGCGGCAAACGCGCATTTCCAGCAATGTAGCAGCACCTGATATGTATGTCACGCACTGTCCCCACCATGCTACTCTTGCTCACCGCTGCAGTGGTGCAGCGGAGTAGTGGCGCAGAGGTACGACGATGATTCTATTTCTGCCGCTCTCTTTGGCCCGGTAACGCACATCTCCTGGCGCTGCAAAGCACATGAATACAGCTGGAATTGGCGCCGGAAATGCAAAATCCGGCAGTTGGCTGCCGGATCAAATGAGACCGTGAGGGCATGGGCGATGCCCGACAGATGGATTATCTGCGCGCATTTACCATCTTAATCTCCGGCACGTACGCTGCCTATTCCCTCTACCGATTTGCTTACCGAACGGGGATTACCATAATAATTCAGTGAACCTATGCCTTGCACATTCGCCTTCAGCCTTTCGCTGGCGTAGACCGTAACAGAGCCCACGCCTTCGACGCTGACGTCAGCCACTTCAGCGATCAGGGCTTTGGTATCGACCATGCCCACCCCCTGCACCTTAAGCCTGAGCATCTGCACTTTCCCGCTGACGTTTAACTTGCCAACGCCTTCATAATCGACTTCAAATCTTTGCCCAGCAACATTATTGATCGTGGTCAGGCCGGCACCTTCCATCTTGAATTTATTCAGTTCGGGCAAAGTCACGGTCACTTGTGCATTATCAGAAATCTTGATTGAATTTTTGTCGCGATACGACACCATCAGTTCATCGCCAACCACCTCAGTCACCACCCGGCTGACAAATTTATCGTCGCCCCTGACAAGTACAGACTGCGCCTTACCTACTTCGATCACAAGATTGAACGCCCCCTTGTTGTTGATCGCCTTGAAGGCGGGCACGCTGCGGTTTTGCTCATCGGCATGCGCAAACGACGCCAACAGGATACTGGAAAGAATCATTGCAACAGGTGTCAATCTCAACATGCTCATCTCCTAAAATTTTTCGGCAATCGCCATCAACAGAACAGTATCCATTGTGCGCCTGAACGCAGAAGAAATAAGCTGTTTTGCGATGAACTGCACAATCGCGAGGCCAGGCTGCAAAATAGGGGCTGAAAATGAAAAAACGACGCTTGATGCGTCGTTTTTTTCGTTTAACAAGCGGCCGCTTATTTAGCCGGGGCTGCTGGGCTTGCCGGAGTTGCCGCCTTCACTTCCTCTTTCACTGCCGCCTTCTGTTCTAGCGCTTTTTTTGCATGCGCCTTGACCTTCTTTTCTGTCGGCGCTGTTACTTTCGCATCGGTCGCTTTTGCCTCGGTTGCAGGCGCAGTAGCGGCTGATGTCGCATGCGTTGCCGGTATCGCGGCGCTTGCTGCTTTGCTCGCGCTGGCGGCGGATTTTACTGCAGCTGCAGGCGCTGGTGTAGCGGCCACTGCGGTTGTCACTGCTGGCGCGCTTGCTGCGGCCGGCATTGCAGCCTTGGCAGGCGCAGCTGGCGTTGCAGTGGTAGCGGCAGTTTGTGCGAACGCTGTACCCATAGCAAAGGTAGCAGCAACGAGAGTGGCGATCAGCTTATTCATTATTGAGTCCTGTTCATTTTTACCGTAGACATTTTCTACGTATGCCTATAACGCGAGCATTTGATTTTGTGTTGACAGGCAATTTAAAAATAACTGCAAAATATTTTGCACAAAAAAATTTTCCTCACGCTCTTTGACAAGTCAGCTCAGAATTTATCAGCCTTTATAGAAGCAACGGCCGCAGACATGCTGATATCTTTCGTTGCCGCCAATCGCGACTTGCTCACCCGCGGTGACACGCTTGCCGTGTTCATCGACACGAATATTCATCGTCGCTTTTTTTCCGCAGACACAGATGTTTTTTAATTCTTCAATGTCGTCGGCGAGTGCCAGCAAATACGATGAGCCAGGAAATGGTTCGCCGACAAAATCACTGCGTATGCCATAACAAATTACCGGCACGCCACCGACCTGCGCCATCTGATGCAGTTGCTTGACCTGCGCCGACGTCAGGAATTGCGCCTCATCGACCAGCACGCAATTGACCTGCGGTATCTCGTTCAAAAAATTGAAACTGGCGTCGAAGACTTCCGCATCGCGCTGCGGTCCCAGGCGCGACGTGACTTTGCCGCCGCCATAACGATTATCGATTGCCGCCGTAAACAAGCGCACTTTCTGCCCTTGCTCTTCATAGTTGTGCGCGACCTGGAGTAAGGCGGTGGACTTGCCGGCATTCATTGCCGAATATCTGAAATAAAGTTTTGCCATTATTGATTATTGATCCTGGTTCCAAATGAATGCCGACATGGCAAACAAAATTACAAACTACAAGATATAGAGGCGACAGCGGTGAATTTCAAGATCTTGAAACACGCCGCTTGCATCCCATATTTGAATCAGCAGATGCTCAACTGAGGTCTGCAGATTAAATAACTTTATATCGCTTAATTTTAAAAGGATATCATCATGCGTCACTTTGACTTCGCACCACTGAACCGCTCCGCCATCGGATTTGATCGCCTGGCCCATTTATTCAACGAGGCGCAACGTGCCGAAGCTGCACCGAGCTACCCGCCCTACAATATTGAACTGGTCGCGGAAGACAAATACCGCATCACCATGGCGCTGGCCGGATTTGACCGCTCTGAACTGGAGATAGAGACCGAGCGCGACATGCTGAAAATTGTCGGCCGCAGGCAGAAGACTGAAACCCAGGGGAATTTCCTGCACCGCGGTATCGCCGCGCGTGATTTCGAGCATAGTTTCCGCCTGGCCGATCACGTCAAGGTGGTCGGCGCCAGGCTCGATAACGGCTTGCTGAATATAGAATTGGTGCGCGAAGTACCCGAGGTCTACAAGCCACGCAAGATCGTGATTGACGGCGTGAATATGCAACTGGTGCAGCCACAGGAAGAACGTCAGGCGGCATAATATTTACATGAAAAAAAACGCGGACTTGAATACAGTCCGCGTTTTTTTATTTTATTTTCTTTTATTTATCGCACTAAATTATTTGCATTCACTTCGCGAATATCCTTGGTGCCGGTCAGGGCCATGCTGACGTCGAGTTCCTTGTGCAGGATGTCGAGCATCTTGCTCACGCCGGCTTCGCCCATCGCACCCAGACCGTATAAGAATGCGCGCCCGACCAAGCTGCCTTTGGCGCCCAGCGCGGTGGCTTTCAAGATATCCTGACCGGTGCGTATGCCGCCATCGAACCAGACTTCGGTCTGGTGGCCTACTGCATCAACGATCGCCGGCAGCGCCTGTATCGACGACATCGCGCTATCCAGCTGCCGGCCGCCGTGATTGCTGACCACGATGGCATCGGCGCCTGCGGCCACCGCCAGCCTAGCGTCTTCGACATCGAGTATGCCCTTCAGGATCAGCTTGCCACCCCACTCCTGCTTGATCCACGCCACGTCATCCCAGCTCAGGGTCGGGTCGAACTGGCTTGCGGTCCATTCGCTCAGCGTGACGATGCCCTTGCCACCCTTGACGTGCCCAGCAAGATTGCCGAAGGTCTTGCGTCCGGCCAACGCACGCAGCGCCCAGGCCGGCTTGGTGGCCAGATCGATGAGATTGGCGAGGGTGAGCTTGGGCGGCACCGACATGCCGTTCTTGATGTCCTTGTGGCGCTGACCGAGTATCTGCAGATCCAGCGTCAGCATCAGGGCCGAGCATTTCGCCGCTTTGGCGCGCTGTATCAGCTCCCTGATGAAACCGCGGTCGCGCATCACATACAGCTGAAACCAGAAAGGCTTGGTGGTGACGCTGGCCACGTCCTCGATCGAACAGATGCTCATGGTGGACAGCGTAAACGGCACGCCGAATTTCTCGGCGGCGATCGCGCCCAGCATCTCGCCATTGGCCCATTGCATGCCGGTCAGCCCGGTAGGCGCAATCGCCACCGGCATCGTGACATCCTGCCCTATCATCGTGGTTCTGGTCGAACGCTGGTCGACGTTAATCGCGACCCGCTGGCGCAGCTTGAGCGCCGCCAGATCGCTGGTATTAGCGCGGTAAGTGCTCTCGGTATAGGAGCCGCTGTCAGCATAATCATAAAACGCCTTAGGCACGCGCTTCTTGGCAAGCAGGCGCAAATCTTCTACACAGGTGATGACAGGCATGGTGGCTGCTCCATTATTGAGATTTTGTTAGTAAATTTTAGTCAATTCAGTGTAAAACAAAAGCAAAATCTGATGGGGGAAAAGCTTTCAGACTTCAGGTGAAGTTTTTTCACATGGCGATGTTCAGGACTCGGAAAATTGCCCGGCAATCAGATTGCGCAGCCACTGGTTGCCCTCATCCTGGTTAAAGCGCCGGTGCCAGAAGACGTTGGTCTGCAGCGCGGGCAGGCGCAGGGGCGGCTTGACATACAGCAAATTGAAGGGCGCAGCGGCGCTTTCCGCCAGTTTCTGCGGCACCGTCACCAGCAGATCCGTTGTGCTGACGATATAAGGCACGGCGACAAAATGCGGCACGGTAAAATGCGCGCCGGCCGTGATGCCGGCTTTTTCCAGGCTCTGGTTGATCTTGTCATAAGGACTTTCCATCGAGGCAACAATCAGATGTTGTGCGGCCAGAAAGTCTTTTGCGCTGATGGCGGCACCGGCTAGCGGATGGCCCTGGCGCAGCATGCAGACATAGTTTTGCCTGAACAGGCGACGCTGGTACAAGGCGCCGGAAATGTCATCGAATGCGCCTATGGCCAAGTCCACCCGGCCGGTTTCCATCCCGGCCTTGATATCGATGCTGCTGGCGCGCACTGTCGAAAGCCGTATCTGCGGCGCCAGCCTGCGGCATTGCTCGATCAGCCTGGGCATGAAATACAGCTCGCCGACATCGGTCATGGCAATCGTGAAATGGCGCTTGCTGGTGGCGGCCTCAAAAACCTCATGCTGGTTCAACGCGCGCGTGATGCTGGCTAGCGCGCTGGCGACAGGCTCGGCCAGCTGCTGCGCCAGCGGGGTCGGCTGCATGCCTTGCGCGGTGCGCACGAAAAGTTCATCGTCAAAACTCTTGCGCAGGCGCGCCAGCGCATTGCTGACCGCCGGCTGTGACAAACCGAGTTTTTTTGCCACAGAAGAAATCTGTCTTTCCTGAAACACTTCCTGAAACACCACCAGCAGATTCAGGTCTATATCCTTAGGCTCCAGCATCTCCACCCTTTATTCATAAAATCAATGAGCTACATTTTTGTATTTATATCGCAAAAGAGCCTCCCTTGCACTACATTAGTGTTTGCCCCATTTTTATAGGATAGCAACGTGGACCACATCCGTAATACCGACACCCTGCGCTACCAGACCGGATTTTCCAACGAATTCGCCACCGAGGCCTTGCCCGGCGCCTTGCCGGCCAACCAGAACTCGCCGCAGCAATGCGCCTACGGCCTGTATGCCGAGCAGCTTTCTGGCACCGCGTTTACCGCCCCGCGCCACGCCAACCGCCGCACCTGGATGTACCGCATACGCCCGGCGGCGATGCACCAGCCCTTCGTGCAGATCGGCAACCGTGGCATGACGAATCAGTTTGACGAGACGCCATCGACGCCCAACCAGTTGCGCTGGGACCCGCTGCCCATGCCCGAGGCAGCTGGCGAGGCCGTCGATTTCATCGAGAGCTGGCTGACCATGGCGGGCAACGGTTCGGCCGACGCCTTGAATGGCTGCGCGATCCACCTGTACGCGGCCAACCGCGACATGACAGATAAATTCTTTTATAACGCCGACGCCGAGCTGCTGATCATCCCGCAACAAGGTCGCCTGCATATCAAGACCGAACTTGGCCTAATCGAGATCGAGCCGCAAGAGATCGCGGTGATCCCGCGCGGCATCCGTTTTCAGGTGACTTTGCCCGATGGCATAGCGCGTGGCTATGTCTGCGAAAACTTTGGCGCCATGCTGAAATTGCCGGACCTGGGCGTGATCGGTTCGAACGGCCTGGCCAACCCGCGCGACTTCCAGATTCCGCATGCCTGGTATGAAGAGCGCGAAGGGGAGTTTGAACTGATCGCCAAGTTCAGCGGCAATATGTGGCGCGCCAGAATAGGCCATTCGCCGCTAGACGTGGTCGCCTGGCACGGCAATTTTGCGCCTTACAAATACGATCTGCGCCACTTCAATACCATAGGCTCGATCAGCTACGACCATCCCGATCCGTCTATCTTTTTGGTGTTGCAGTCACCCAGCAATACGCCGGGTGTCGATACCATCGATTTCGTGATCTTCCCGCCGCGCTGGCTGGCGGCGGAAAACACTTTCCGCCCGCCCTGGTTCCACCGCAATATCGCCAGCGAATTCATGGGTCTGATCCATGGCGAGTACGATGCCAAATCGGGCGGCTTCCGACCTGGTGGCGCGAGTTTGCATAACTGCATGAGCGGGCATGGGCCCGATGCGCCTACCTTTGAAAAGGCCAGCAAGATCGACACCAGCACACCGCAAAAAATCGACGACACCATGGCTTTCATGATCGAGTCCTGCAATATCCTCAAGCCTACGCGCGCCGCGATGGAATCGCCGCAACTGCAGTCCGAGTATTACCAGTGCTGGCAAGGCATCAAGAAAAATTTTAATCCGGAGCAGAAATAAATGACGATCACACTCAACGAAACCCACGATGCCGCATTGCGCAGCTGGGTTACTTCCGCCAACACCGGCAGCACAGATTTTCCGCTGCAAAATTTGCCGTATGGCGTATTCAGGCGCAAAGGCAGCAGCGAGCATTTCAGGATAGGTGTGGCCATCGGCGAGCAGATATTGGATCTGGCCGAAGCACATCGCCTTGGCATTTTTTCTGAACTGGACAGCAAGGCCTTCGAGCACGCCATATTCAGCGACAGCCTGAACGCCCTGATGAACCTGGGGCACGCCACCTGGTCGGCATTGCGCCTGGCCTTGTCGCGTGCGCTGCGCGAAGGCGCGACGCAAGAGGCCGCATTGCAAGCCTGCCTGCTGCCGCAAGCCAAGGCCGAATACGCGCTGCCGGCGCAGATAGGCGACTACACCGATTTCTATACCTCGGTGCATCACGCGACCGCCGTCGGCAAATTATTCCGCCCGGATAATCCCCTGCTGCCGAATTACAAATGGGTGCCTATCGGCTACCACGGCCGCTCATCATCGATAGGCGTATCAGGCCAGCAATTTCACCGCCCGCTAGGCCAGACCATGCCACCCGGCGCCACTGAACCGGTATTTGGCCCGGCCAAGCGCATGGATTACGAAATGGAAATCGGCATCTTCATCGGCAATGGCAATGCGCTCGGCGAGCGTATCGCCATTGAGGAAGCCGAGCAGCATGTGTTCGGTCTGTGCCTGCTCAACGACTGGTCGGCGCGCGACCTGCAAGCTTGGGA
>CXWL01031772.1_pt1 | contig 33206 bp, 30 predicted proteins | sample 590931 | NCBI WGS metagenome assembly CXWL01 (sample SAMEA3498368, study PRJEB10139) | groundwater metagenome | biome: water well; material: biofilm material | place: Germany | collected 2015-04-27
CCATCCGGCATGCGGGACCTGAAGCTCGAACTGGTAGCGGTCGCTTCCTGATGCTCGACCAACCCGCCTCCGCGCTCGGCCAGTTCGGCACCGGCCTGAGCCAGCACGCCCGCCTGATCACCCTGGCCACCGCGCAAGACTCGGCCCTGCCCGAGTCGCTGATGGCCGAACGCTTCGCCGGCCGCGAAGCCGTCAACGAGCTGTTCCGATTCGAGGTCGATGCGCTCAGCGTGTCGACCGACCTCGACCTGGATCAGTTTCCCGGCGAAGAAATCACCCTGAAGATCCTGCTGGCCGACGGCGGCCGCCGCGCCTGGCACGGCGTCTGCACCGATGCCGCGTGGATCGGCGCGGACGGCGGCGTGGCGCGCTACCGGCTGCGGCTGGAACCGGCCCTGCACCTGCTGCGCGAGCGGCGCGACAGCTATATCTTCCAGGACAAGAACGTGCAGGAGATCGCGACCGAGCTGCTGGCCGATTATCCGCAGCTGCGGATTGAATTCGACCTCGCCCGGCAACTGGCGCCGCGCCCGGTCTGCACCCAGTACCGCGAAAGCGATTTCGACTTCCTCCAGCGCATCCTCGCCTCGGAAGNNCGGCACAAGTTGGTCATCTTCGACAGCAAAGCTGTGGCGCCCGACATGCGGGGCGAGTCGGCGCTGCGCTTCCACGGCGTGCGGGCGACGGATACGCAGGACGCGATCGACCAGTTCGCGGCGGTGCGCCGAATCCAGTCCAACGCGGTCGCCAGCAGCAGCTGGCACCCCGAGCAACTGTTCGCGCATGCGGGCGAGCGGATGTCCAGCATCGATGCGGGCGATCTGCCATCCTTGCCCGTCCACGACGGCGGCGGCGAGCGGCGCCACGCGGACGGCGCCGCGGCGCTGCTGCACAGCGAACTGGTGTTGCAAGCGTTTGAACTTGACAACAAACAGTTCACGGGCTCCGGCGCGGTCAGGGGAATGGCGGCCGGGCATGCATTCCGGCTGACCCAGCACGAGCGCTATGGCGACGGCGACGACCGCTTCACCGTCTTGTGGGTCAGCCACGAGGCACGCAACAATTTCGATCCGGCGTTGGCAAGCGCGCGACAACAAATTCTGCAAGGCGGCACCTACCGCAACAGCTTTGGGTGCGTGCGCGAGGCGGTGGCGATTGTTCCTTGCGCAATCACGGCACGCAGCGGCGTCAGGGCGATGGGCTCGCAAACCGCGCTGGTGGTCGGCTTGCCGGAATCGATTTCGACGACCGGCCGGGATCACCAGGTAAAAATCCAGTTCGCCTGGCAGCGCGGCGTGAACCCGAATCGCGGCGGCATCGGCCACCACACCGACCCGCGCGGCAATGCCCCGGGTAATGAAACCTCCGGCGCCTGGCTGCGCGTGGCCGAAGCGCTGGCCGGCCCGAACTGGGGCTGTCAATTCACGCCGCGCATCGGCACCGAAGTACTGGTCGACTTCATCGAAGGCGATATCGACCGGCCGGTGATCGTGTCGCAGCTCTATACCGGAAGCGACCAGCCGCCCTATTCCGCCGGCTTCAATTCGAGCGCCAACCACGCCGGGGTGCTGTCGGGCATCCACAGCAACAATTTCGATGGCAGCGGCTACAACCAGTGGCAGATCGACGACAGTCCGTCGCAGTTGCGCACGCGCCTGGCCAGCAGTGCGGCGGCCACCCAGCTCAATCTCGGCTACCTGATCCGGCAGCCGCCCGGGTCGGCCCAGCGCGGCAATTATCGCGGCAGCGGATTCGAACTGCGCACCGATGCGTGGGCAATCGTGCGCGGTGGCGAAGGCGTGCTGCTCTCGACCACGGCGCGGGCCAGCCAGGGTAGCGGCATCAGCTCGACCCAGATGGATGGCGCCGAAGCCTTGGGCAGCCTGAAAGGCGCGACGGAATTGTGCAAGGCGCTGAGCGACGCGGCCGGCCGGCAGAATGCGCTGGCAAGCCGGGATGCAAATGCGGCGCAAGAACAGTTCGCGAAGTTGATCGACCCGAAGGAAAAAGGCAAGCACGAGGGCGCGTTCAAGGCGAAAGCGGGCAGCAGGGATCCCGACTCGGAAAAACCGGTAGAGAAGTTCGGCGCGCCGGTCATCGTCATGGACTCGGCCAGCACGATTAATTGGGCCACGCCGGCGTCAACCGTGCTGTACGCCGGCCGGCAAGTGCACTGGACGACGCGGGGGGACCTGCATTTCACTGCTGGACACACGGTGGCATCGGTTGCGGCGGGGGCGGCGGCGTTGTTCACCCATTCTGGCGGCATCCAGGCATTCGCAGGCAACGGCCCCCTGTCGCTACAGGCGCATACCGACCAGCTGGAAATCCTCGCAGACAAAGCGATTACCGTCATCTCCGTCAACGACTCCATCGAGATCAAGGCCAAGGAAAAGATCGTCGTCCAGGCCGGCCAATCGGCCATCACGCTCGAGGGCGGAAACATCACATTTGCATGCCCCGGGAATTTTACGGTCAAGGGTGGGCAGCATTTGTTTGATCAAGGGGGCCGGCAAACTGCAAACCTCACCATGCTACCCGACGAGCGGCAGAGTGACTCCCACTGGATCGCGCTCCACTACCTTCATCCAGAAACAGCTGAAGGGATCGCCGGGACTGACTACGAGATTCATCTGGATAAGGGTGACGTGATAACCGGAACGCTCGACAGCAATGGCAAGGCCCATCACGACAACATCCTGAACAAGCCGGTCAAGAAAATTATCTACAAACCGCGTGCCCCGCTCAAGGAAGAACCGGCCCCCGGGATGGAGCGAATCATGGACACGTAGGCGGCCGCTTCTCGTAGCGCATCACACATTGATTCAGGAAGCAAGACTCGAATGCCAGACATCAACACGACCCAATTACGCGACGCCCTCGCCTGGACGACCAACGAGCCTGAGCCCGCGCACGAAACGAGTTCGAATCCATTCATTTGGTTTTGGGAGGCGATCGAAGGTGACTTCAACGAGAACCGCTCGACTGCTCAAATTCTCGTTGACGCCGGGATCTCNNCCCTATTTTTCGAAAATCGTTTGGCGTTACGCCAATACATAAATCATCCGAGCATATCTGGGCCATTTGAGACTGGATGGGGGTATACAGAATTCGACGGAGCCGGTTTTTCAGGACGAATAGGTCTTCCAGCATTACCGGGACAAATTACTAACTAAGGTAGAAAAAATGAACACTCCCCTAGCACCAGCTATCTTTACACTAAATTCGTGGCAAAAAAAACAAGCTGCGATGCTCTATCATTTTGCATCCTTAGACTATTTAAAAGGACTGCACCGCATGGTTTCCGATCTCATGAATGGTGTTGTGAATCCTCTTCTCGTGTTGGCGCAGGGTCAGAACCGTGATGCGTTTTTGGTGGATCCTCGATGGGGTAGCCGAAATACCACCGAAAATTGGTCCAACAACGCATGGCCCTTCCTCAGAGATTTCCAGTGCTCTTTGGCGAAGGATATCGCGGGCCGCGCTTTTGAACAGTATGGCATCACAGATACCAACAACTGCTTTCGGGGAATGAGCGAATATTCCATGCAATGGGCCACCGTTGAAGAGGAGCAGAGATTCATTGGCATGGTGAGGATAATAAGCGACTACGCAAATAATATTGATCAAACTCTGGATGACTATCACCACAGTCGATGGAATGATTATGACTTCGCCCACTCATATAAGGAATTTGGTTCCCAGCATCCTCAGATTCCCAAGTTCCGTGTCCGCGCAGACATCGCCGGAGAAAGCGGAAGAACCACGGTACGCACCGGAGTATATGTTGCACAAGATGACCCGCTCGCGGCCTTACAGTTTGCGTGGATTGGGAACGGCGGCGGAAAATTACGTCCTGCAAAGACCTTTAACGATATTGGATTAGCGGCATTAAAACAAGTTGGCCGGGAGGATCTATGGCTCGACGATCAAAAAATGTTTGATGTCGCAATGCAAAGCCCTCACCAAGCATTGTTCAAGCCCACAATTTACATGCTTGGCAATGAACATCGTAACTTTGCCGCTGGGGCCGTCGAAGAGGAAGCATTTGTGGATCGACCGTGCAAGTGGTACTTCGTCGAGATAATAAACGGCGAGTTTGAAGATTTCGAGAAAATTGCCTGCTCACCAGTACCAAGTGAAGCTGCGGCACGGATTGTAGGAGGCGATGCATGTGTCCCGTGTGAACTCCAGACAACACTTTGCTGTAGGCGAGATTTTGCCCCAGTGCGAATCGCAATACGGCAAAACAATCTGGCAATGGGATTCCCAGCAGAATTAAAGTAGATACGTGCGCCGGCACTGCGTAAGCTTGATTCTGTGAACTCTTCGAACTCCGGTAACGGAGTCTACGACTAGCAAGTTGGCCCATCCATGGCCGGATATCCACGTCATAGACTGCGGGAAGGCTGGGCCCGAGTTGGGCGCGTCGCTAACCCACGGATTTCATTGACCTTTTCCAGATATCCACACGAACTGTGGACAACGTTGTGGATAAGGCACTTCAGGCGCCTTGAAAGCCCCATTTCCATGCGGTTTTCAATAGAATGCCCATTCTGAAGGCAAAAATTAAACGTAGCAAAATCAGACACTTGTATGCACCCGCCGCTTTCCCCACTCACCCCGACGAGGCATATTCCTACAAAATCCTACATCAGGGGATAAGTCACGAAAAAATTGAAAATCGCAACCGNNGCAGATGAAAGCCACCGATCACGTCAGCGAAGATGAAACCGACCTGTTCCTCGACGATGAAGAAGCGTCGCCTGCGCGCAGCGCCTCCGCGGACGACGAGCCGCCCTGGCGCATCCTCATTGTCGACGACGATGTCGACGTCCACGTCGTCACCAAATTTGCGCTCAGCAATACCAACTTCCAGGGCCGCCGCCTCAGCTTCTTCCACGCTTACTCCGCCCGCGAAGCGCTGAACAAGCTGCGCGATACGCCCGATATCGCCCTGGTCCTGCTCGACGTCATGATGGAAACGCCGGATGCCGGCCTGCGCTTCGCGCGCCAGGTGCGCGAAGACCTCCGCAACCATCTGGTGCGCATCGTGCTGCGAACCGGCCAGCCGGGCCAGACGCTCGAACACAGCATCATCGTCGATTACGACATCGACGACTTCTGGAGCAAGGCTGACCTCACCACGCGCAAGCTGTTTACCACCGTCATCGCCTCGTTGCGGGCGTATGCCGCCCTGGCCGCCGCCGCAGCGGCGCGCGACGCCGCGATTGCCGCACTGGAGCGGGCCCGGCAGGTGATGGCCGCGGTCGACCGCCATGCGCTGGTGCTCACGTTGGACCGGGACGGCCGCATCGTCGAGCCCAACGCATCCTTCTGCGACCTGGTCGGAATGAAGCCGGAGCAAATGCGCGGGCGCGACCTGCATGCCGTCCACCGCGAACCGTTCCCCGCAGAACTGGCCAGCGACATCACGACAGCCCTGGCGCGCGACGGCAGCTGGGATGGCGAGCTGCACGCAACGCTGTCGACCGGCGCCTGCCACTTGCGCTGTTCAGTGCTGGCGTTCAAGGATGCCGACGGCGCTGTGCAGCAGTACGTCGCCGTCGCCACGCCGATCGATCAAGCCGGCTGAACCGCCAACACCCTTATTTCCACGCGTTGCGCGCGCGCTCCCGCACCATCATGCGCACGCTGTCGGGCATCGGCTTTTTGCTTTTCTGCGTATCGGCGGTGATCCACACGCATTCCTCGAAATGCTTCAGCATGGCCGGACTGATGAAGCGGCTGCGCGCCGCATACACGTGGCGGTCGCCCATCTGCGCCTGCTGCTTGATGAAAAAGCGGTTCGGCACCACCAGTTGCAAATGTTCTTTCGCCCGCGTCATCGCCACGTACAACAGGCGCCGCTCTTCCTCGATGTCGTCGGCATTGCCGGTGCTCATGTCGGACGGGATGCAGCCGTCGACCACATTCAGCACGTGCACCGATTTCCACTCCTGCCCCTTGGATGAGTGGATGGTCGACAGGATCAGGTAATCCTCGTCGAGCAAGGGCGGTCCGGCGCGGTCGCTGGTGGCCTCGGGCGGATCGAGCGTGATTTCGGCGAGAAAGGTTTCGCGCGTGCCATAACCGCCCGCCAACTGGGCCAGCTGCTCGACGTCGGCCGTGCGCACTTGCGCGTCGTCATGCATGCGCTCCAGGTGCGGCAGGTACCAGTTCTTCACCAGCTCGATATCGGCCGGCCAGCGCAAGCCAGCCGTGCGCAGCGCGCGGTACAGGGCGACGAATTCCTGCCAGTCGCCCGCGCTCTTGGCCGGCGCGGCGAATTGCTCGACCGCCAGTACCGGCTCGGCCGCTTCGCCCACCGCGTCGAGCAGCTTGCTGGCGGTGGCCGGACCGATCCCCGGAATCAGCTGGGCGACCCGGAAGCCGGCCATGCGCCCGCTCGGATTCTGGGCGAAGCGCAGCACCGCCAGCACATCCTTGATATGTGACGCCTCGAGAAACTTCAGGCCGCCGAATTTAACGAACGGAATATTCCGCCGCATCAGTTCGAGCTCCAGCGCGGCGCTATGGCTGGCGGCGCGAAACAGCACCGCCTGCGCGGTCAGCGCGATGCCGGCCTCGCGATGCTCGAGGATGCGGTTGCAGACCCAGCGCGCCTGCTCGGCTTCGTCCGGGATCAGCACCAGTTGCGGCTGCACGGTCGACACCTTGTCGGTCCACAAGGTCTTGGCGTGGCGCTCCAGCGCGCCGGCGATCACGGCGTTGGAGGCGTCCAGGATCGGCTGGGTCGAGCGGTAGTTGCGGTCGAGCGTGATCAGCTGCGCCGGCTGCGAAAACTGCTTCGGGAAGTCGAGGATGTTGCGCACCGTCGCGCCGCGGAACGAATAGATCGACTGGGCGTCGTCGCCCACCACCATCACGCCGCGCCCGTCCGGCTTCATGCCGGTGATGATCGCCGCCTGCAGCCGGTTGGTGTCCTGGTATTCGTCGACCAGCACATGGTCGAACAGCGCGCCAAGTTCCGCCCCCAGCTCGGGGTCGCACGCCATCTCCGACCAGAACAGCAGCAGGTCGTCGTAGTCGAGCACGTTCTGTTCCTGCTTGGCATCGACATACGCGCCGAACAGGGTCTTCAGTTCCGCTTCCCATTCATTACACCACGGGAAAGTGCTCTGCAGCACCAATCCCAGCGGATCGCGGCTGTTGACCACCCGCGAATAGATCGACAGGCAAGTGCCCTTCAGCGGGAAGCGCCTGGCGCTCTGGGTCAGGCCGATCTCGTGCCGCACCAGGCCGATCAGGTCCTCGGAGTCGCCCCGGTCGTGGATGGTGAACGATTCGTCGAGCCCGATGCGGCCGGCGTATTCGCGCAGCAGGCGCGCGCCGATGCTGTGGAAGGTGCCGGCCCACGGCAGGCCGGTCGGCGCCTGGCTGCTGCGCAGGCCCATCACCCGCTGCAGCACGCTGCCGGCCCGGTGCGTCATCTCGCTGGCGGCGCGCCGCGAGAAGGTCAGCAGAAGGATGCGCTGCGGATCGGCGCCGCTCTGGATCAGCCGGGCGACCCGGTGCGCCAGCGTATTGGTCTTGCCCGAACCGGCCCCGGCAATCACCAGCAACGGGCGCGAGACGCCGTCCGGCGCACCGATATCGTGCTCGACGGCGGCGCGCTGCTCGCGATTGAGGCTGGCGAACGGATCGTCCGGGGTGACGGGAACGGCAACTGCAGGCATGGCGGGCATTCAATCGGGAAATTCATACAACTGTACATTTATCCAGTTGTGGAGCGCAAGAACAATCCCCGCTTTTCGCACAAATCGCTGTCGAGGAACGGCCGGCTGGGCCGCGCAATCCTGTCCCGAAAATGCCATTGGTCATCTAAGTGGCCGTTTCTAAAGAACTTTTTCAGATATCCACAGGGATTGTGCATAACTTTGTGGATAAGCGCCCCTTGACACCGCGCAAGCCTTGAACGATGCGGGTTTCAACAATCTGCTCATTCCGAAGGCAAATAATATGACCATTAAAATCAATGACTTGCAAAGTCAATGACGATCCCCTTAAAAAATTTGTCGATAATTCCTACAGGACTGTTTTGTGCATAACCACGCCGTTCAGGCGCACTGAACAGGCTGGAATTCGATATCATTTTTATACTGATCGAGTCGCGCGCAGGCTGCCGGCCGCCGTTGCGCCGGGTCGATCGGGTGGCGGGGAATTATTGCGCGGAGTTGGTGCGGCGGCGCGCGGGATCGAGCAGGACGCGTTCGATGACGTCGGTGGAGATGTCGTGGGACTTGAGGTACTCGAAGGCCGACATGGTGTTTCCGGATTGCTGGACCAAAATCGCGCGATCGACGATATCTCGGCAGCGCATGTCGCGCCGTTCGTAACTGGGTTCGTCGAGCGCGAGACTGGCAGCCAGATCGTAGCGGAGTGGATTCATCGCGATTCCTTGCAGTTGTAAAGACGTGGACGCGTTGTTGCCTAGGGAGTATCCGACAATAAATTGTAAAGTCAATGTCAAGTTTCCATCGAAAATGCAAAATCGCCAGCGGCCTCAACCGGGAACAGAAGCACACTATCATGCACGCAATTTGGGTGTCGTCCGGCACGAAGTGCCCGGAAAAACTGATGCCGGCCGGCATGGACAGGTTCGCCGACGCACGCGATAATGAACACATGACCACTGCGCCCCCTCCCCCGCGGCCCTGTCCGCAATCGCTGAGCGACCTGTTCTTCTCGTTTACCTGGCTCGCTTTGCAAGGCTTCGGCGGCGTGCTCGCGGTCGTCCAGCGCGAAATGGTCGAGCGCAAGCGCTGGCTGTCGCAGGACGAATTCATCGAGGACTGGGCGGTCGCGCAAATCATGCCCGGCCCCAACGTGGTCAATCTCGCCCTGATGATCGGCGGCCGCTATTTCGGCCTGGCCGGCGCGATGGCGGCGCTGGCCGGCATGATGGCGCTGCCGCTGGTGCTGATCCTGCTGCTGGCCCTGCTTCACGCCGAATTCGCCGCCAATCCCCACGTGGCGGGCGCGCTGCGCGGCATGGCGGCGGTGTCGGCCGGCCTGATCGGCGCCGCCGGGCTGAAGCTGTCGGTCGCGCTGACGCGCAACCCGATGCCGCTGGCCTGGTGCGTGGCGATCAGCGCGGCCGGTTTCGTGCTGGTGGCGCTGCTGCACTGCCCGCTGGTATACGTGCTGTTCGGGCTGGGCGGCCTCGGAAGCGTACTGGCCTGGCGCAGGATTGGCCCATGAGCCCGCCTCTGCACCTGGTGCTCGGCTGGGCCGACTGGATCAACCTGTTCGGCCACTACCTGCTGCTGTCGCTGATGTCGGTCGGCGGCGCCATTACCACCACCCCGGAAATGCACCGCTACCTGGTCGAGCAGCACCACTGGCTGACCCAGGCCCAGTTCAACGAATCGATCGCGCTGGCGCAGGCGGCGCCCGGGCCCAACGTGCTGTTCGTCGCACTGATGGGCTGGCATGTCGGCATGAACACCGGCAGCATGACCGCGGCCCTGCTCGGCGTGGCGGTGACCATGCTCGGCATCATGATTCCGTCGACCATGCTGACCTATGTCGCGGCGCAATGGGGCCACCGTAACCGCGAACTGCGGGCGGTACGCGCGTTCAAGCAGGGTATGGCGCCGATCGTCATCGCGCTGCTGCTGTCGACCAGCTTCATCCTCGGCTCGGCCGGCGGCGACGCCGCGCGCGACTGGCCGCTGTGGCTGCTCGCGGTCGCCAGCGGCCTGGTCATCTGGCGCAGCAAAATCCACCTGCTGTGGGTGCTCGGGTTCGGCGCCCTGATTGGCTCCCTGCAACTGGTCTGAGCAACGCCTCCCTTGCGCAAGGCCATCGCGCGCCTGCGTGAAGCGTGCTGTACTGTCACGCGGAGGTGACACATCATGGCCAATGGCAGCTTTTCCGGAAACCCCAGGACCGAATGGTTGAGCGAACGCGGCGAAGACCGGAATATGTCTATGCTGGAAGCGTTCTGGTACACCGACCCGCAAGGGCGCCGCTGGGAGGCGCCGAAAGGCAGCGTCACCAACGGCGCCAGCATTCCCCGCACGCTGTGGTCCTCGATCGGCAGTCCGTTCACCGGCAACTACCGGCGCGCCTCGATCATCCATGACATCGCCATCCGCAGCCGTGGCACGGTGCGCAGCGAGGCCGACACCATGTTCTACTTCGCCTGCCTGGCCGGCGGCTGCATGCCGATGGAAGCCAAGTTTCTGTATGCCGGGGTGCGCATCGGCTCCTGGACCAGCCGCACCCGCGATTACGCGCTGGACATCGTGTCGATGGCGCCGGTCGTCGCGCGCCTGCAGGGCCAGCAAACGCCCACTGAACTGGAAGTGCGCGCCAAGTACACCCTGCTGGCAGGCGAACTGCAAACGACCGGCGACGATTTCGAGACGATCCGCGCCACCGTCGAGCGCCACCTCGGGCCGAACCCGCCCCGCTAGCGGCGGGTTGGCAAAGATTGCCGCGGCAAGGCATACTGCGGCAGTTAACCCGATCCGGATACCGTATGCCAGAACTCATCAGTGAGCACGCCTGCTTTGGCGGGCTGCAACGTTTTTACCGCCACGATTCGCCCGCCATCGGCCTGCCGATGCGTTTCTCGGTGTTCCTGCCGCGCAGCGCGCCCGGCGCGCGCCTGCCGGCCATGTTCTACCTGGCCGGCCTGACCTGCAACGAAGAGACCTTCATGACCAAGGCCGGCGCCCAGCGCTACGCCGCGCGCGAAGGCATGATCCTGATCGCGCCCGACACCAGTCCGCGCGGCGCCGGCGTGCCGGGCGAAACCGACGACTGGGACTTCGGCGCCGGCGCCGGTTTCTACCTGGACGCCACCACCGAACCGTGGAGCAAGCACTATCGGATGTACAGCTACCTGCTCGAGTTGCGCGAACTGGTCGTCGGCACGCTGCCGGTGGACCCGGAGCGGATCGGCATTTTCGGCCACTCGATGGGCGGCCACGGCGCGCTGGTCATGGCATTGCGCAACCCTGGCCTGTTCCGCTCGGTGTCGGCATTCGCGCCGATCGCCGCACCGTCGCGCTGCCCGTGGGGCGAAAAGGCGTTCGCCGGCTATCTCGGCGCCGACCATGCCGCGTGGCAGCGCTACGATGCCAGCGAGCTGATGCGATCGATGCTTGCGCCTTTTCCGAACGGCATCCTGATCGACCAGGGGCTGGGCGATAAATTCCTCGCCTCCCAACTGCGCCCGGAAGTGTTCGAAAGCGCCTGCGCCCAGGCCGGCCAGCGCCTCGAACTGCGGCGCCACGCCGGTTACGACCACGGCTATTATTTCATCGCCACCTTCATGGAAGACCACCTGCGTTTCCACCGCGAAAACCTGGGCTGACAGCGCGCCGGCGCCACTTGAAATCGAGCTTGGCTTGTCATATAAATATAGTAGGGTGCGAAGCGCCCGCGCAAGCCACCATCAAAATCTTGAAATCGGGGGTTACCGTGAATATCGTCAGAAGGACTGGATCGCCGCTGGCAGGCTACCGCCCCAGCGCGCTCGAAGACCAGTTTGGACGCATGGTCGAAAGCATGTTCGAAGATTTCTTCGCCCCGGCTGCGCAGGCCGCCGCACTGTCGCGCTGGCCGGAGGAAGGCATCGCCAGCCCGCGCCTGAACGTGACCGAGAACGACACCGCGTTCGAGGTACAAGCCGAAATGCCCGGCGTTAAAAAAGAAGACGTCAAGGTCGCCATCGACAAGCAGCGCGTGACCATCGAAGCGGAAACCAGGCACGACGAAGAAAAGCGCGAAGGCGAAAGCGTGGTGTATGCCGAGCGCAGCGCGCGCAAGTTCATGCGCAGCTTCCTGCTTCCCGCCGACGTCGACGATGCGCTCGCCGATGCGCGCCTCGAAGACGGCGTCCTCACGCTGACCCTGCCGAAGAAGCCGGCAAGCGCGGCAAAACGGCTGACCATCCAGTAAGCACGGCGGCGCGGCAAGCGAATTACTCTCGCCCCGCACCGCATTCTGCTGCAACTGTCCTGCCATTTCCTTGTCAAACCAGTACCCGCGATGAGGGGTTCGAATGACGATTCCAGAACGATTCAAAGACCGTAGCCATGCCGGCAAGCTGCTGGCCCAGCGGCTGTCTGCTTACGCTTATAAACCGGATGTGCTGGTGCTTGCGCTGCCGCGCGGCGGCGTGCCGGTTGGCTTCGCGGTGGCGCAGGCGCTTGGCGTCGAACTCGACGTCATGTTGGTGCGCAAGCTGGGCATGCCCGGCCATGAGGAATACGCAATGGGCGCGGTCGGCGCCGGCGGCGTGCGCGTGATCCAGTCCGGGCTGGTCGAGTCGGGCCTGGTGACGGCCGAAGCGATCGAGGCCGCGACCGAGCGCGAGCTGGCCGAAATCGAGCGCCGCGACCGGCTCTACCGCGCCGGCCGGCCTCCGCCCGTGCTTGGCGGACGCTGCGTGATCATCGTCGATGACGGCATCGCCACCGGCGCAACCCTGCGCGCCGCCGTGGAAGTGGTGCGCCACAGCAAGGTCGCGCGCCTGGTGGTGGCCGTGCCGGTCGGTCCGCCCGAAAGCGTGGCCGAGCTGGCGCCGCTGGTCGACGAGATGGTGTGCCTGGCCACCCCGTTCCAGTTCCACGCCGTCAGCCAGTGGTACCGCCATTTCGACCAGACCAGCGACGAGGAAGTACAGGACCTGCTGGCGGTCGCCTGGCGCGAGCATGGCGCGGCGGCGCCCGCCGCCCCGGCGCCGGCCGACAAGGGAACGCCCGATGCCGATCACTGATCCCGCACGCTCCTGACCGATCATGGCAATCCACGCCCACACCCCGCTCTCGCGCGCCATCGCCGCCAGCGCCCACCTGCTGCACGGCGCGCACGACGACTACGACGGCCTGCTCGAACTGATCGGCGACGCGCGCTTCGCGCTGCTGGGCGAAGCGACCCACGGCACCCACGAATTCTACCAACAGCGGGCCCGCATCACCCAGCGCCTGATCGCCGAAAAAGGCTTCAACGCGGTCGCGGTCGAAGCCGACTGGCCCGACGCCTATCGGGTCAACCGCTACGTGCGCGCCGAGGGCGACGATCGCGATCCGGTGAGCGCGCTGGGCGGCTTCAAGCGCTTTCCCAGCTGGATGTGGCGCAATACCGACGTGGTCGACTTCGTCGGCTGGCTGCGCCACCACAACGACGCCCAGCAGCCCGGCGCGCGGGCTGGCTTCTACGGACTCGACCTGTACAGCCTGTTTACCTCGATGGAAGAAGTGCTGCGCTATCTCGACAAGGTCGATCCCGAGGCGGCAGGCGAGGCGCGCCGGCGCTACGCCTGTTTCGACCATTACGGCGACGACAGCCAGCAGTACGCCTACGCCGCCGGCCTCGGCAATTCGGAGTCGTGCCAGCGCGACGTCATCGCCCAGCTGCAACACATGCGGCAGCGCGCCGCCGCCTACATGCAGCGCGACGGCATTGCCGCCAGCGACGCCTTCTTCTACGCACAGCAGAACGCGCAGCTGGTGATCAACGCCGAGGAGTACTACCGCACCATGTTCCGCGGCCGCGTGTCGTCCTGGAACTTGCGCGACCGCCACATGTCCGATACGCTCGACGCGCTGGCCGGGCATCTGGGGCACACCCGCGGCAAGCCGGCCAAGATCGTGGTCTGGGAACACAACTCGCACGTGGGCGACGCGCGCGCCACCGAAATCGGCCGGCTGGGCGAATGGAACGTGGGCGAACTGTCGCGCCAGCGCTATGGCGCCGACGCCTGTTTGATCGGCTTTTCCACCTACGCCGGCTGGGTTACCGCGGCGTCCGACTGGGATGGCCCGGCCGAGCGCAAGCAGGTGCGGCCGGCGCTTCCCGGCAGCTACGAGGATGTGTTCCACCAGACCGGACTGGGCAACTTCGTGCTGCCGCTGCGGCCGGACAGCGCGGCGCGCGAAGCCTTGCTCGAGAGCCGCCTCGAGCGCGCCATCGGCGTGCTGTACCTGCCGCGCACCGAGCGCCAGAGCCATTATTTTTCGGCCCAGCTGGCGCAGCAGTTCGATGCCGTGATTCACATCGACACCACCGATGCGGTGCAGCCGCTCGAGCCGACCAGCCACTGGGACACCGGCGAAGCGCCCGAAACCTACCCGGTCGGACTATAGCTGCGGGCCAGCCCGCGAGCCTGGCAGCCGTGCACGTTGACGCCGTCGCGCCCATTGCGCTTGGCGGCGTACAGCGCGCTGTCGGCGTTGGCCAGCAATTCCTCGTGGGTCTGGCCCTTGCCGCTGAACAGCGCGATCCCCACGCTGGCGGTGACCGCCAGCTGCATGTCGGCGTGTCGGAACGGCAGCCGGACCGCATCGGCGATCTTGGCCGCCACCGCCAGCACCTCCTGGTCGTACTTCAGGTCCTCGAAGATGATCACGAATTCATCGCCCGACAGCCGCGCCACGGTGTCGGTGGCGCGCACGTTGGCCAGCAGGCGCCGGGCGAATTCCTTGAGCACCTCGTCGCCGATCGCGTGGCCGTGGGTGTCGTTGATCCGCTTGAAGTGGTCGATATCGAGGTAAGCGAGCGCCATCGTGCCGCTGTTCCGGCGCGAGCGTTCGACCGCCCGGTGCAGCGACTCGACGAACATGCGGCGGTTGGCGATCCCGGTCAGGCTGTCGACGCGGGTCAGCTGGATCAGCTTTTCCTCGACGTCCTTCATGCGCGTCATGTCGTGCGTCAGCGCATACACGCCGGCCACGCTGCCGTCGCCCTGCAGGTCGGGAATGTAGGTCGTTTCGAGGATGCGCAGCTTGCCGCCCACCGCCATTTTCATCTCGTAGGTGACGGCCCAGCCGCCGAAGGCGTTTTCAAGGTGCAGCCTGGCGAGCTGGTAGACGTCCTGGCCGAACACNNTCGAACGTCGCATTCCCGAAGCGGAAGTTGTGCGCGCGGTCGATGTAGGAAATCAGCACCGGCAGATTATCGGTGATCAGCTTGAGCCGTTTTTCGCTGCTGGCCTGGTTCAGCTCCGTGCCCTTGCGCTCGCTGATGTCGCTCGCCAGCACGTACACGCCGGCCGTGCGGCCATCCTCGGCGAGATCGGGGATGTAATCGATCATGTAATGGACCGGCCGCCCGCAGGCCTCGCCCTGCTGCTCGAAATGCATCCGTTCCCCGCGCAGCGCCGCCGCCAGCCGGCTTTCGATCAGCGCGTAATTGCGCTCGCCGAGCGTCTCGCGCACGCTCTTGCCGATCATCGTCTCCGGATCGGCGCCGAGCATGTCCATGTAGTGCGCATTGGCGAATTCGTAGCGCTGCTCGCCGTTGATGTAGCCGATCAGCGCAGGCACGTTGTCGGCGATGATGCGCGCGCGCCGTTCGCTGTCGCGAGTGCGTTCCCGGGCCGCTTCGCGCTCCGCCATCAGCCCCAAGAAAGCGCTGCCCAGCTCACCGATTTCGTCGGCCGGCCCGCCCTGCAGCGTGTCGATATCGGCGCTCTGGCGGCGGATCGCCAGCACGTTGCGGCGCAGCGTTTCGAGCGGCGACAGCAGGCGGTGGATCAGCATCCAGGCGATCAGCCCTGCGATCAGGGCGACCGCCGCGCCGGCCAGCAGCGCGCGGAGGCGCATGTTGATCATCGGCGCGACGGCTTCCGCGGTCGGGTAGCGCGCGGCGACGATCCAGTCGGCCGATTTCAGGCGCTTGTAGCTGTAGATGCCGTCGTCGCCGTCCTTGCTGGCCGCCTCGGTCCAGCCTTGGTAGCCGGACAGCGCCATTTCGGTGGCGTTGTTGATGCCGGGGCGCTGGCGGATATGCTGCATCAGGCGCGCCTTGTCCGGATGGTCGACCAGGATGCCGCCGGTCGTCATGATGAACACGAACCCGGTCTTGCCCGGCTTGAGCAGGTCGATCTGGCGCAGGAAGGCGGTGCGCTGGAGTTCGATCGCGCCGGCCAGGATCAGCACCACATTGCCTTTGTCGTCCAACAGCGGCGCGGTGACCAGCACTACCGGGGAGCCCGACAACTCGCTTTTCAGGGGCGCCGACACGATGCCTTTTTTCCGGGCCAGCGTCTGTTCGAAATACTGTTTTCCGAGACCGCTGATCGGCCCCGCGGACACCGGCGCCGGCAGACTCGCGACCAGCAGGCCATCCCTGCCGAACGCGCTGAGGTTGAGGAATTCGGTGCGCAGGCCGGCGTGCGATTCGAGGTAAGGCTGCACCAGCCGCAGATCGGCGCGGGCCGCCCGCGGCAGGTCGTTGGCCAAAGCGGCCATCAGTTGCTTCTTCGCGTCGAGGCGCTCGTCGATGAACGCCGCGGCGCTCGAGATCACCGCAAACTGCTGGGCGCCGATGACGCCTTTCATGTCGCGCTCGGCCATCGCCAGCGCCAGCATCGTCACCAGCACGGTCGCCGCCAGCACCAGCACGACCACGACGCTGGCCAGCCGGAATTTCAGATTGGATGGCAAAACGCGCGTGTCGGTGATTGCCATAGGCTTGCATCGGAAAACATTGAAACCCAAGTATTACACAGACGGACGCTACCTCCAATAACAGCGGCAAGCAACCATAAGTCGATCTGGCGCCCGTAACCGCGGGGCCCGGCCTTGTATCGGTCAGGCCGGGACGATGGCGGTGACCTCGATCTCGACCCTGGCGCGCTCTTCGATCAGCGCGCTCACCTGCACCGCGCTCATGGCCGGATAGTGGCTGCCGATCAGCTCCCGATAGGCCGCGCCGACTTCGCGCGCCGCATCCAGGTACTCGCGCTTGTCCACGACATACCAGGTCATGCGCACGATGTGCTCGGGCCGCGCCTTGGCCTCGGCCAGCACGGCGACGACGTTTTCCAGCGCCTGGCGCACCTGCCCGGCGAAATCGTCGGTCTGGAACACGCCCTGCGCGTCCCAGCCGATCATGCCGCTGACGCAGACCGTGCGCCCGCAGGCGGCCACGCCGTTCGAGTAACCTTTGGCGCGCGGCCAGCCGGTCGGATGCAGGAATTCCATGTGTCGCCTTTAGTTTTCGTTGTGGTTGGTTCAGCCTTGCGGCTTGATCCCGATGTCGGCCAGCAGCTCGCGCGCGATGATCAGCTGCTGCACTTCGGTGGCGCCCTCGTAGATCCGCAGCGCACGGATCTCGCGGTAAAGCCGTTCGACCGGCTGGCCGCTGACCACGCCCAGCCCGCCGAACATCTGCAGCGCCGCGTCGATCACTTGCTGCGCCGTTTCGGTGGCGGTCAGCTTGGCCATCGCCGCCTCGCGCGTGACGCGCTCGCCCTGGTCGCGCTGCCACGCGGCACGGTAGGTGAGCAGCGCCGACGCATCGATCCCGGTCGCCATCTGCGCCAGCTTGGCCTGGGTCAGCTGGAAGTCGGCCAGCGTCTTGCCGAACATCTTGCGCGCGGCGGCGCGCGTCAGCGCCTCATCGAACGCGCGGCGCGCGAAGCCCAGCGCGGCCGCCGCCACCGAAGTGCGGAAGATATCGAGCGTGGCCATCGCCACCTTGAAGCCCTGCCCCGGTGCGCCCAGCCGGTTGGCCGCCGGCACACGGCAGTTGGTAAAGCGCAGCCGCGCCAGCGGGTGCGGCGCGATGGTGTCGATGCGCTCGGCAATTTCGAAGCCCGGCAGGCCGGCATCGACGATGAACGCCGAAATGCCGCGCGCGCCGGGCGCTTCTCCTGTTCGCGCGAACACCACGTAAAAGTCGGCGATGCCGCCGTTCGAGATCCAGGTCTTCTCGCCATCGAGCACATAGTCGTCGCCGTCCAGCCGCGCGGCGCACTGCAAGGCCGCCACATCGGAGCCGGCATCAGGCTCGGACAGCGCGAACGCGGCGATCGCCTCGCCGCGCGCCACCTTCGGCAGGTACTGTTCACGGTTCGCGCCGCTGCCGAACAGCGTGATCGCGCCGCTGCCCAGGCCCTGCATCGCAAACGCGAAGTCGGCCAGGCCGGAGTGGCGCGCCAGCGTTTCGCGGATCAGGCAGATCGCGCGCGTATCGATCGCCTCGCCCGCGCCGCCGTATGCCGCACCGCCGATTGCATGGCGCAGCCAGCCGGCCTCGCCGAGCTGCTTTACCAGCGCACGGCAGGTAGCGTCGACATCGCTTCCGTGACCCTGTTCGATGTTCTCGGCGGCCCAGGCGTCCAGCGCCAGCGCCAGCTCGCGGTGGCGCGGTTCGAGGAAGGGCCACTTCAGGTAATTGGTGTCTGCCATGTGTCGTCTCAGTCGCCTTCGAACTGCGGTTTCTGCTTGCCCGCGAACGCGTGGTAAGCGCGATGGAAGTCGTTGGTCGCCATGCAGATCGCCTGCGCCTGGGCTTCCGCCTCGATCGCCTCGTCGACGCCCATGTTCCATTCCTGCTGCAGCATCTTCTTGGTCATCGCGTGGGCGAAGGTCGGGCCCTGCGCCAGCGAAGCGGCGAAGGCCTGCGCCTCGGCCAGCACGGCGCCGGGTTCGCACAGGCGGTTGAAGAAGCCCCAGCGTTCGGCCTCCTCGCCGCCCATGCTGCGCCCGCTGTACAGCAGGTCCGAGGCGCGGCCCTGGCCGATTACGCGCGGCAGCAAGGCGCAGGCGCCCATGTCGCAGCCGGCCAGGCCGACCCGGGTGAACAGGAAGGCGGTCTTGCTGCGCGCGGTGCCGTAGCGCAGGTCGGACGCCAGCGCCAGCATCGCACCGGCGCCGGCGCACACGCCGTCGATGGCGGCGACGATCGGCTGCGGGCAGGCGCGCATCGCCTTCACCAGGTCGCCCGTCAGGCGGGTGAAGGCCAGCAGGCCGGGCATGTCGAGTTTGGTGAGCGGGCCGATGATCTCGTGCACGTCGCCGCCGGAACAGAAGTTCTCGCCGGCGCCGGTGAGCACCACCGCCTTCACGTCGTCGGCGTCGGCCAGCATCCGGAACAGCTGGCGCAGTTCGGTGTACGAGTCGAAGGTAAGCGGATTCTTGCGCTCGGGGCGATCCAGCGTGATGGTCGCCACGCCCTGCGCTGCCTCGAATCGGAAATGGGCGGCAGCATATCCCGCCAAGCTGGCGCGCCGGCCCGGCAACTGGTGCGGTTCGCCTGTCAGATGTCGCATCGTTCGGTACTCCTTCTTGTAGTTAGCCTTCGAGCAGTTTCGCCGCAACCTGCTGCGGCGTCAGGCCGCTGCCGGCGGCCGCCACCTGGCGTTCCCGCTCCAGGTTGCGTTCAAGCTGGACCTTGGCGGCGTAATACTGCTTCGGCCAAGCCAGTCCGGTGTAGCCGATTTTCGCGGTCTCGGTCAGCGTCCAGGCCGGATTGGCGAGGTGCGGCCGCGCCACCGCGCACAGGTCGGCGCGGCCGGAAGCGATGATGCCGTTGGCATGGTCGGCTTCGTAGATCGCCCCCACCGCGATGGTCGGAATCCCGGCCTCGTTGCGAATCCGGTCCGAGAACGGCGCCTGGAACATGCGCCCGTACACCGGCTTTTCCTGCTTGCTGACCTGGCCCGACGAGCAGTCGATCATGTCGGCGCCGGCCGCCTTGAACAGGCGCGCGACCTGCACCGCGTCGCCTGGCGTGATGCCGCCCTCAACCCAGTCGTGGGCCGAGAGGCGCACGCTGATCGGACGCTCCTGCGGCCACACCGCGCGGATCGCCGCGAACACTTCGAGCGGATAGCGGCAGCGGTTCTCCAGCGAGCCGCCGTATTCGTCGCCGCGCTGGTTGGTCAGCGGCGAGATGAAGGAGGACAGCAGGTAGCCGTGCGCGCAGTGCAGTTCGAGCCAGTCGAACCCCGCGTTGGCCGCCGCCGCGGCCGCGCGCACGAAATCGTCGCGAATGCGCCGCATGTCGTCCAGGCTGGCCTCGCGCGCCACTTGCGACACGCCAGCCAGGTACTGCTGCTTCGACGCCGACACCAGCGGCCAGTTGCCCTCCTCGAGCGGCAGGTCGGCGCCGTCCCATGCGCGCCGGGTCGAGCCCTTGGCGCCGGCGTGTCCGAGCTGGATCGCGATCTTGGCGTCGCCGTTGGCATGCACGAAGTCGACGATGCGGCGCCATGCAACCGTATGCGCTTCGTCGTACAGGCCGGGACAGCCCGGCGTGATGCGTGCGTCGGCCGACACGCAGGTCATTTCGGCGCACACCAGGCCAGCCCCGCCCATCGCGCGCGCGCCCAGGTGCATCAGGTGGTAGTCGCCGGCCACGCCGTCTTGCGCCGAATACTGCGCCATCGGCGAGACCACGATGCGGTTCTTCAGTACCGTGCCGCGCAGCTTGAAAGGCGTGAGCATCGGCGGGATGCTTGGCCCGCCCTCCGGCAGCGCCAGGTCTGCCTGGGCGTATGCGCGCGCTGCGATCCAGCGCTCGAAGCCTTCGACATAAGCGCTATCGCGCAGGCGCAGGTTCTCGTGCGACAGGCGCTGGCTGCGGGTGAGCATCGAATAGGCGAACTGCTCGGCCTCCATCGCGGTGTAGCGCTGGACGTTCTCGAACCACTCCATCGAATTGCGCGCCGCGCTTTGCAGCTTGACCACTTCGATCGAGCGCGCCGCCTGGTACGCGGCCAGCACGTTCTCGATGCCGCCCTCGCGCGCGAAGCTGCGCGTCAGCTCGATCGCATCTTCCAGCGCCAGCTTGGTGCCGGAGCCGATCGAAAAATGCGCGCTGTGGGCGGCGTCGCCCATCAGCACCACCGGCACGCGGCGCCCGCCGATGTCGTTCCAGTGCACCCATTCGCGGCAGGCGATCTTCGGGAACCTGATCCACATGGCCGAGCCGCGCAAGTGCGAGGCATTGCTCATCAAGGAGTGGCCGCCGAGGTATTTCGCGAACAGCCGCTGGCAGAACCCGATCGCTTCCTGCTGGCTCATTTCCTCCAGCCCGCAGGCGCGCCACACTTGTTCCGGGGTCTCGACGATGAAGGTCGAGGTATCGGCATCGTACTGGTAGGCGTGCGCCTGGAACCAGCCATGTTCGGTTTGTTCGAAGGCGAAGGTGAAGGCGGCGAATTTCTGGCGGGTGCCGAGCCACACAAAGCGGCACTGGCGGTTGTCGATCTCTGGCTGGAAGGTGGAGGCGTAGCGCGTGCGGATGCGGCTGTTCAGGCCGTCGCAGGCGACTACCAGGTCGGCGCCGTGTTCGGCGGCCAGCGCCTGGTCGTCGGCGACGTCGGCGCCGAACACCAGCTCGACGCCAAGTTCGAGGCAACGCTGCTGCAGGATTCCCAGCAGGCGGATGCGGCCGATGCCGCAGAAGCCGTGGCCGCCCGAGGTGACGGTGCGGCCCTTGAAATGGATGTCGATGTCGTCCCAGTGATTGAACGATTGCAGGATGGCGCGCGCAGTCGGCTCGTCGGCGGCGGCCAGGTTGCCCAGGGTCTGGTCGGAAAACACCACGCCCCAGCCGAACGTGTCGTGCTGGCGGTTGCGCTCGACGACGACGACCTCGTGCGCCGGATCCTGCCGCTTCATCAGCAGGCTGAAATACAGACCCGCGGGGCCGCCTCCTACGCAGACAATCTTCATTCCCGCTCCATGGAACCGCAATTAGTTTAAGTATAAAGCAATTTTGACGGCTGGACTGCGGGAAAGCAGCTGGGGTAGGATGCTGCCACACCACAACCGCACAGTTCCCCCCATGCCAAACACGCCGACCCCAGCCCTGCCCGTGCAACGCAAGCGCTTCCTGCGCGGCTGGTTTGACATTCCCCTGTGGAAGCGGGTGGTGGCAGGACTGGTGCTCGGCGTGCTGGTCGGGCTGGCCTGGCCGGCCGCGGCGCCGCAGGTCGCCTTCCTCGGCGAGGTGTTCGTACGGCTGATCAAGATGCTGGTGGCGCCGATCGTGTTCGTCACGATTGCCGCCGGGGTCACCTCGCTGGGCGACCCGAAGCGCCTCGGCTCGTTGGGCGGGCGCAGCATCGGCCTGTTCCTGTGCACCACCGTGATCGCGGTCGCGATCGGCATGGCGGTTGCCTCGCTGCTGCATCCTGGCGTCGGCGCCAACCTCGGCGGCGCGGTGCCGAAGGCGCTGGGCGCGACCAAGAGCGTGGGCGAACAGCTGATCGGCATCGTCCCCCTCAACATCGTCGAGGCGCTCGCCAAGGGCGACATGCTGGCCATCATTTTCGTCGCCATCCTGCTGGGCGTGGGCACGATCGGCGCCGGCGAGGCCGGGCGCCCGCTGGCGGCCTTCTTACAGTCGGCCTCGGCGGTGATGCTGCGGGTGGTCACCATCGCGATGGAAGTCACGCCGTTCGGCGTGTTCGCGCTGATTGCCAATTCGGTCGCCGCCAACGGCACCGCCGTGTTCGTCAACGTCGGCTGGCTGGCGCTGTGCGTGGCGATCGGCTCGGCGCTGCAGGTGCTGCTGGTGCACGGCGTGCTGATCCGGCTGGTCGCGCGGCTGCCGGTGCTGCCCTTCTTTCGCGGCATCCTCGACGCGCTGATGGTGGCGTTCTCCACCGCATCGAGCTCGGCCACGCTGCCGGTCGCGATGCGGGTGGCCGGCGAAAACCTGGGCGTCGGCAAGCCGGTGTTCATGACCGTGCTGCCGCTCGGCGCGGCGATCGGCAAGGACGGCACGGCGATGTATGTCGGCCTGCTCAGCCTGTTCAGCGTGCAGGCGCTCGGGGTCGAGCTGCCGCCGAGCGGCTACCTGATCGTGCTGCTGACCGCGACCCTTGCCGCGTTCGGCACCGCGCCGGTGCCGTCGGCCTCGCTGTTCATGCTGGCCGCCGTGCTCGCCGCGGTGGGCGTCGGGGTCGACCAGACCGCGCTGGTGGTCGGCTTCGTGCTGCCGTTCGACCGCCTGCTCGACATGACGCGCACCGTTGCCAGCGCCAGCGCCAACCTGGCCGTCACCACCACCGTGGCGCGCATGGAAGGCGAACTCGACCAGGCCACCTACCGCGCCAGGCCGGGACTCTAGGCTTCGGTCTTGGCGCGCGACTTGCGTTTCTTGGGTGCGAGCATGGTGCCGAGGCAGCCCGGCGTGCCGCAGCGGCAGCCGAAGGCGCGCTTGACGGCCGGCGTGTGCCGGGCCTCGAACACCAGCGCGTAATTGTAGTTCAGCTCCTCGCCGGGCTCGATGTCCATCAGCGCATGGATGAAGACCCGGCCGTCCTCCTCGTACGCTTCGCAGTTCGGCTCGCACGCGTGATTGATCCAGCGCGCATCGTTGCCGCCGCTGCCGCCGTCGATCACGTTGCCATCGTCGAGGCTGAAATAGAAAGTGTGGTTGAGCGGGCCGTCGCTGGCCTCGGTGCGCCGCAGCGCTTCGGGCCAGCCGATGCGCTCGCCGGTGTATTCGATGATGCGCGCGCCCGCCTCGATCCTGCGGGTGGCGAACACGCCGTTGCCATGCACGGGCGACTGCTGGACCTTGCACGGCGGCGACTGATCTGGGGCTTGGGAACGTGAAGTAGTGGTGTTCATCTTGCGCTAAAAGTGAATGTCGAAAAAATCGGAAAAAGCAGCAGGCCAGGCCCTATCAGGCGCCTGGCTCGTCTTCGCGATACTCGCCAGGACCCGGCCCGCCGTCGCCGCGCGCGCTTTCCTGCCTGCGCAATTCTACGCGGCGGATCTTGCCCGAGATGGTCTTCGGGAGCTCGCGGAACTCGATGCGGCGGATCCGCTTGTACGGCGCCAACCGTTCGCGCGCGAAGGCGAAGATCGATTGCGCCACCGCGTTGCACGGCGCCACTCCGGCGCGCAAGGTGATGAAAGCCTTCGGCACCGACAGACGCAGCGCGTCGGGACTGGGCACGATGGCCGCCTCCAGCACCGCCTCGTGTTCGATCAGCACGCTTTCCAGCTCGAACGGGCTGATCCGGTAGTCGGACGACTTGAACACATCGTCGTTGCGGCCGACATAGAAATAGTAGCCGTCGGCATCGCGCGTCGCGGTGTCGCCGGTGTGATAGTAGCCGGCCCGCATCACCTCGGCGGTCTTTTCAAGCTCGCCTTCGTAGCCGAGCATCAGGCCCACCAGCCCGGGCTCGAGCCGGACCGAGATTTCGCCCTGGTCGGCGGGCTGGTCGTCGATGTCGAGCAGCGCGACCTGGTAGCCAGGCAGCGGCCGGCCCATCGAGCCCGGTTTCAGCAGCTGGCCCGGAGTGTTGCCGATCTGCGCCGTGGTTTCCGACTGGCCGAAGCCATCGCGGATGCGGATGCCCCAGGCCCGTTCGACCTGTTCGATCACCTGCGGATTGAGTGGTTCGCCAGCGCCGACCAGCTCGCGCAGCGGCAGCTTCCAGGCCGCCAGGTCTTCCTGGATCATCATGCGCCAGACGGTCGGCGGCGCGCACAGCGAGGTCACGCCGCAGCGCTGGATCACGTCGAATGCTGCCTTGGCGCTGAAGCGCTCGTAGTTGAACACGAACACGGTCGCGCCGGCGTTCCACGGCGCAAAGAAGCAGCTCCATGCATGCTTGGCCCAGCCGGGCGAGCTGATGTTCCAGTGCACGTCGCCTGGCTGCAGGCCGATCCAGTACATCGTGCTCAGGTGGCCGACCGGATAGCTCTGGTGGCTGTGCAGCACCAGTTTCGGCTGGGCCGTGGTGCCGGACGTAAAGTACAGCAGCAAAGGATCGGTCGCCATGGTCACGCCGTCCGGCACGAAAGCGGCGTCGGGGCCGGCCCTGCGGCCGATTTCGTGCCAGCCGTCGCACTTGCCGCCCACCGAGATGCGGGTATAGTCGCCTTCCAGCCCGGCGAACTTGGCGGCCTCGGACGCCTGTGCGATCACATGGCGGATCGCGCCGCGCCGCATGCGGTCGGCCAGGTCGGCCGGCATCGCCAGCATGCTGGTCGGCACCAGCACGGCGCCCAGCTTGATCCCCGCGAGCATGATTTCCCACAGCTCGACCCGGTTCGGCAGCATCAGCAGGACGCGGTCGCCGCGCTTGACGCCGCGTTCGCGCAGGTAGTTCGCCACCAGGTTCGAGCGGGCCGACATTTCCGCGTAGGTGAGCGACTGTTCGGCCCCGTCCTCGCCGACCACCCACAGCGCCGGGGTCTGGTTGCCCTGCGCCTGGACGTCGAAGAAATCGAGCGCCCAGTTGAACGTCGTCAGTGCCGGCGGCCGGTAGCCGCAGTAGGCGGCGGCGTAATCGGTGCGGTGCCGCTGCAGGAAATCGCGCGCTTCGATAAAGCGTTGATACGGGGTCATCGACCAGTCTCCTCTGCATGCTTGAAGTACTGGCATTGTGACATGGACCAGCGAAATCCTGCACGCGCGCACCAGACCAACACCGGGGTCAGAGCTAGGTCTGACCCCGGTGTTGGGTCCGGGTTGCCCAAAGGACCGTTGTAAATTGCAGCATGGATAATCTCAGTCATTCGGTGGTGGGACTTGCGGTCGGCGAACTGGTCCAGCGCAGCCTGGCGCCTGAACCTGACGCAGGCCGGCCGCTTGCATCAGCAGGCGCATCAGTGCGGCGCCCAGCGTTCGATGGCGCCGAGCAGCATCAGCCCGGAAGGGCGTGCTACGTGGATCATGCGCTGTTGCACGTCGCCCTCGGTCTTCATGATCAGCCAGGTGCTGCCGAGCGGCGTCCAAGCAATCGCGACCCCTGCTCCGCTGAGCAGCGGAAACGGCGCCAGNNCAGGAAGGCGCCCAGCGCCACGCTCTGGAAAAACGTCGCCGTCACCGAGCCGCCGATGAAGGCCTTGTCCCAGGCGAAAAATCAATCCCAGCAGCATGAAGATCAGCGGCAGGTACAGCCCGGCGAGGATGATCGAGTAGGCCAGCGGGAATGCCGCCAGCATCGCGGCGCCGCCCAGCACCAGCCAGGTCTCGTTGCCGTCCCACACAGGCGCGACGGTGTTGATCATCACGTCGCGGTCGTGGCGCTCGGGCACGAAGGGATACTGCATGCCGATGCCGAGGTCGAAGCCGTCCATCACCACGTACATGAACACGCCGAAAAAAATGATGATGGCCCACACCACCGCAAGATCGATCCCCATCAGTTGGCTCCCGCAACAGCTTGGCCGCGTTCGAGCGGCAAGCTTGCTTGCGCGGCCGACAGTGGCCGGCTCGGCGTGCGATCCTGTCCCGGTCCGCCTTCGGGCCGATGCATGGCGTCGAAGTTGCTCGGCCCCCGCTTGACCAGCCTGAGCACGCAGGCGATGCCGACCCCGAACACGAACAGGTAAACCATCACGAACAGGCCGAGCGTCAGCGCCAGCGAGCCTGCGGCTTGCGGCGAGACGGCGTCGCTGGTGCGCACCAGGCCGTACACGCCCGATGGCTGGCGGTCCACTTCAGGATCAGCGGCAGCGCCTCCTGGCCGCGGTTTTCCCAGTGGCCTTCCAGCGCGGCGATCTTGGCCGGCTGGTGTTTGAGCGTATTGATGCCGTGGAAGTCGCCAATGACCGCCTGGATCGGCGCCGCCACCACGATCATCCACATCGCCATCGACAGCATCTTGCGCACGGCCGAGGTGACGTTCTTGCGCACAGCGCAGTGGGCCATTCGGACGCTGATTGGCCGGGCGCACTGTATACTGCCTGTTTTTTACAGGCAACCGCCTGGCCAACTAGGACCATCTCATGAGCGCACTGCCTCCCTGCCCGAAGTGCAATTCCGAATTTACCTACGAAGACGGCAACCAGCTGGTCTGCCCAGAGTGCGGCCACGAGTGGAGCGCCGCGGCCGGCGCCACCGCCGCCGAAGGCGCGAGGGTGTACCGAGATTCAGCGGGCAACATCTTGCAGGACGGCGACACCGTCACCGTCATCAAGGACCTGAAGCTCAAGGGCTCGGGCGGCACCGTGAAGATGGGCACCAAGGTCAAGAACATTCGCCTGGTCGACAGCGATCACGATATCGACTGCAAGATCGACGGCTTCGGCGCGATGAGCCTGAAGACGGAGTTCGTCAAGAAGGCCTGAGCCGACGCGGCGCGTGCCGCCCTTCCGGCAGCCTGCCGAGCTTCGACTATTCGGCCGCGATGAAGCGCTCGAACATCATCTGGACGGTGAAAACGCTGGACCGTTTCCTGGCCAAGCCGCCCAAGGATCACCAACCCGGCGTGCCCGGGCGCGCCGAGCGCCAGGCGCTGATCGCCTACCTGCAGGCGGCCAATCGCGGCGCCGAGTGCCACGGCCCGCGGTGACGCGGGCCGCCGAGGTAGATCAGGATGGCGTCCGACTCGAACAGCCGCAAGGGCTCGGTCATGCGGAAACCTTTTGTGAGGAAAGCTGCCGGGCCGGCCGGCGAACGAAACGGGCGGACTGTTCCGCATTTCTGTTGCAAAATGGCGCATTATTATGACGTATTTCGGTCTGAAAGGATGCGACCTGCACGCCAGTCCGATGCCGCCTTTCATCGCCCTCGTCCCGCACCTGGCCGGGCAAGCATCGCCGCCATGAAATCACTGCGCTATTCGTTCCAGTCGATCCTGGCCGCCGTGTTGTCCGTNNTCCACAGGGTGACTGTTTCGCACTTTTGACTTGCTACTTTTGGCTTTCCAAGTAGACTAATAAATTCCTCAATGCAACATTAATTGCATGAAACTGTTCAATACTCTTGAACGAATGGTGCTCGGGAACACGCCCAAAATGCGACGCGTCCTGACCTATTGGGCCGCCACGGCGTGCCTGTACAGTTTCTGCATCTTCATCGTCGCGCGCGAGCAGGCAGTCGGCAACATCTCGACGATCGAGTCGATCCTGGCCTCGTCGCTGGGCGCGATCGGAGTGTGCGTATTCTATGTGCTGTTGCGCGGCGCCCCGTTCTTCAAAATCCCGAACTGGAAACTCGCGCTGTACCAGGCGTATTTCGCCATCGTCTACAACCTGGCGCTGTACGCCGTGCTCGATTCGCTGCGCGGGGCGATCCTGATCGGCATGCCGGTCGTGATCGTGTTCTGCGCATTTGCATTACGGCCCCGCCAGACCATCTGGCTGAGCGCTTCGGCCGTCGCCGCGCTCGCCGCGACCATCGCGGCGCTGGTATTTTGGCGCCCCGAGTCGCACCCGATCTACCAGGAAAGCATCCATTTCGCGCTGGCCACCATCGGCGTGGTGTCGGTCACGGCCATCACTGGTGAATTGAGCAAGCTGCGCGCGCAGCTGGTCGATGCGGTCGCGACCATCCGGGTCCTGGCGACGACAGACGAATTGACCTTGCTCGCCAACCGCCGCCATATGCACGAACTGCTGGCGGTCGAGCAGCTGCGCCGCTCGGCCGGCACCAACAATGTGTGCATCGCACTGCTCGACATCGATTTCTTCAAGGCGATCAACGACAAATACGGCCANNCGCGCGGCCGATACGCTGGCCCGCTGGGGCGGCGAGGAATTCCTGCTGCTCATGCCGGACACGACACTCGATGAAGCGCTCGCCGCGATTGACCGGATCGCCGCGCGGATCGCGTCGATGCGTGTGGACCAAGTCGACCCCGAACTGAAAATCACCTTTTCCGCCGGAGTGGCGTCGTCGCTGCCGCTCGAACGCTTCGACGAAGCGATCCAGCGCGCCGACGAGGCGATGTATCGCGCCAAGGCAAGCGGACGCAACCGCGTGCTGGCGGCGTGAGCGGCCCGCTCCCCGCCCGCCCGGCCGGCACCCATGAATCCGAAAATTGCCGCCATGCGCTTCCCACTCTTGTTCCACCTGCCGTCAACAGCCACATTTTCCGCAGTATCCGTTGCTCACCGACGACGTTTTGCGATCCCTTTCCGATTCAATTGTTACAAATTGTATGCGCGATTCAGGCCAACTTGACGACGCGGCGTAGCCCGATCGTCAACGCGAAATTTCCGTTCGGCTTGTGCTTGCGCGCACCGCCCCCAAGGCAGCAGCCGAGTTCCGATGGCACACCAATAACATCCATGTAAACAATTAGTTATCAACATTTATCGGATCGCCAAGACAAGCGTCTTTTCGCGTTAGCAACCGGACATTATTGACTGCGTCCCGGTTGAATCCGGTGCCTTGCGGCGCTTCGCCATGACCCTTACCATCGGCCCAGGCTTTGAACTGTCGAGCCAGTTCAGGCGACCCGCTTCGCCTGCCGCCGCATCCCGTCCCAATTGGAAAGTCCACGCATGAAGAAATCCCCTCTCGTTCAAACTTCCGACAAATCGACCAGGCCATCGTTCCACCCGGCCGCGTTCGCACTGAGCGCCACCGTGGTCGCGCTGTTCGCCACCATGTCCGCCGCCAGCGCAGGCGACTTGCGCGACGGCCTGCGCGAATACGCGCGTGGCCGCATCCTGGTGGAGTCGCGCGCCGGCATGTCCAACGACGACCTGGAAAAAATCCTCAAGGTTCACGGCGGCAAGCGCCGCAAGATCGGTCAGAGCAACTTGCAAGTGGTCGACCTGCCCGCCGGCATGTCCGAAGAAATGGTCGTCGAGCAGCTCAAGCGCAACCCTGGCCTCAAGTTCGTCGAGCTCGACCTGCGCGTGAAGAGCACGCTCGCGGTGACCGATCCGTACATCGGCAGCGAGTGGCACCTGGCGAAAATCGGCGCCACCACGGCCTGGGACGCCACCCAGGGCGCCGGCGTCACCATCGCGATCCTCGACTCCGGCGTGGACGGCGCGCACCCCGACCTGACGCCGAACCTGGTTCCCGGTTTTAACGTGTACGGCAACAACACCGATACCTCCGACGTCTGCGGCCACGGCACCGCCGTCGCCGGCGCGGCCGCCGCGCGTACCAACAACGGCATGGGCGTCGCCGGCGTCGCCGGTCAAGCCAAGATCATGCCGATCCGGATCGCCTACCTCGACAGCGCGAGCGGAAGCTGCTATGCGTATTCCAGCACCATCGCCAGCGGCATCACCTACGCTGCCGATCACGGCGCCCGCATCGCCAACGTCAGCTACGGGCCGCTGGCCGGCAGCGCGGCGATCCAGAGCGCGGCGCAGTACATGAAGAACAAGGGCGGACTGGTATTCGTCTCCGCCGGCAACGACGGCGCCGACCAGAACATCACCCCATCCACCACCCTGATCGCGGTATCGGCGACCGATTCGAGCGACGCCAAGACCAGTTGGTCCAGCTACGGCTCGTTCATCTCGCTGGCCGCGCCTGGCGCCGGTATCTGGACCACCTCGAAAGGCGGCATCTACCAGGGATGGAACGGCACCTCGTTCGCCAGCCCGGTCGCCGCCGGCGTCGCCGCGCTGATGATGGCCGCCGCGCCATCGCTGGACGGCGCGCAGATCGAGCAGGCCCTGTTTGCCAGCGCGGTCGGCCTGGGCGCCGCCGGACGCGATCCGCTGTACGGCTACGGCCGGGTGGATGCGGCCGCCGGCGTGAAAGCGGCCGTGGCCAAGGTCTCCGTGCCGGACACGCAGGCGCCAAGCGCGGCGATCACCTCGCCGTCGGCCAGCAGCAGCGTCAGCGGAACGGTGGCCGTCGCGGTCAATGCGGCCGACAACGTCGGCGTCGACCGGGTTGAACTGAAAGCCAACGGCACCGTGGTCGGCGTGGACACCGCCAGCCCGTTCAGCTTCAGCTGGAACTCGACCGGCGTGCCGAACGGCATGAGCACGCTGGTGGCGACCGCGTTCGACAAGGCGGGCAATGCCACCGCGTCGAACCCGGTGGCGGTCAACGTCGCCAATGCGGCGCCGCCGGTGCTCAAGGATACGACGCCGCCAGTGGTGAAGATCGACAACCCGGTCGCCGGCACCGTCAGCGGAGCCGTCAACGTCAGCGTGGCCGCCAGCGACAACAGCGGCGCCGCGGGCATCACCCAGACGCTCTACATCGATAGCACCCTGGTGGCCACCGGCAAGGGCGGAACGCTGGCGTACAACTGGCGCACGCGCCGCGGCACGACCGGGAACCACACCGTGAAGGTCGTGGCCAAGGACGTCGCCGGCAACACCTCCACGGCGAGCGTGACGGTGAAGGTGGTTCGGTAAGCTGACCGGCCGGAAATGAATGGATGGGCGACGCGCAGTAATGGCGTCGCCCATTTTTTATGGAAATTCGCCACCTTTGCATAAATTTTGAGCACGCCGATAAATAGGTCGCGCGTACTAGGGAAGGCTTGTGTATACCTGTCGCTTTACCCACAGATTCTGTGGACAAAATTCCACAAAGTTAAAATTGACTAAAGTGCAATTTTTTCTGCTGCGGAAGGAACCGAGTCGACCACTTGTCGATGCTCGCCGTGGGCGCCCCGCCCCACATGGCGACAGTTACATCCAAGGGCAAGACCTTGCTGGTTGCCGACGAGGGCGAGTCCGACAGCGGCATGACAAACCATCGAATGGCGTCAGTCCGGTGACGCTTCCGATAAGCGGACCAGAACGGCGGGGCGAACCGAGTCTGAACTCCCCGCCATGCGGTACAGCTGCCAGATGTCGACGCCGCCTGCGCTTGTGGCGGCGTCGATCGCCGTCGGTGTCTGGAACCAGGAGCGAAAATTGTGGACAGCGGCAACAAGCATCTCGCTGACGCGGGATGATGGTTGAGCGTTAAGTGGGATGGCGATGGTCATTTTTTTGCCCGCGTTTAGTGTTCGTTACTTGTAAGTATGACCCTCCGCAGTCAGAAATCAAATTGCAATTTCGAATGCTCGTCATTCGTCATTCATATATCTTATTCCACGACGTCCCGCGTGCCAGGTACCCTCCTCCCTTCGGGCGATCCGATCCTCTGGCTGGGTTTTCCCTGAAGGATGGGAGACCGGACGAAAAATAGCCCACGCAAACGGTGGGCTATTTTCGATCCTGGAGGCGAGGACGGGAATCGAACCCATCTGAACGGCTTTGCAGGCCGCTGCATAACCTCTTTGCTACCTCGCCAAGGCAAATAGTATCTCTGCCGCGACGCCGAGCTTGGCGCAATATCAAAGAACAGATACCCGCGCCCCACAAAAAATAGCGCTCGCGAAGTGCGGGCTATTTTTTCGATGCTGGAGGCGAGGCCGGGAATCGGCCGGTCAATATTTCCCGGGCGCCGCCGTTGGCGACGTCAGCACCTGATTGGAATCCTCGCCAGTGTTCGAAGCGGACTGACGCGATGCAGATCCCACGCGCGGCGACTGGCCTCCCAGCGGTTGCGCGGAGGCCGGGAAGGTGCTCTGGCGATGGATTGAATTTGGCGCNNGTCACGCGCATGGCATCGCCCAGCGTGTCGTCGAACACGGCGCCAAACTTGATAATGGCGTCGTCGCTCGTCTGCGCGCAGATCACGTTCATGACCTGCTTGGTTTCGCGCAGTTTCAACGTTTCCTCGGATGCCGCGATGTTGACCAACAAACCCCGCGCGGCATGCAGGTTCGAACCATCGAGCAGTGGGCAGGAAATCGCCTCTTCGGCGGCTTTAACGGCACGGTCCTCGCCTGAGTGCACGGCGGAGCCCATCATCGCCGTGCCCGTCTGGCGCATGACCGTGCGGACGTCTTCGAAATCGACGTTGATCATGCCGGGAACATTGATGATTTCCGCTATGCCAGAGACCGCCTTGCTCAACACCTCGTCGGCGGCGCGAAACGCCTCTTTCTGCGTAATGTCGTCCCCTAATACCTCCTCCAGGCGGCTATTGAGGACGATGACGAGCGAGTCTACGCATTTGGCCAACATCTGAATGCCCTCTTCGGCAATCCGCATGCGCCGGGCGCCTTCGAATTCAAACGGCTTCGAGACGACGCCGACGGTCAGAATGCCCAGCTCCCTGGCCACTTCGGCGACCACCGGAGCGGCTCCGGTGCCGGTGCCGCCACCCATGCCTGCGGTGATGAACACCATGTTCGCGCCCTTGAGCGCTTCCGCGATGACGCTACGTTCACGAATGGCATTCTCGCGGCCGACAATCGGGTCGCTCCCGGCGCCAAGGCCACTTTCACCGAGCTGGATTTTGATGGCAGTGCCGGTATTCGAAAGGGCCTGCGCGTCCGTATTGGCGCAAATAAATTCGATATCGGATAGTCCCGAAGTTGCCATATGGCTGACGGCATTGCCGCCGGCGCCGCCGACGCCAATTACTTTGATCACTGTCTCGGGTTGTGCATTTTTTGGGTCGAACAAGAGAGTGCTCCTTTAGGATGGGTTGGTGTCACGGCCCGGAGCTGGCCGGCCGGCAGCCTGCCCAGGTGCCGCAACAAGTGCGTATGGGGCGGGCGCCGAATGGCTCGACGTCCCCGCGTCAGCCAGGCACGCATGCTTTCGCCCATCGAAACAACGATGGCGACAATCGCTTCGCGCCATCGGGCACGGCAATCGTTGCGAAAGCGCGATTTAACGCTGAATGTAGGTCCGTGTGGCGAGTCCATAGACTACTTGCTGAAGCGCGCCAGCGAAAGGGGATTA
>CXWL01000725.1_pt1 | contig 33197 bp, 28 predicted proteins | sample 590931 | NCBI WGS metagenome assembly CXWL01 (sample SAMEA3498368, study PRJEB10139) | groundwater metagenome | biome: water well; material: biofilm material | place: Germany | collected 2015-04-27
GTGCGTGCGTGCGACGAGGTGCAGGGGACTTTTGCACTGACGATCGAGGGCCGTGGTTTCGGCTCAAAGGTCTCGGCTGGTCTCACCAACGACAATTTCTTCAGCTCCGAATGCGTTTCCTGCGGTGCCTGCGTTCAGGCATGCCCGACCGCGACCCTAATCGAAAAGAAGGTCGTCGAAATCGGCACACCCGACCGTAGCGTCGTGACCACCTGCGCCTATTGCGGCGTCGGATGCACATTCCGCGCGGAAATGCGGGGTGAGCAGCTCGTCCGCATGGTGCCGTGGAAGGAAGGCAAGGCCAATCGCGGTCATAGTTGCGTAAAGGGGCGCTTCGCATGGGGCTATGCCCAGCATCGGGAACGCATCCTGAAACCCATGATCCGCGCGTCCATTGATCTGCCCTGGCGTGAAGTCGAATGGGACGAGGCGTTCACCCATGCGGCATCGGAACTGAAGAGGTTAGCCGCCAAATATGGCAGGCATGCCCTTGGCGGGATCACGTCCAGCCGCTGCACCAATGAGGAAACCTTCCTCGTCCAGAAACTCGTGCGTGCCGGTTTTGGCAACAACAACGTCGATACCTGTGCCCGCGTCTGCCATTCGCCAACCGGCTATGGTTTGAAGACGACCTTTGGCACGTCAGCCGGCACACAGGATTTTGATAGCGTCGATGATGCCGACGTCATCTTGCTGATCGGTGCCAACCCGACCGATGGACATCCCGTTTTTGCGAGCCGGATGAAGCAGCGGCTATGTGCCGGTGCGAAACTGATTGTCATTGACCCGCGCCGGATCGACATCGTGCACACGCCGCATATCGAGGCCGACCACCACTTGCCGTTGCGTCCTGGCACCAATGTTGCGGTGCTGACGGCGATGGCGCATGTCATTGTGACAGAAGGACTGGCTGATGAAGCCTTTGTCCGCGAACGCTGTGACTGGGACGAATACCGACACTGGGCGGAGTTCGTCGGCCAGAGCCGCAACAGCCCGGAGACGCTCGAGCCGATAACACAAGTGCCCGCCACGGCACTGCGCGAGGCCGCTCGACTCTATGCGGGGGGCGGAAACGGTACGATCTATTACGGGCTGGGCGTGACCGAGCACAGTCAGGGCTCCTCCACCGTCATGGCGATTGCCAACCTTGCAATGGCGACAGGCAATATCGGACGGCGCGGCGTCGGCGTGAATCCCCTACGTGGCCAGAACAACGTGCAGGGCGCGTGTGACATGGGCAGCTTTCCGCACGAACTTTCCGGCTATCGCCATATCTCCGACGGTAAAACGCGACGCCTGTTCGAGGCAGAATGGGGCGTTCCGATCGATCCAGAGCCAGGCCTGCGTATTCCCAACATGCTCGATGCTGCAGTCGATGGCGTGTTCAAGGCGATCTACATACAGGGTGAAGACATTCTCCAGTCCGACCCCGGTACCAGCCATGTGGCCGCAGGGCTGGCGGCGATGGAATGCGTGATCGTCCACGATCTCTTCCTCAACGAAACCGCAAATTACGCGCACATATTCCTGCCCGGCTCGACCTTCCTGGAGAAGAACGGGACATTTACCAATGCGGAGCGGCGCATCCAGCCTGTCCGCAAGGTGATGACGCCGTTGAACGGGCTTGAGGACTGGGAAATTACCCAACAACTCGCAAGGGCGATGGGGCTGGACTGGAACTATACGCACCCGTCCGAAATCATGGACGAAGTCGCGCTGCTGACGCCGACGTTTGCGGGCGTCAGTTTCGAGCGGCTGGACGAGGAAGGATCGCTCCAATGGCCGGTCAATGACGCGGCACCCAACGGCACTCCGATCATGCATATCGACGGCTTTGTGCGTGGCAAGGGCAAATTCGTGGTGACGGATTATGTGCCGACCGATGAAAAGACCGGCCCGCGCTTCCCGCTGCTCCTGACGACAGGACGTATCCTTTCGCACTACAATGTTGGCGCGCAGACGCGACGGACGGAGAATATCGCCTGGCATCCGGAGGATCTTCTCGAAATCCACCCGGCCGATGCCGAGGATCGCGGGTTGAAATCCGGTGACTGGGTGAAGCTGGCGTCGCGCTCGGGCGAAACCACGTTACGTGCAACCGTGACAGACCGTGTCGCGCCGGGGGTCGTTTATACCACCTTCCACCACCCGGCGACGCAGGCGAATGTCGTGACCACTGACTATTCGGACTGGGCCACGAACTGCCCCGAATACAAGGTTACGGCAGTGCAGATCGGTGCCTCGAACGGGCCGACTGACTGGCAGGAGGATTACGAGATATTGTCGGAACGATCCCGCCGGATCGCGGCGGTACCTGCGGAATGAACTCGACCGAAAAGCTGGTGATGATGGCCAACCAGATTGCCGCCAATCTTGCCCTGGAGGATGATCCCGCGGCGGCAACCGCCGGACATATCCGCCTCTTTTGGGATCCACGGATGCGGACTTTGCTGCTGGAGCATGGCCAGGGAGGCTTGTCCCCGATAGCAGCGGCGGCGCTGGCGCAACTTGGATGAACGGCAGCGTCGATATTTCCGCACAGCGCTTCATTCCCGGCGCGACCAGCCAATCGACAACACGCGCCATTCCGGTCGAAGCGCCGATCGCAATCGAATATAATGGCATCGGCTATGCCGTCATGATGGCGACGCCGACCGATCTGGGCGATTTCGCAATCGGCTTCTCGCTTTCCGAACGGATCGTCGGTTCTGCTGAAGAAGTCGAGGGCGCAGAGGCGGTCGAAACCGAGCTGGGCTGGCTGCTCAAGATCGACATCGCCCGGAGCCGCGTCGCACCAATGATCGAACGCGTCCGCGTCCGCGTTTCGGAGAGTGGTTGCGGATTGTGTGGGCTTGAAAACCTAGAACAGGTGGCACGGCCGTTGCCGGTACTGAAATCGGGTGCACCAATAGCTGACACGAGTATATTTCGCGCCATTGCCCGGTTAAGCGCCCTTCAACCGCTCAATGCTACAACGGGCGGGGCGCATGCGGCAGCGTTCTGCGATCCAGATGGCGCCATCCTGAAGGTTCGGGAGGATGTCGGCCGCCATTGTGCGCTGGACAAGTTGATCGGCGCACTGGCGCTGGATGGATCGTCGCCGGCGAATGGCTTTTTCCTGCTGTCATCGCGGTGCAGCTATGAGCTGGTTGAAAAGACCGTGATCGCGGGCTGCCCCTCGTTGGTCACGATTTCGACAGCGACGAGCTTGGCTGTCGAACGGGCCCGGGCGTCAGGGTTGCAGCTTGTGGCACTTGCGCGCCCCGATTCCGCCCTCTCGCTGGCACGCTGACCCACGCGCAACAAAAAACCCCGGCATGTCGCCATGCCAGGGTTTCCTGTTTCAATCTGGTCAAACGATCAGAATTTGAAGCCTGCCGAGATGCCGTAGCGGCGCGGTTCCAGTGTGAAGATGTTCGTGAACAGGCCGGTGGACGCATCTGTGAGATACTCGCCGGTAATTGCATTGTTGCCCGTCAAATTCTGGACAAAACCCCTCACAAACCAGCGATCGTCTTGCGCGTTCAGTTGAGCCGACAGGTTGATGATGGCATAACCTTTGATCTTGTCGATTGGGCGATTGAAGCTCCTTGCGAAATATTCGCCAGTATAGGCCAAATCGCCACGAAGAACGAGATTCATTCCATTGCTAAAATCGGTGGTATGCTGTGCACCCGCCGAAAACTTATAGTTGGGCGCTTGAGGCAGAGAGTTACCCGCTAGGCTGATTGGAACGCCATCTGTAACCGTGAATGGCAGTGCGCCAGTCGGGGTTGCAAACAGCGCCCTTAGGCCGGCAGATGGATTCGCAACTGCACCCGCGAGACCGGCGCATGCCGAAAAGGCACCAGTCGTATTAGTTCCTGGAACAGGAACTGGCGGAGCCAATCCGAGCGAGCCGTTGACAGCCGCAACCAGAGTATTCGCGCCCACAGCGTTGCCCGCTACCGTTGGAATGACCACGCAATTGGAAAACTGTCCAGCTACATCCCGAATGATGACAGTATCCGACCGTCCGCCCGAAGGATCGCGCGTATCAGCCTGCGAAAAGTCCTTGATCTTGGTATTCAGATAGCTCGCTGACAGCGTGAACAGCCAAGCCGGGTCTGGCTTTATGATTGCTTCGAGTTCAACGCCGTAAATGTCGGCATCGGTATTAGCATTGAACGATGTTCGGTTGATGATCTGGCTGAGCTGCAAATCTTTGTATTGGTAAAAAAATGCTGAGGCATTGAGACGAAGTTTGCCATTTGCCAGCGTGTTTTTGGTACCGAACTCGACCGCGTTGACGAATTCGGGTTTGAAATCGACCGTGGCATTCGGGAAAACAGCCGGATTGAACGGTGGGTTGATACCGCCCGATTTGTAACCGCGCGACAGTGACGCATAGACCAGATTATTGTTGCTCGGTTTCCAATCGAGCACGATTCGTCCGGTCAATTCGCCAAACCCGACGCGTTGTTCGCGAAACTTCTGGGCACCGGGCGTAGATGGATCGGCATCAAATACGCCAGCATAGGGTGACGCGAAAATGTCAGTCGTGCCAACCGGAACCGGGAAATTCAGAATCACAGTAAGCGCGCGGACATACTTTTTGTCGTTGGAATAGCGGAGACCGCCTGTCAGCTTTAGCGTATCCGATATGTCAAAATAGCCTTCCCCGAAAATGCCATACGATTTCAGGGTGAACTTATCCGTCCGGTTGTTAAAGAAGGGGGCGCCGACATACAACGAACCCGGCGCAGCACCGAGCGCTGGATTCAGCGATTGGGCATAGCCTAGTACAGCGGCGGCATAATCGATCCCCGATCCGGCCACGATATAGTCGCCGGTGGTGGCGCTTTCAAAATATATGCCGCCGAGGAGGAAGTTGAAGCGGCCATCAAAATTCGAATCGATATGGCCTTCCAGTGAGTATTGATCGCCGGTCGCTACCGAGCGGTCATAGTTTATGGCAGCGGGGCTACAACTGTTGCGGAAGCCGCCGCCATTGCCCGAAAAACCGGGGTCTCCTTCGGATACACAGATATTTCCCGCGCTATCCAGGAATGCCCGACCGACCGGCGTCGTGCCAATCGCCGGGATTGGGCCTAGCCCGCTTCGGAAAATCGCAAGCCCCGATCCTGGTGCGGTATTGAACGGATTGGCCGCATTGAGATAATAGTCTGTGCGACTATCAACCTTTGTACTAGCATAACCCCCGGTTACGTTGAGACTGATCGGGCCAAAATCATGATTGAGTTTGGCCATGGCATGAAATTCTTCGGCGTAATAAGTGGGATCATAGCTCTGCCGAACCTTGCGAACGCTTTCCGGCTGTTGGGTGCCGGAGAAAATGTCGGGAGCATAAACGCTTTGCAGCCCGTAATTTGACAGCAAACCACCCAATGCCGCACCGCCCGCAAGTCGGAAAAACTCCCTAGACGAAGCTAGCGCAGGGAATGTCGCGTTGGCATTGACGGCATCATTGCCGAGCCGATCCGGCTGGCAGCCAAGTATGCCGGTCGGGTCGCGATGGCAAAGCTGCTTCTGGATGCGGGAGCGGTTGTCCTTTTCGTGGAAGTAATAGCCAATAAGGTCGAGCGTTGTATCCGAACTCGGCTGCCAGCGAATGGTGCCGCGAAGCGAATAGAGGTCGCGGCCATCGAAGTCCTTGCCAGTGAGGACGTTGGTCGAATAGCCGTCGCGGTTGAGGTAGAACCCCGCGACCCGGACACCCAAGGTGTCACCAAGCGCGACGTTGACCATGCCTTTGGCCTTGATCGAATTAAAATTACCGTATTCAAATTCACCGGCGGCCTTGAAGCCGGTCAGATCGGGCTTGGCGGTAATCACGTTGACCACGCCTGATGTCGCGTTGCGGCCGAACAGAGTGCCCTGCGGGCCGCGAAGCACTTCAAGCCGTTCAAGGTCGAAATATTCCGTTTCAAACAGGCGCGAACCCAGCAAAGGCATATCGTTGACGTGGATACCTGTCGCACTGTCGCACGAAAAGCCAACGCAGAGATCCCCGATTCCGCGAATGGTGAAACTTGAGCCGGTAAAGTTCGTTTTGGTGAAAGTGATGTTGGGCAATGTCAGCTGAAGGTCGCTCGCGTTGTCAATTTGCTGGGCTTCAAGCGCTTCCCCTGTGAAGGCGGAAACCGCGATCGGAACGCTTTGCAGGCTTTCCGACTGGCGCTGTGCGGTCACGACGATGTCGCCAATGCCTTCGTCCACAGCCTCCTCCGCCGGAGGGGCGGTCTGTGCAAAGGCAGGGGTTGCAATCAGCAGGGCAAGTGCGGTCGCGCCAAGCAGTTCGAGCTTTTTCATCTATCCATCTCCCACGATTCTGCTGACACGTCTGACTTCGCCAGCAGGGCGGTGCTTGATGCACCTGTCACCCGTCAGTTTGCGTGGAGTTTACGCAGGCGTCAATGCCTGAATCGCGGGAAAAGCGGCGGTTTTTGAAGGGTTTCAGTTTGATACTGTTCAAAATGCCCGTATAACGTAGCGTCCGCCGCGCTGTTTCGCGCAATTGTTGCCTATTTGCATCATGGTTTGAGGAAATATTGTGGCGTGATCCCGCACACGGCGCTATCCAATGTGCATGGCAGATATCGATCACCGCCGGGCGCTCGACGCCGACAAAATCCCCGTGCCGAAGCACGTTGCGGACGCTATCCGTACGCTCATCCGCTGGACGGGAGAGGATCCAGAACGCGAAGGCCTGCGCGATACACCCAACCGGGTCGCGCGCGCCTGGAAAGAATATTGCTGCGGTTATGGCGAGGACCCGTCGCTCCATTTGTCACGCACGTTTCAGGAGGTCGGCGGTTATGACGAGCTTGTGCTGCTGAAGGACATTCCGTTTCAGTCGCATTGCGAACATCACATGGCTCCGATCGTCGGCAAGGCATCGATTGCCTATATGCCCAAGGATCGCGTCGTTGGCATTTCAAAGCTCGCGCGGGTGTTGCATGGCTTCGCCAGCCGCCTTCAGGTGCAGGAAAGACTGACGGCCGAAGTCGCGCAGTGCATCTGGGACAATCTTCAGCCGCATGGCGTTGCCGTCGTGATCGAAGCGACGCATGGCTGCATGACAGGCAGGGGGGTGCGCACACCTGGTGTCGCGATGACGACGTCACGCCTGCTCGGCTGCTTCCTCGACGATCATCGCAGCCGCAAGGAAGTGCTCAGCCTGATGGGGTATTGAGCCCCATCAGGCCGCAAGCACCTCAGAATTTGGTGCGCACCGTCACGCCATAGGTCCGCGGTTCCTGGAGAAAGGCGCCGCGGGCGATTCCCGCACCATTGATCCCCAAGGGGCCGGGAATGAAGGCGCCGCCGCGCAACGGCACGTTGAAGGTCACGCTCCGGGTCGTCTGGTCGGTGATGTTGTTGCCAAACACCTCGATCCGCCACATCCCGTTCTGGCTGCCAATCCCCGCACGCAGGTTGATCTTCGCATTGCCGTCCTGGATGTCGAACGGGTTCTTGGTCGTAAGCACGGTCGGCCCGCTTACGAGTACGGCCTGTGTCGAAGTGCGACGGTCGGATTCGAGCCTGATCGAGCCGTTGAAACCGAAATTGAGTGTGCCTCCAATATCTTGGTCGAAGTCGAGACCGGCGATGACGACATTCTTGGGCGCATTGGTCAGCTGGTTTCCGCAGAGCGAGAGGATCACCGTGTTCGTGGTTCCGGCGCCGCAGTTCTTCGGGTAGCGCGCGTCGGTATATGTATAGGCGAAATTCGTTGTCAGCGAGCGGGACAGGCGCGCCGTGACTTCAAGTTCGGCCCCGGTTGAGCGCGCCTTGCCGACATTGAAGGTCTGGAACTGGACGCCGGTGAATTCCAGAACCTGGAAGTTCTTCAGATCCTGATGGAATATGGCCAGATTGGCGGTCAGCCCGCTGCCCGGCAGCCTGGTCTTGATGCCCGCTTCATAGGCTCGGACGATTTCCGGCTTGAACCGAGGGTCGGCGCCGCCAGCCGCCGCTGTTGGATCGAGGTTGAAGCCGCCCGCCTTGTATCCTCGCGTATAGCTTAGATAGGTGTTGATATTCTCCGCCGGCTTGTAGGTCAGCTTGCCCGTGTAGATTAACTGGTCGTTCTTGTAGACCCTGTCGAACGGGGCAGGCGCGATCGGATTGGCTGGCGTCCCCGCGCCGGGAAGGTTCTGCTGGGTCGAGAAGGGAAAGCAGGTCAGCCCTGCGGCCAACGGGAAAAGTGGTGCCAGCATGGGATTCTGAAATGCGGGATTGGTCAGGACCCCCACACATGCCGGTGAATTGGCTGCGATCTGGAATCCCCGGCCGTGCTTGCGGTCGTCGGAATAACGCAGGCCGAAATTCACGGCGAAGGCATCGTTCAGCTTGAACGTGTTGTTGGTAAAGACTGAGAAATTGCGCCCATTCTGCGCATCGGCATTGTCGGCAAAGTTCCCTGCCGCACTTATGTTTTGCGCCAGAAAAAGCGCCGGGTTCGGGCCGAGCGCGGCGCCGACGAACGGGAAGAAATTGGCGCTGATATATTGCTGATAGTCCCGCCCGAGTGTCAGGCGCCCGCGCTCGTCGATCCGTTCGTCCGAATAATAGGCGCCAACCAGATATTGCAGCTTCTCGCCCAACGCATCGCCGGAAATGCGGAGTTCCTGCGAAAAGGTCTTGATCTTGGTGAAACTGTCGCGGGTGGTCGCAAGGTCGGCAGTCGAACCCCTGCCCGTGGAAAACACCCTGAGATTGACGAAATCGCTTTCCTGCTGCGATGAGGAGCGCGAATCCCTGTAACCCGTGATCGAGACGAGATTGGCATTTCCGAGCGAGTAGTTGATCTCGGCGGACACACCATATTGGCGGATTCTGTCGCGGAATTGCTCGCCATTGGTCGTGCGGCTCTTGAAGGCGGATATCCCAGTCGCTGGCGCGCCGCCATTGGCGGGCAACCCATAGGTTGAATAGGCCCCGGCCGCAACGAGGCTGGTCTCCTGCAGGATCACAGCATCGCAGCACTTCTCATTGGAACGCTGATAATCGCCAATGATACGGATGCTAAAATCGGCGCTAGGCTCAAAATAGAGTTGCCCGCGAACGATATAGCGATTGCGGTCATTGCTGGTCGCGCCGGTGGTGCTCTTCTGGAAGCCATCCTGGTTGCGATAGGCGCCAGACAGGCGAAGGCCCAACACCCCTTCGACGAGCGGCGCCGAAACCCCACCCTGGACGTTGAACAGGTCGTAATTGCCATAGGTGGCGTTCGCAAAACCCTCGAACTTGTTGAGGTTGGGCTTGAGCGTCTTGATGTTCAGCGCGCCCGCTGACGTATTGCGGCCAAAGAGAGTGCCCTGCGGCCCGCGTAACAGCTCGACCTGCGAGACATCGAGAAGATCGCCGAGCGCGATGCCCGGGCGGCTCAGATAAACGCCGTCGAGAAAGATGCCCACCGCACTTTCAAGCCCGGTATTGTTGCCCGTGGTGCCGACGCCGCGGACGCGCAGGGTGGTGCCGCCACTCTCGGTTTGCGAGCTGTTGAGATTGAAGCTCGCGGAAACCTGATCGAGCGCACGGATGTCGCGGACGCCGGCCTTGTCGAGCGAGACTGCGTTGAACGCGGTGACGGCGATCGGGATGTCTTGCAGGTTTTCGGTTCTGAGTGTTGCCGTCACGAAGATTTCTTGATCATCGGTCGCTGCCGCTTCTTCTGCGGGCGGCGGCGATGCCTCTTGCGCATATGCCGGATTGGCAACCAGCGCGGCCATGGCGGTCGCGCAAAACAGTTCAAGCCTTTTCATGATCCATCTCCCGAGGTTTGGCCGACGTTTTCCGTCGCGCCGTCTGCATCTGTTTCGGGAGTTTGCGTGTAATTTGAATAGGCGTCAATGCCTGAAAAAACAAAAATATCATTATGTTAGAATATGTTAATGGCTATTCTGACAATGAATTCTCATATTCAATTTGCTCTTTCGATATTGAATCTGGGGATCAGTGTCCAACCGCCCCGGACGCGCTCCGATTTGCCGGAACTGCCGCTCGCCTGGGCGGTTTCATGATAAGGATGACGGGAAGCGCGCAGAGAAGGATATACACGATGAGCTTGAAGTCGTCGAGATAGGCGATCATCAGCGCCTGACGGTTGATCTCGGCATTCAGCATCATCATGCCAGCCTGGCCCAATTCTCCAAACCGATCTGCCGTACTGGGATCGACAGGTGAAATGCTGGCTGCGGTGATGTGCGACGCCAGATCTTGATGACTTGCCTGGCTGTTTCGGCCCAGCAGTGCCGTCACGATAGAGATGCCGACACTGCCGCCAAGGCTGCGTGACAGGTTCAGCAGGCTGGCTCCTTCGGTTCTGTATTTCGGGTCGAGCGTCGCGAATGCCATCATGTTCGCTGGCATGAAGCACAATCCCATGCCAAGCCCTTGTATCGTTCCGGAAATGACGATTGGCTCCCAGCCCATCACAACTGACCATTGCGTCATCTGCCACATTGAAACGGCGGCGATCAGCATACCGGTCATGATGATGTAGCGCGGATCGAACCGCCCTGAAAGACGGCCTGCAATGAACATGCTTACAAAGACGCCAACGCCGCGCGGAGCCAGCAATATGCCGGTATCGAGCACGTCATAACCATAGATGCGCTGCAACAGAGGTGGCATCAGTGCCATCACCGCGGTCATCATCAAGCCGAGAATCATCATCAGGATGAGCGACATGGCCATGTTGGGGTTGGTTACCAGCTTGCGGTCAAGCAGCGTATTTTTCCCCGTGAGGAGATGGATGAGAAACACCCAGGTCGCGGACATGACGATCAGCGCTTCGATCCAGATTTCGGTCGATTGGAACCAGTCCTGATCGGTACCCCGGTCAAGCATCAGCTGCAGCGCACTGAGCCCAAGCGCAAGCAGGGAAAAGCCGAACAGGTCGAAACTCCGACGTGAAACCGGCTTGCCCGGCAAGAACCACCAGATCAGGGCGAACGCGATCAGGCCGACCGGCAGGTTCACGTAGAACACCCATCGCCAATTATAGTTTTCCGTCAGCCAGCCCCCGATGATCGGACCCATGATCGGCCCGATCATGATGCCCATACCCCAGACGGCCATAGCCCGCGGTTGGCGCGAAGGCTCGTTCATGTCGAGCATCACGGTCTGCGAAAGTGGGCCAATGAACGCGCCCGCCACGCCCTGAACGAAACGGAAAAGGACCATTTCCTCAAGATTGGTCGCGACGCCGCACGCCATCGATGCGGCGATAAAACTGGCGACTGAAAGGAGAAACAGGCGACGCGATCCAAGCGCGTCCGAAAGCCAGCCGGTCAGGGGCGTGGCCACCGCCGCTGCTATGATGTAGCTCGTGAGCACCCAGGTGACGGTATCGAAGGTTGCGCCGAGGGTGGCCTGCATATGCGGCAACGCAACATTGGCAATCGTTGTGTCGAGGATCTGCATGATCATTGCCAGCATGACGCCGAGTGTCAGCAGGCCACGATTTTTAACCTCAAGCGCCGGGCGCTCGATCAGGTGTTCAGCGACTGCCATTGCGGCCGGTGTCGATCCGGACATGGGCCGAAAGTCCGGCAATCATCTGACGGGACGATTTCCCGTCGATCATGATGCGCACGGGCACACGCTGTGTCACTTTCACCCAGTTGCCCGTGGCATTCTGTGCCGGAAGCACGGAAAACTCTGAGCCGGTTCCAGCTCCAATGCTTGCGACATGCCCGCGCAGCTTGAGCTCGGGGTAGGCATCGAATTCCACCGTTGCGTTCTGACCGACCCGCATGCTGTCCAGGTCGGTTTCCTTGAAATTGGCCTCGATCCAGGATTGTCCGCTGGCAACGATGCTGAGGGCAGGGAGGCCTGACACCATCATCTGCCCGACTTGCAGCCGGTCTGCCTGGCTCACAATCCCGGAAACCGGCGCACGGATTTCAGTACGCGAAAGGTCAAACATCGCTTTTTGGCGCTGAACCTTGCCTGCCGCGATTGCCGGATCCTGGCCCGGCGTAGCAGCGCCGGTGGCAAGCGAGGCGCGCGCGCGGGCTGCTTGGCCTTGGGCATCGGCGAGCTTGCTCCGTGCCTCGCTGACGGCGTGTTCTGCTGCCTGCAACCGTGCACGAGTTGTGAACCCCCGTCCCATCAGTTCCGACTGGCGACGATATTCCTTTTCAAAGAAATCGATATCTTCGCGCGCGCTCGCAATGTCGGTGCCGGTCATGCTGTAGTCGGTTTCCATGCCGACACGCCGCACCTGGGCCGAAGCAATGGTAGCGTCAGCCTGCGCCACTGCGATCTGATAGGGTTCCGGATCCAAACGGAACAGCAGGTCGCCTGCCTTGACCGGCTGGTTTTCCCTGACCGCAACTTCGATGATCCGGCCACCCACTTCTGTGCTCACCGAGACCTTGTCCTGCTGGACGTAGGCATTGTCCGTGCTGACATAGTGATCGTTGGCGATGAAGTATCCGACGCCGACCGCTATGAGCAAAAGTGGCAGCGAGATCATCAGTGCTCGCCGCCGCCATTTGGAAATCGGCTTCGTAGAGACGGACGACTTCATGTCGATATGGGCGTCAATATCAGCCATTGGCCGCCAGATCCTGAGGCGATCGCCGTGATAGGTTTATCCGGATGCGTTCGAGCATGAGGTGCAGCGTGTCACGTTCCGACGGGGAAAGTCCGTTCATCGCCTCATCGAACAAGCCAAGCGCGAGGGGACGCAATTCACCCAGCAGGCCATTAGCCTTTTCAGTCAGGAACAGGCGCCAAGCGCGCCGGTCCGCCGGATCGGCACGACGTTCCACAATCCCGGCATCCTGAAGGCGATCGACCATCCGGCAAAGGGTGATCGGCTCAACTTCCAGTAATTCGGCAAGGCCGCCCTGGTTGATCCCTTCATGGCGGGCCAGCATTGTCAACACCTGCCATTGTGGCCGTGTAACGCCAATGCCGCGCGCCCTTTCGTCAAAGGCACGGCGCATGAGGCGCGAAATGTCCGACATGATCTGCCCGAGATTGTCACTCATGCGGCGAATTTAATAACTATACTTATTATAGTCAAGCACATTCAGGGGCGCGCTGCTTGGTTGCAAACATGGCCGCTGGTCAGAAATCTCGTGCGTCTCTATTGGCCAAAAGGACATGGAACCCTCATTCGAACTAAACGCGAGCGTAAGCGCGCTGGTTGACCGGATCGACATGCCGTTGATTCTGGTTACGGGCGACCGGATCGCACTTGCCAATCAGCCAGCGCAGGCGCTGCTCGGTGCGCATATTGTCGGGCAGGATGTGCGTCTCGCCATTCGCCATCCTTTAGCAGTAGCGCTGGTTGCAGGCGGACAGGGTGGCGCGGTTTCAATCCCCGGGCTTTCGACGCCGACAAGTGTTTGGGAGATTTCAGTACGTCTCTTGGGCGATGAGTGGCGGCTGATCGAACTGCGCGATCGCAGCGCCCAATCGGACGTTTCGCGGGCACATACCGATTTCGTTGCCAATGCGAGCCATGAATTGCGCACCCCGCTTGCAGCAATATTGGGCTATGTTGAAACCCTGATTGAACCTCAGGCAGGGGGAGATTCGGCCACGCGCACGCGTTTCTTAGGCATCGTCGAACGTGAGGCACGGCGATTGCAACAACTGGTCGAGGATTTGATGTCACTGTCGCGGATTGAGGCGATCAAGCATGAGCGGCCTGATGAAATCGTCGATCTGGCTGCACTCGCGCGTCAGGTGGTGACTGATGTCAATATCGCCCATGACGGGAAAAGTTGCGCGAACGTGCTCGCTTGTCCTGAATCCGTGTTCATGACCGGGGATGCCGGGCAGCTTTCCCAACTCATCCGCAATCTCGTGGATAACGGCATCCGTCATGGCGGCAGCGATGAGCCGGTTGGGGTTGGAGTGGCGGTAGAGGGCGGAAGTGTCCGACTCATCGTCACGGACAGCGGGGCTGGCATCGCGCCTGAGCATTTGCCGCGCCTGACCGAGCGATTCTACCGCGTCGATGCCAGTCGGAGCCGCGATGCAGGCGGCACAGGCCTTGGCCTCGCCATCGTGAAACACATTGTCGAGAGGCACCGCGGGCAACTCGATATCGAAAGCGAGCCTGGGCGGGGCACCAGTGTCCGTATCCGTTTTACATCCGTCGATCAGGGCGCTGTCATAAAAATGTCATAGAACTGAAACATTGGTGGCATGAATCGGGGCTAGAGCCGGTTTGACATCCGAAGAGGCCAAGCGTGCCTTGCTTAAGGAATTCATGATGACCAAGTTCAAATCCGTTACCGCGATCCTGCTCGCTTCCGCTGCACTGGCGGCTTGCGGGGGCTCAGGAAGCAGCGGCGCGCGCGAACAGATCCGTGCGGTTGGCTCCTCAACGGTCTATCCTTTCAGTACGGCGGTTGCCGAAGCGTTCATCAAGAGCCAGACCGGCTTCAAATCACCGATTATCGAATCGACCGGCACAGGCGCTGGCATGAAACTGTTCTGCGCGGGCGTCGGTGTCCAGCATCCCGACATGGAAAACGCGTCACGTCGGATTAAAAAGTCCGAATATGCGGAATGCGCCAAGAATGGTGTAAAGGATATTGTCGAAATCCAGGTGGGAATCGATGGCATCGCTTTTGCCGAAGCTACCAGCGGCCCCGGCATCGCACTAACGCCGCTCGATGTTTACAAAGCACTGGCAGATACGCCCTTTGGCAAGCCAAACACGACAAAGACCTGGAAAGACGTCAATCCAGCGTTCCCGGCACTGCCGATCACTGTTTACGGTCCGCCCAAGACGTCCGGTACGCGCGACGCACTTGCAGAACTCATCCTTGAAAAGGGTTGCGACACCGATCCCGCGATGAAGGCACTCAAGGAAACGAACAAGGACGAGCACAAGAAAATCTGCACCGGCGTCCGCACCGATGGCGTGTACGTGGAGCAGGGCGAGAACGACAATCTGATCGTCCAGAAACTCGCCTCCAACCCCAATGTGATCGGCATTTTCGGTTTCAGTTTCCTCGAAGAAAATATGGACAAGCTGAAGGGCATCGCCATGTCTGGCATCGCGCCGACCTATGCCACGATCTCGGACTTCAGTTATCCTGGCGCCCGCCCGCTCTACATATACATAAAGGCCGCGCACTTGAAATCGATCCGCGGCCTCAAGGAGTTCGCAGCGGAATATGCTTCGGCTTGGGGTCCGGACGGTTATCTCAAAAAAAGGGGAATGGTCGTTGCGCCCGACGCAGTGCGTGCCCAGAATGCCGAGATTGTGAAGACCATGGCGTTGCTCGATCCTTCGACCCTGAAATAGTGAGGCAGGGTCAGACGACACCTCGGGGGCACGCATGTCATCATCGATCCTGATTCTGACAATCCTTGCGCTTGGCCTGACCGGTTGGCTCTTCGCGCGCGGGAAAGCGGTGCGGTTGGCAACGCCGGGGAGTCGGGAATTGCATTCCCTGCCACGCTATCACGGCGCTTATGTCGCGCTTTGGGCGGTAATCCCTGCGCTTGTGGTTTTCGCGCTCTGGTCATCGCTTTCGCCGCAGTTGATCAACGCGGCGGTGCTGGCCGATCCCGCGGCACAAGCTCTGCCTGCAGTCGCGATGGATCGCGATGCGATCCTGTCGGAGGCCGCACAACTGGCAAGTGGAGCGATCGAGGCGGGGTTCAATCCCGGCTCCGATGCGCTTGTGCCAGCGTTCAAGAAGGCATCGGCCAAGTTCGGACTGATCGGCGCGGCCTTGACGCTGCTCGTTGCCTTTGCGTGTGGAGCTTTCGCCTTCACCCGCGTCCGGGTGGGGTTCAAGGCGCGCACCAAGGTCGAACGGCTGACGATGCTGGTTCTGTTGCTCGCATCGCTGATGGCGATTCTCACAACGGTTGGAATCATCGCGTCGTTGATTTTTGAAACCGGGCGTTTCTTTGCCGCTGTATCCCCCATAGATTTCCTGTTTGGAACGCATTGGAACCCGACCGAGTATGGCGGTACGGACCAGGGCGAGAATTTCGGCGCGATCCCGCTTTTCTGGGGCACAATCTTCATCGGCGCGATCATTGCGATGATCGTCGCCATTCCGCTGGGCCTGATGAGCGCGATCTACCTCACCCAATATGCAGGAGCGCGCTTCCGTTCCTGGGTCAAACCGCTGCTGGAGATTCTCGCTGGCGTTCCGACGGTGGTTTATGGCTATTTTGCCGCCCTTACCGTCGCGCCGCTGGTACGCGATCTTGCGGTCAAACTTGGCTTGGAAAACCCCTCCACCGAAAGCGCGCTTGCGGCTGGACTCGTCATGGGTGTGATGATTATCCCGTTCGTGTCCTCAATGGCGGATGACAGCATTGCGGCTGTACCGCAGGCGATGCGCGATGGGTCGCTGGCCATGGGCGCAACGACATCCGAAACGATCCGCCGCGTTCTCGTGCCTGCAGCGCTTCCCGGCATTGTCGCGGGCGTGATGCTCGCGATTAGCCGGGCGATAGGGGAAACGATGATTGTCGTCATGGCGGCGGGTGCGGCGGCCAATCTTTCAGCCAACCCCTTCGCGAGCATGACAACCGTCACGTTCCAGATCGTCCAGTTGCTGACCGGCGATCAGGATTTCAACACTCCCAAGACCATGTCGGCCTTCGCTTTGGGCCTTGTGTTGTTCATCGTGACGCTCTTGCTCAACATCGTCGCATTGCGCGTCGTCAAGCGCTTCCGGGAGGCTTATGACTGATCATTCCTCCCTTTGGCAAAGCCCTGAAATGGGCCGCAAACTCGCGAAGCGCTACCGTTCCGAACGCCAGTTCAAATGGGCGGGTATTGTAGCGATCGTCCTTTCACTCTCATTCCTTGCCTTCCTCGTCGTGACCATGTTGTCGAAAGGCGTTGGCGGGGTCGATTGGGCGTTTCTCTCCAGTTCGGATTCCACCGATCCCGGCACGGCTGGCGTCTGGGGCGCATTCAAGGGCTCGCTTCTGACGATGGGCGTGACGCTTGCGCTCTCGTTTCCGATGGGTGTGCTTGCGGCAGTCTATCTCGAGGAATTCGCTCCCCGCAGTCGTTGGGTGGATATTGTCGAAGTCTCGATCAACAATCTGGCGGCCGTCCCCTCGATCATCTTTGGCCTGCTCGGTTTGGCGATATTCATCAACGTGTTTCAGTTGCCGCGCTCGGCGCCGCTGGTTGGCGGCTTGACGCTGGCGCTTATGACAATGCCGGTCATTGTCATCGCCGGACGAAACGCAATCAAGGCCGTCCCGCCCTCGATCCGCGATGCGGCGCTCGCCGTGGGCGCGAGTCCGGTTCAGGTCGTTTTTCACCATGTTTTGCCGCTCGGGCTTCCTGGCATCCTGACCGGCACGATTATCGGCATGGCCCGCGCGTTGGGAGAAACTGCGCCGCTCCTGATGATCGGGATGCGCGCTTTTGTTGCCACGCCCCCCGACGGCATCCTCGCCCCGGCCACCGTCCTCCCGATGCAGATTTTCCTTTGGTCCGACGAAGTGGATTCCGGCTTCGTGCAGAATACATCCGCTGCGATCATCGTCCTTCTCGTTTTCCTGATCGCGATGAACGGGATCGCCATCTATCTCCGCAACCGTTTCGAACAACGCTGGTAGGCGCAACACATGTCAGAACAGACCCTCAAGATGACCGCGCGCGATGTGTCGGTTTACTACGGCGCAAAGATGGCCATCGACAATGTGTCGATCGACATCGCGACCGAGCACGTGACGGCTTTCATCGGCCCGTCCGGTTGTGGAAAATCGACCTTCCTGCGAGCGCTGAACCGCATGAACGACACGATTCCAAGCTGTCGCGTCGAAGGCACGATCACGCTCGATGGGGAGGATATTTACACCTCTGGTATGGACGTGGTGCAACTTCGCGCCCGCGTCGGAATGGTGTTCCAGAAACCCAACCCTTTTCCAAAATCGATCTATGAGAATGTCGCTTACGGTCCAAAAATTCACGGCCTTTCGGCAAACAAGGGCGATCTGGACAGGATTGTTGAAACCTCGCTGAAACGCGCCGGACTATGGGATGAAGTGAAGGATCGCCTGACCGAGAGCGGAACCGCACTTTCGGGTGGTCAGCAACAGCGCCTGTGCATCGCTCGTGCGATTGCTGTCGATCCGGAGGTCATCCTTATGGATGAACCATGTTCTGCACTTGATCCGATCGCCACGGCCAGGATCGAGGAACTGATCGACGAGCTGCGCGGACGCTACGCCATCGTCATCGTCACCCATTCGATGCAGCAGGCCGCGCGTGTTTCACAACGCACCGCGTTTTTTCATCTTGGCAACATGGTAGAATATGGCGCGACGTCGGACATTTTCACCAACCCGCGCGAAACACGCACCAAGGATTATATCACCGGACGCTACGGCTAGGAGCGCAAACAGATGAACGAACATACCGTAAAGTCCTTTGACGACGATATCAGCCAGCTACGTGGCCTGATCGCCCAGATGGGTGGGCTCGCCGAGGTTGGCATTCAGGGCGCTATGGCAGCGCTCGTGAAGCATGATAGCGCGACCGCCCAGAAGGTCGTGGAGGATGACAGCAAGATCGACGCGCTCGAGGTCGAGGTGGAGAAGCTCGCTGTGCGGATCATTGCCCTGCGCGCACCGATGGCGGACGATCTGCGGGAGGTCGTTGCCGCGCTCAAAATCTCTGGCGTCGTCGAACGCATCGGTGACTATGCAAAGAACATCGCAAGGCGTTCGGGTGAAGTGGAGGGACGCAGCAAGCTCGAGCCACTGACACTGCTTCCCGCGATGGCCGAAATAGCTGCGTCGATGGTTCACGATGTACTCGACGCCTATGCCGCACGTGATGCTGTAAAGGCGACGGAGATTATCGAGCGCGACCAGAAGGTCGATAATTTCTACAACAGCATCTTCCGCAACCTTGTTTCGCACATGATGGAAAATCCCGCGACGATCAGTAGCGCGGCGCAATTGCTGTTCGTTGCCAAGAACCTCGAACGGATAGGCGATCACGCAACCAACATAGCCGAAATGGTGCATTATGCTGCAACGGGCGTTCATCCTGCTGAGCGCGAACGGGGTGATGGCGGTCCGGCATGAACAAGCCGCGCCTGCTTCTGGTCGAAGACGATACCGCGCTTGCGGAGCTGCTTGACTGGCATTTCCAGCAGGAAGGTTATGATGTCGTGCGCACGCCCGATGGGGAAGAAGCGCTGCTCCTTGCCCGCGAAACCCCGCCCGACATCGTCCTGCTCGATTGGATGATCGAAGGATTGTCAGGTATCGAGGTCTGCCGTCGCCTGCGTCGCGCCACCGATACGGCCAACGTCCCGATCATCATGCTGACCGCGCGGGGGGAAGAGGAGGATCGGATCCGGGGCCTCGAAACTGGTGCGGACGATTATGTCACCAAGCCTTTCTCGCCGCGGGAACTTGTCGCCCGTGTCGCCGCGATCCTGCGCCGTGTCCGCCCGGCCCTTGCCGGACAAATTCTGACCTATGGCGATATCGAGCTTGATGCTGTTGCGCACAAATCGAAACGGGCAGGGCAGACCCTCCAGCTCGGCCCGACCGAGTTTCGACTGCTCCGCCACTTTCTGGAGCACCCGGGCAGGGTCTTCTCGCGTGAGCGGTTGCTCGATGCGGTCTGGGGCCAGGATAGCGATATCGAGCTGCGCACCGTGGATGTCCACATCCGCCGCCTGCGCAAAGCGGTCAACCTGCCCGGCCTGCCCGATCTGATCCGCACGGTGCGCTCTGCGGGCTATGCGCTGGATACCGACTCCTGACCTGATCGCGGGGATTTATTTGACCGCAGATGCATCGGTTTTCCAATCTTAACCATAATGGATTCGATTGGAGGCTGTTCGCCAAGAACCAGCCCGAGCCGTAGAGGGTCAGGATGCATGCGATTGCTTATTTGCGGTGGAAGACATTTCGACAATGCCGCCCGAATTGAAGCCGAGCTGTCCGCTCTGCACGTGGCGTCATTTATCAGTGTCATCATTCACGGCGGTTTGCCCGGGATTGGCGGCGCTGCCGAAGCTTGGGCGCGGCGGAACAAAGTCCATGTCATTCGCTATCCCGCAAACTTCTCGCTTGGGAAAAGCGGCGATGCGACCCGCGACGAATTCATGCTTGCGGACAGCCGTGCAGAGATGCTGCTGGTTTTTCCAGGTGGACGGCGGACGGCTGAACTTTTGCGCGAAGCGGGCAGGAAGCTGGTGCCGGTGGTGCTGGCGCAAGGCAGTGATTCCCCCGCCGTCCCGGAGTTTCAACCTGACCATGTCAGCCAGAACACGCTACCAGTCGATGGCAAGCGTCAGTTGCTCACTGTATGAACCGGCCAGTTCGTTCCCGGTCAAGCTAGGCTTGATCTGGACCCCGGTCTGATCCGCGCTCCCGGTTCCGGTGCGCTCAAGGCTTGCGTCCGCCGTTACGCCGTCGCTTCCCACAAGCATCGCGGAAAACGCAATGGGTTCGGCTGGCAGGCCTTCGCTCGATGGCCGGAGCGCGCGCGCTCCGTCATTTTTCAGGTGGATGCGATAGGGCGTGCCGGGCGGGCAGGTCACTTCGATCATGCCGGTTGCCGTCAATTGCCGTTGCCTTGCCTCTGCAACCAGTTGCAGATCTGTATCGGCCTCTCCGATCTTGCAGGTCACAGGAATGATCGCGGAAATATCGAGCAATGCCGTCTCGGTTTCGGCCGATGCGATGGTCGCCGTGACTGCCGCGCAAAGCAGCAGCGCGCCGCGTAACGCGCGAAAATTTGAGATACCGTCATATGTGCCGATGATATGCATATCGTGCCTCAGTAATTGAGCCGGACCACGACCGTGTCGTGGTAGCGACCGGGGCGCGGCGCTTCGGTTCCGGGGCGGATTTGGGCCGCGACTGTTAGCGCCTGCGCCGTCCCGGCTCCCGTCCCGCCAAGGGCGCTGCCCGTAACCGAAGACGAGCCGCCGCTCCACGCCGATCCATCGGGCTGGAGCAATTCATAGGCGAGATAGTCCGTAGCTGCGGCCGCGCCACCTTCGAGCGCCATCCGCCGCGTTCCGCCTGAGGCGAAGTTTCCGTCTCCCAGTTCAAGTGTGTACGCTGCCCCGGGCGAGCATTGCACTGATATGCCACCGTTTTCGCGCTGGCCCTTCAGAGTATCGGCCACCACACCGAAATCGACAGCATCGGTAACGCTCAGAGCGCACGTTGCGGGCACCCTTACCGTGGTTGAGAATTCCGCTGCGGAACCCAGACTGTCATTGGGCGGGCCCCACAGGACAAACCCGCAATCCGTGCCCTCGTGCAGCGAGACGGACAACCCCGTGATCGTATCGCCATATTCACCTTCGGGAAGGAAGCGCCCGCCGACACCCCGGAATTCGGTGACAAGTGCAAATTGATGGCGGAATGAGACGGTTCCTGTGTCAGCGTGACCGACCGGAACGGTGTAGAGCGGCTGCAATGCCGGTTTCAGGTCGCTTATCGGGATGGCAAGAGCATTGGGGACATCGCCGGTCCTCGCGCTCAACCGATATTCGATCGTCTCCTGGCCCAGCCGACGCTGGAGGCGACGCAGGGCGCCCCCGCCATTTTCGCCTTCGGGAACCGCAAGGCACAGCGTGACGGGACTGGGGCCGGGCGCAGTGGCCGTGAACGTGCAATCCAGATCGAACAGGCGTCGGTCGGCATTGGCCCGACCCAGATCCGAAACCGCAAGAACCAGCGTTTGTGCGGAATCGGCTTGCGCACGGCATCGCCAATCCGTCGTTCCCTGGGCCGATGCGGGCAGCGGGATCGCCAGCATCGTTGCTGCAAGCAGCGCGAGCATGATCATCAACACCGCGATCTTGCGCAACTTTCCGGCCATCATCACGAACATGACAGGGGTCCGATGCGGGGTTGGGCTTCGCCGTTCACATCAAAGGCGAACGTGGCGGAGCAATTTCCGGACGGGCCGAGGTTGATATTGATCCTGTTTTCGGCCTTGAGGTCTTTCAGGAACACTTCGCCATCATACCCCATAAGGCCGGCCTCACCGCCGACAAGATCGACCCGGGTGCCGGGGGCAACAGGTTTTCCATCTGGCCCCATAACGACGATGATCGCCGCATTGACCTTCCTGACGCCGAAATCCACGAGTGCGGCCCGGCGGCGCGCGGTGACGATGCGGAAATCGGTGCCATTTTCGGCTTCCAGGCCCGCAGGGAGCGTCGCCGGATCGATGGCGACGCGGGTTTCGCTAAAGGCCTCGAGCGAGGGCAGCAGCGCGCTCCCCTTGCCATTCGCGGTTGCGATCTTGCGCCCCGCCTGGAGGATGTCCACCCCCGGTCCTGCATTCTTGACGATGGCAAAGCCTTCGCCGATCCGGTTTGCAACGAACACATCCTTGCCAGCCGCGACCAAGGCGCCTTCAACCTGAAGCGTGCCTCGGACGTTCGTGCCCGATTGATCGATGGTGCCGCCGACAAATGCCTGTGGAAAGCGATAGTTGAGCGAGGCGGAGCGGAAAGCCTCGTCATCATCATTGCCGCGCTGTGAAATCGAATAGCCCAGCTCATTCTGCCGGTTGCCGCTAAACCCGGTTACGGATGCATTATAGTTGCTGCGCCCATTGCTGCGATCGCCGCCGACAAAGGCGCGCACGTCGCGGCCGAGCCGGATGTCGAGACCGATCGACACCGCAACATCCCCCCGGCGCTCCAGATCGAAAATCGCATTGCCCCTGAACGAGATGCGATTGCTCAGCCGCCGCCGCAAATCCAGGTTTGCCGTCCGGATTTCGGAATTTCCCAGACGAACATGGTTATAGGCGACGTTGATAGAGAGCGGATCGAAGCTCGGCCGGAAAGACGCGCCGATGCGCTCGACCGAGCGTCGCTGCCGGCGCGGAAACAGATCGGCGCCGGTGGGATCGGTCACGCGCCCGCGAAATGATGAAACATCCCCCAGGTCGAAATAATCGCCATATTCCCGCTCGATATTTGCAAACAGGCTGAAGCGCCGCTGGTCGAACCGGTATTGGCCGGACAGGCGGGTGCCTTCCTTGCCCCGGAAGCTGCTCGCGCTGGCGGATGCCGTGAAGGAACCAAGGCGGCCCAATGCCTGGATGATGCCGATACCGCCATTGACCAGATCGCCACCCGCCTCGATATGGCCTTCGAGCGTCAGGCGATCGCCCAGCCCGTAACGGGCCGTGGCTGAACCGAAGAGCTGGCTGCGATAGCCGAACGAGCGAACCCCGGCGTCCACGCGCGGCGCGCCCAGCTCCGCCGAATATTCGAGCAGGCCCTTACGCAGCAAGCCAGGCGCATTGAAATAGGCGGTGGTAATCTCGGTCTGGCGGCCGTTCAGATCGGTCGTCACGATCCGCAGTTCGTTCCCCGAAATCTGCGGGATCGAACGCAGGACGAACGGCCCCTGCGGCACCTTGCTCGAAAAGATGCGGACGCTATCGACGAAAAGATCGAGGCTGGAGGGCAGGGCGGCCGATCCCGCAAATTGCGGCAAGGGCCCGGTGAACAGATCGGGCCGCTGCTCGAAATCGCTTTGCACCTGGATCCCCCCCAGCCTGACCGACCGCGAGAAACTGACCGCGCCGCTCGCAAGATCGCCCATCGTATATGTCCGCACATTGGCCGTGTCTTCGAAGCGCCAGAAACTGTCTCCGCGTACAAAGCCCTTCCGCCCCGTCGTCGTGAAATTGCCGTTCGTCACGAACAGGCCGAGGCGCGTCATCGCGACCAGTTCCATATCTCCGTTCAGCTGCGCCTTGCGGCCGTCGCCCGACTGATCGCTCCCGAAAAACCGGTAGTTGAGGAGCAGCCCGGGGATGGTGTTGATCTTCGTGAGGTCAACCGCTGTGCGCGCGCGTTGCGCAAATATTTCTGTCGGGATGAGGAGGCCGTCAGGGACATTCAAATCAAGCGACTGGGTGGCATCGATCGTGCGCGCCTCCAGCCCCGCAAGGCTGGACAAGGCGATCATGTCCTGATCGCCGATTGCCGGATCGAGCTTGATGCGGAGTGCCCGCAGGTCTTCGGCGCGCATGCTGAACCCGCCATCCGCGCCACGCTCCACCGTAACGATACGGTCAACCGGAACACCGTTGACCATAGGCGCAAGGACCAGAAGTTCGGCCGGCTGCCCGGCGACGCTGGCCGGGATCGCGGCGGCGGCGCTTGAAGACTTCGCAGCGGAGGCTTCGAGCCGGGTGCGAATTTCAGCAAGGCTATTGGGCGGCAGCCCGGGCTGTGGCTGGGCATCCTGCTTGCCACCGGACGCATTCAGCCGCGCACGGATCTCCGCAAGGCTGCTGGGCGGCGGCTTGACGGCACCGGCATCGGACGCACCTTTTGGAGGCGCCAGCGCGGGCACGGGCTTTGCAGCGGCCTGCGCCAATTGTGCGGGCTTTGCCTTTAGCCTGGCACGGGCCGGTTTGGCGACCGAACGAGCGGACGGCGGCGGCGAAGCGGCAGGCGTGGCTACCGGAGCAGCCGACACTTGGGACGGGGCGGCGACTGGCGGCGCAGGCTTGGCAGGGGCTGGCAGGCTGGCAGTTTGTTCGGGACTGGCCGCTGGTTCCGCTGTCGCAACTTGCAAATCCGGCGCTGCGGCCCTGATCGGGGCGGCAGGCCTGATCCGGGTGGCAGGAATAGCCGCGATTTCCGCCGACGCGGGGGCTTCGCTGAAACCGGGCGCGGGGGCGCCGCCGGAAGGACTGAGCCGGGTTGGCTCCGCTGTGCCGGGTGAGGCGGGTTGGGGAGTGGCCGGGATGGCGCTCTTCGCCACAGCCGGTTCGATCGGAACAGCTGCCGCAATCCCTACCGGCGCAATCTGTATCGGCTGGGGCGTGGCCCCAAGGACGGGCGCCGGAGTGGGCGCCGGTGCCGTCGTTATCGGGCCTGGTTCCGGGCGGAAATCGGGCGCGACAGCGGTCTTCACTGTCACGGGCGGGGGAAGCGTCTCTGGAGCCATGGAATCTTGATCGGCAAGTTTTGCCAGAGGCTTGGCTACGCGCGCCTGCAACGCCTTGCTGCGCTTTGCCACGCGTTTGCCACCATCCGCATCGGCGCCGGAGATCGAAGGCGCTGGCGCCGGAAGATCGCCGGACATGGCTGCCGGAGCAGGAATATCGACCTTGTTGGAATAGAGCGCGTCCGAATCCGGATCGGACAGGCGCGGCTTTTCCGGTTCGGGGCCCTGGAACTCATCCTCGGTCCAATACCCCGCAGCGACTGCGCCTATTGCTGCCGCGAGAAGTGACCCTTCGGCCTTGAACCGCCCCCAGTTTTTCATAAAGGTCAGGGGCCTCCGCTCACGCTGATTTGTTCACGCACTTCGAACGGCGTTCCCTTGGCCGTTGTGATCGTCACCGTGCTTCCCGGTGCGTAGCTGACGGTTCCGGGCAAGGCGGCATAGCGCAGCGTTGAGCCGGGCAGCACATAGGCGTCGGTGCCGGCAGCGTTGAACTTGATCCTGCCCTGGGGGCCTTCGATCGCCAGATCGACCAGCTTGATGTGCCGGGTGCCGCTATTGGCTGCTTCGAGGTTGAGTTTCCCGCCCGCGCTCCACAATCGCCAGGCGATTTTCGGTGCGGCGGTCTTGTCCGCATAGAAGACGGGAAGCGATGTCCGCAGCAACATGCGAACACCTTGCCCGGGCGCATCCGGATCGATCGGTGAGGGAAGTTCGTCGATGATGACGCGATAGCTTTCCTCTGCCGTCACCGCAGCAGGCGCCAGGCGCGCCACCCGAATGGTGTAGGTTTGTTCAGGCGGGATCATCATGCTTGGCGGGTTGACGATGACGTCGCGCGTCGGCTCGAGCACTTCCTCACCATTTTGCTGCCGCCAGCGAAAGATGCGGATCTGGAGGCGAACCGGCGCCTTGTTCTGGTTGGAGATGCTGATCGCCCCGGCTTTACCCGGGGCGATCACAAAAAGGTTGATCGGCGAAACCAGCAGCGACGCGGCCCAAGCCGCGCTGCCAAGCGGGAGGCTTGCAAGCGCGACAAGGCAGGGGATGACGCCCGTCCTGAACCTTGGGAAGTGGATAGGCATCATCAACGATCAGAGAGCCAGGGTTCCAGTGGCCTGGTCGGTATAACCGCCCGCAAGAAGGTTTTGGCCACCTTCAACACGGCCATAAATGGTAAGCTCGAAAGGCACGCCCGCCAGAATTGGTTGGGATATAGGGATCTTCTGATCAGGCAGATATTCCATCGTCCGCGCTGGATTATGGAATAACCTGTAAGCTATATTGCCCGCCGGACCGACAATGAGAGGGTTGTTAAGGTTCCTTTGTGATCCAAAATCGTTTTTCCCCGGCCCGATGGAAAAGGTCGCAGCCGACGAAGCTGCATTGCACAGGACGGTGATGTTTCCGGCGGCGGTTTGCGCGTCGATTGCCGTCGTTGACAAGCCACCTTGCGTGGTTCCGAAATCGAGCAGCGCCGGTGCGCCACCACCAGTGGTGATGCTGCACCCGTCTATAACATCGATCTTGAAATCGATGGTCACATTGGCCGTTTGGGCAAAGGCGGGAGCGGTAGCAAGCAAAACAGCAGCACCGCCCGCACTCCAAAGTGCTTTCCTGATCATGGTTTCAATCCTCTTCATGTCCGCCGTGTGGGTGGAGCTCTGCGGCTCCACCCCCGTGGTTACGATCATCCCGGCAAGGAAATTGCCGAATTGGCCCGGTTTGAGACGCGTTCTTCGCTGACCTTGACTTCCGTGTTTTCTGGGGCGGAAAAGGCCAATTGTCAGAACCCAATCTCAAAAACGGGCTCGTCCTTTCAGAACGTCAGGAGACCCGCAGTAACATCGGTGTAATTGCCCGAAACCGCGAGATTGGCGTCGCCAGCGGCGATACGGCCATAAACAACGATCTCGAAGGGAGTGCCTGCTGTGATGACGCCACCGTTGACGGGAATCGTGGTTCCATCTGGAACATATTCCGAAGCAGGCGTCCGTCCGGGAGTAGCGTAAAGACGGTATGAGACAAATTCGCCCGCCCCGCCTATCGCGGCTGCGTTCTGCAAAGTGCGCAGCGTAGTCGAGCCGTTCGCACCTTTGCCAATCGTGAACGCGGCCGTGGTCGAACTGACATTGCACGAAACACTGATCGCGCCAGTGGCGGTTTGTGAATCGATATTTGTGGTCTGCCCACCGGCGTTCTGCAGCAAGCCGAAATCGAGCAAAGCTGTGGCAGCAGTACTGCCATTTATGATGCAGCCGTCCTGGACAGCAAGCTGCGAGTTGAGCGTTACCTGGGCCGATTGAGCAAATGCCGACGACGCCGCAAGCAGTGCGAGCGTTCCGGTTGCTGCCATGAGTAGTTTCTTGGTCATAACAATTCTCCTGTTACACAATTGCCGCAACGTGCGGTTCACCAGGTCTCACTTCCTGATTTCGTTGAATGGCTGCCCGGACGTTCCCGAACAGGCGCCCTGTCGAGGCAGGGCTGGTTGTATGAAGAGGGGCAATGGTCATCGTGCCACCGTCAGAACGTCAGAACGCCCGTGGTGATGTCCTGGTAAAAACCGGCCACCGCCTGAACCGCCTGGGCATTGAGAATCCGACCATAGACGATGATTTCAAACGGCACGCCCGACGTGATGACGCCGCCATTGACGGGAAGCGGGGTAGAAATCAGATATTCTGACGTCAAGGCAAGGTCTGAAAAGAGGCGATACTCGAGAAACTCTCCCGGCGCGCCGCCAATGCCCAAAACATTGCGCAACCGGTGAACACCCCCGGCATCATTGAAGCCTGCGTTGATCTGGAAGGTTGCCGTTGTAGAACTGACATTGCACGAAACAATGATCGGCCCTCCACCGGTTTGCGTGCTGGCGCGCACATCGTCCGTCCGGGCCGCAGCATTTACGATGGTGCCGAAATCGAGAACCGCATTGTTGACGCCGCCATTGATCGCGCAACCGTCCTGCACCCGAAGTATCGAAGTGATCCTTACGTCCGCAGTAGATTGCGCAAAGGCGGGCGAAATCATGAAGAGCGCCGCCGCTCCAGCGGCTGCCGTCAAAAGTTTGCTCTTCATAACTGTACTCCTCCTGTTTTGTTGCCGCAGAACACAAATGGCCGAAGTTCGGGCTTCACAAATAACTAGAAACTGAAGATTGCCTGAAGCCGGTCGCTATGATTGCCCGCCACCGCCTGTGCAGCGTTTGCGCGGAATATCCGGCCATAGACGGGAATTTCGAAGGGGGTGCCCGCGGTAATGACGCCGCCGTTGATCGGCAACGGGTTGCCGATCGTGAATTCAGAACCAGGCGTCCGGCTGGGGTCGGAATAGACGTGGTATTCGATAAATTCACCCGGCAGACCCGGCGCATCAAGATTGCGGAGACGGTGCACGCCCGCCGCATCGTTTTGGCCAGCATTGATCTGCAAACTGGCCGTTGTGGAGCTCACGTTGCAGGATACGGTGATGGGATCGCCGGTGACCGTCGATCCATCGACGTCGTTGATCAGCCCGCCAGGGTTCTGAACCTCGCCAAAGTCTATGTTCCCGGTATTGTTTCCGCCGCCGACAATGCAGCCATCTGTCACAACAAAGCTGGAAGAGATCTCGATTGAAACGTTTTGCTGCGCAAACGCAGGTGCCGCAGACAGAAGCGCAAACACTCCAGCCGCTGCGGCCAATAGTTTCTTCGTCATACCTTCCCTCCTGTTACGCGAATTGCCGCAAGGTGCGGATCACCAGGTTTGTGTTGCCTGATAGTTTCGTGAGAAGCATCGTGGCGCCTCAAAAGGTCAAAGTTCCGGTCGCGACATCGGTATAGATGCCTGCCACGGCCCGATTGGCATCGGTGGCGAAGATGCGCCCGAACACATTGATTCTAAACGGGTTACCGGCGATGATGTTGCCATTGCCAAACAAGGCTAGTTTGGTGCCGTCTGGCCGATATTCAGATGCCGGCGTTCTCTCGGTCAGGGAGTATAGGCGATAATTTATGCCAAAGCCCGGCGTCCCTGCTGCCAACGGGTTGGTCATTTCGCGCAAAATATTAGAGCTATTTTGCCCTGGCCCGATCTCGAATGTGGCGGTGATCGAATTGATGTTGTACGCCACTTCAATCGACCCGGAGCCATTCCCGCCGAACGTGTTGAAAGGGTCGGTTCCGGCCGAAACACTCGCGAAGATGTCTGACGCCAGAAAAGCGGGATTTTGAACGGTGCCAAAATCCATCGTTACCGAACTGTCATCACCATTTATGATACAGCCGTCTGTCACAACAAAGCTGGACCCGATCTCGATTGGAACGCTTTGCAGCGCAGTAATGTTTTGCTGCGCAAACGCAGGCACCGCAGACAGAAGCGCAAACACACCGACCGCTGCCGTCAATGGTATCCTCGTCACACCTTCCCTCCTGTTATGCCAATTGCGGCAACGCGCCGTGCAAGCCCGTCATCGATACCGCAGCAATGTGCTGGTTTCGGATCGCTTCCCCGCCGCGGATAGGTGAGACGCCAGTGGCACCAACCCGCCACGGCCTGGAGATAGAGGGGAGACCGAGATGATAGCCCTGCTGCCATCGTGCACCGGCTTCACGCGCCATCCTGCTGTCGGCGGCGGATTCCACGCCTTCCACAACCACAAGCGCCCCGAGCGATTCCGCCAGGCCGATCATGTGGGCAAGCGTACGCCGACCCATCTCCGACAATTTTGCGTGATGGACGAAAAATTTGTCGATCTTGACCACTTCCGGATGGAGCGCGAGGATCGAACGGATCGCCGCATGACCTGTTCCGAAATCGTCCAGCACGATCTGGCAGCCAAAACTCCTCAATCTCCGAGCGAAATCGGCCGCATCGGCCATTGACGGGAACAGGGCGGTTTCCGTGATCTCGATATAGAGCCGCCTGCCGATGGGCGGGGATTGAGCGAGCGCATCCAGGTTGTTGATCCACCAGTGATCCTCAACCATGCTCTGGGCCGAAATGTTCACGGCGATCTCTCTCGACGCATCCGCGCGCAGTTCTTCAATCGCTTCCGCCATGATGTAGCGATCAAGCGCGCGGACAAGGCCAAGCCGCTCCAGCGCCTCGATCATTGGCCCGGCACTATTGATCGCGCCTTCGGTGGTTGTTGCCTGGGGGTTAACCGTACGGAGCAGGCATTCGTGATACATAATTTGCGACGGATCATCCGCATTGCGCACCGGTTGCCAGGCCAGGGCGATCCGCCCCTCCGCCATGGCGTCGAACAGGTTGACGGCCAGCGCCATGTCTGCGCGATAGGATCGACACCAGGCGTCGTCAGGGAACGCCGGATTACCGTGAACGGTCGATGCTATGTTTGCGCAGCCTCCGTTTGCACTCGTGGGAGCAAGTGAAACGACGAGGTGAAAGCGCTGGCCGTCATACGCGACAGGGCGTTCGCTGAGCCGACGGAGCACATATTCCGCCAACCCGGGATGATCCCCGCCACGTAATGGGAATTTCAGGACTGTTGTGACGTGATCGGCAGCAGCCTGTTTCGCTCCCGCGCCATAGGCTCTACCGATCTCATCGAGATTGTGGATGCGTACTGCAAGGTTCGGATGGTCAACCACCGCTGCACCATTTGAAGCGACGAACGGATGGAATTCCGCATCGCCCGTTGCAGCCGGGCGCGCTTTCATTGCTACCATCCTTCCCATGCGCGGTCGCTCCTCAATCCCCGAATCAAAATCGAGACTTGAGACGGAATAACCAAAAGTGTATCAGTCAGTTTCCAGGCCCAATCGGCCCGGTCTTTTTTGGTCAATCAACACACCGATGAAGACGAGGGTCGTAAACAAAACATGTCCTGGACGATGTTCAATCTNNGAGGCCAAACGCGACGACTTGTTCGTCTATGCGTTCTGCTGGCTTATCGCCGTCACCGGCTGCCGCATTTCAGAAGCGCTTGCACTGACGCCTGCCAATATCGATTTCGAAGCAAGAATCGTGGTATTTGAATGCCTTAAGAAGCGCAGGCGGAGTGTTTTTCGCTCGATTCCGGTGCCGATGGAACTGCTCCAGACGCTCCGCACCCTGCTTCGCAAGGCGCCAGCGGGGGACGCGGATCGGCTGTGGACATGGTCGCGTATGACGGGCTACCGGCGCATTCGTGAGGTTATGGAACGGGCCAACCTCAATGGCGCCCATGCGAGCCCGAAAGGGCTGCGTCACGCCTTCGGCGTCAGCGCCATTCAGGCTGGTGTGCCGCTCAACATGGTCCAGCGCTGGCTCGGCCATGCCGACATGAAGACCACCGCGATCTACACCAGCGCCATCGGCCCCGAAGAACGCGACATCGCGTCACGGATGTGGGGGCGGGCTTTTCAGGTGCATGAAAAGCCAACGAAGGATCAACCAGACCAGTGGCAGCGCGCGCAGGCGAGAGACTCGAAAAAACCCCAAAAAACCGCAGAAAAACAGGGAGTTGAGAAGAAATGCGGGAGTTGCGCCAGTCTGGCAAGGCGAGCGAGGCTCAAGCCCTTGGCGGCCGGCGATGCCCGACCGGAGGCGATGGCAATGCGCTAAAAGTGCTTGCTATCTGATACAGTATTGGTTATTGTGTAACAGGAATTATTGTTGTTTATCATAGTGTTATCCCCGTTTCCTCCAGTCGATCTGGCGAAAAGCTCTTTGGCCTCGGCGCAAGATCGATGGCGGCTCATAGCGCATTCCGGGAAATAGATACAAGCTACTGCATCCAGTATGGCCGAAACGGGGTAATTATTGTTCAATATGGGTAATTGTGTTGCGGATCGGGGACTCGGCAACACGTTTGTCCGCAGCGCCGATCATGCGTTTTCCACCCTAACCGGACGGACTGTATCCCGATAGAGGCCCGTATCGATCTCATCGAGCAGTATGTCACCACTTAGAACCGCTCGCTTCCATTCCTGATGTTGCGCTTCGCGTCCGTGAAATTCGGGCATCACTTCCCGTGCGAAGAGGTCAAGGCTCGAACAGATATCCTCATGTGTGTTCTTCCCGGCCTGGTTAAGCAGGATGACCTGATCGATATTCGAAACCTCGAACTTGCGAAGCTTGCGCCTCAGCGTTTCAGGTGAACCGACAAGCGCCGTGGTTCGTGCCTTCAGCCCGGATTCGGAGTCCTTCCAGCTCTGATATTCATTCCACAGATTGACCGTGCCCGGCTCTATCGGCCCCTGCGAGGCATAGAAGCGCAGCGCGAACTGGAAGAAGGTCCAGCCATCGGCACGGCGTAGCGCCTCCTCGTCGGTCTCCGCGCACATGAAGCCGCACACCAGCGCAATATTCGGATTGGTTGCATAATCCGCGAGCTTGTCCTGACGGCGTGTGAACGCATTGTAATAGGCATTGACCCAGGCAACCGCTGCGTCCGCCGACATGAACTGGAAACCGAGTGCGCCCATGCCCCGCCGTCCGGCCATTTCGAGCGTATCGAGTTGCGAACAGGCCACCCATAACGGCGGATGTGGCTTTTGCAGCGGTTTGGGCAGGACATTGCGCAGCGGGAAATCGAAATGTTCACCATGATATTCGCATGGACCGTCGGCAAACATAGGGATCAGCGCGCGCACAGCATCTTCCCAGACCGCGCGCTTTTCATGGAACTTCCTGCCAAACGGATGGAGTTCGGTGGTGCTCGATCCTTCTCCGATCCCCAGCTCGACGCGCCCGTTGCTGATCAGGTCGAGAGTGCTGACCCGTTCGGCGACACGAGCCGGATGGTTGGTCGGGAGCTGGATAATGCCGTGGCCCAGCCGGATCCGCTTTGTGCGCTGGCTCGCTGCGGCGAGGAAGACTTCGGGAGCCGAGGAATGCGAATACTCCTCAAGGAAATGGTGCTCGACCTCCCAAGCATAGTCGAAGCCAAGCCGATCGGCGAGTTCGATCTGGGTGAGCGAGTTCTGCAACAGATCCAGTTCGCTCCGTTCGGTCCACGGCCTCGGCAACTGGTGTTCGTAAAAGATGCCAAACTTCATCGCTGGTTCCTTTCCGTCAGTATTTCGAATTTGTCGGTGGAATGAGGATCGAGAGCATGGGCAGTCAATGAGGAAGCCCTCCACGCAAGCGCGTCGAGTCTGCGACGGATGATCGACATCGCCCGGGCGTCCAGCGGGAAGCGCCAAAGGAAAAATATGGTGGCGAGATTCAACAGGGCAGGGATGTAGATATAAGCGATCTGGATTCCGAAGACCCCGCCAGGTGTCTGGTTGAGCGTTCCGGTCTTGAAACCGAAAAACCCGATAACAA
>CXWL01018775.1_pt1 | contig 33170 bp, 24 predicted proteins | sample 590931 | NCBI WGS metagenome assembly CXWL01 (sample SAMEA3498368, study PRJEB10139) | groundwater metagenome | biome: water well; material: biofilm material | place: Germany | collected 2015-04-27
CCGAATATCAAACACTATACCGAGGCATCACCAGCACTCTTCGAACTCGCCGAAAAGACCGCCAAGGCCTTCGACGCTCATGTGAATTACATCGATTTTTTTGAAGACCGGCAGGGGAATTTCATTTTGAATGAGATCAATACTGCCTGCAGCCTGATCCTGCATGAGGAAGTCACTGGCGTAGCCATTCACGAGCACATTGCCGAGGCTTTGATACATGAAACCAGACGCATCTCGAAGTAATTATAAGCCTGAGGACTGGCGAAAGTGATTTTGAGGGCGTCGCGCAGGCGAGTCTATTTGCTGACACGAGCCGAGCGGCCAAGTTCGGAAGAGTACGCTTTTGAATTTGCATGGTAGTGGACCGAACTGTGCCCGAAAAATCATTTCCACAGTCCGAGGATGTGACTTGCTTTTATCGAAGACGCTACTACACTCTGCCTGCTTAGGCATGTCTTGATCAGCAACTATGAACATTGGCATTCTGTCCTTTCGAGCGTTGAATCGAAGGTTTATGAGCGAGGAGAAGCGCCTGGCTGAAGAAGCGGAAAAGAGGGGACACAAGGTCACCTTGCTGCGTTTTTCTCGCTGCATGATGGTCTTCGATGGTCAGGGGAAGCTGGATATGCGCTATGGGTATCGCCGTTTCCCGAGCTTTGACCTCATCATTCCCCGAGCCTCGGTACTCACCAATGTGCAGATCAAAATCGGGATCATCAAGCATCTCCAGCTGATGAAAATCCCCATGCTCAATACCTATGAGTCTATTCTCAGCGCCAAAAGCAAACTGCAAACCTTACAACTCCTGTCCCACTACGGCATTCCTGTCGTCCGCACCGCGACCATCAATAGCTCCAAATACCTGGAAAAAGCCATGGAATATATCGGCCAGTTCCCGGTCATCATGAAAACCATCTACGGGTCCTATGGCGAGGGAGTAGCGATCGTCGAAAGCGCTCGTGCGGCGAAATCGACCTATGGGATCCTCGCTGAGAGTGTCGATAGCAATAATGCCATCCTGCTCCAGGAATACATTGCTGAATCGAACGGGAAGGACATCCGTATTTTCGTCGTCGGTGGGGAAGTGGTGGCCTCGATGGAGCGAGTCGCTCAAGATGGCGAATTCCGCTCCAATGTGGGTCAAGGTGGCTCAGGGCAGCCCTATACCCCCACTGAAGAAGAAATCCACCTCGCCATTCGAGCCACCAAAGCCCTGAATCTAGAGGTCGCCGGAGTGGATATCATCCAGACCCGGCATGGGCCGGCGATCATGGAGGTGAATTCCAACCCTGGTTTCGAGGAATTGGAAGCGGTTTCTGGCATCAATGTGGCAGGAGCCATCGTGAACCATTCGGAACGATTTGTACAAGAATATGTAGGGTAATTGATCAAGTTCTGAGGCTCCGGAAGCAGCTATATATCTTTTTCTCAGGTTTGCATTGGTGGGGCGAATCATGCATGAGCCGGAGGGCGGCCGGCCTGAAAAAAGAAATATAGGCTTCCGGAGCCCAATTCACCTTTTACTCAAACGATAGCAGTGCTATGGTAGCCCCTATTTGAAGGTGTAAACCGCCTAATTGCTCATGAATAAGCCATTAATGAGCCGATAATATTGACATTAAACTATACTTATGGCATTATATTATAACAGCTTAACGCTGTCTCAACTCGACCTTTAGCCGCCAGCTAATATGGATAATCGTGCTTTTCACGACATTATCGCGCTGATCGAACGCAGTGAACGGATCCTCCTCTGTACCCATCGGAAACCCGATGGAGACGCTATTGGCAGCATTATGGGTCTCTACAAGGCCTTGAGTTTGCTGGGGAAGGACGTCACCGCATCCTGTGCCGACCAGCTCCCAGAAAGCTTCAAATTCCTGCCAGAAATCGATCATTTGCAGCAAGGAATCCCTGGAAACCATGACTTCGTGGTCACCCTCGACTGTGACAATACAGAGGTCGATCGACTGAAATATCACCTCGAGGATAATAAAATTCACATCATCATTACCCCGAAAAATGGACGGTTTTTTGAGAAAAATGTGACCTGCCAGGAGCAAAATGATGCTTTTGACCTCATTATCACCGTCGATGTCGCCGATATTTCTCAACTCGGCAAGCTGTATGAGGAAAATGTGAACCTGTTCACGACCGTTCCCGTCATCAATATCGATCACCACGTCTCCAACCCCGGCTTCGGCAAGCTGAATCTCATCAACGTCGCTGCTTCTTCCACCGCCGAGATTCTGTACGACCTCATTCGCCAAATGGAGAGCCATTTCGGCAAAACCTTGATCTTGCCCGAAACAGCCACCTTCCTGCTCAGCGGAGTGACCACCGATACCGGTTCGTTTCAGAATGCCAATACCACCCCGAAAGCCATGGAAATTGCCGCTCAACTCATGGATGCCGGCGCCAATCAACAGGACATTATCAAGTATCTTTTTCGTACCAAAAAGCTTCCCACCCTGAAGCTGTGGGGGCGAGTGCTCAGCAAAATCGAAGTCGATGCCGAACATCGTCTGGTCTGGTCATCAGTTAGCCAACAGGATCTGAAGCAAACGGCCACGCAAATGGAGGATGTGGGGGAGATCATGGATGAGCTCCTGGTGCACGCTCCGGAAGCGGAGATCGTGGTGCTCTTCAAAGAAGAGCCAGATCTCGTCTCCGTGTCCTTTCGCTCCAAGACCCCAGCCGCCAATGTCATGGAGGCGGCAAAAACTTTTGGTGGTGGAGGACATGTCCTTGCTGCCGGTGCCAAGATCCCCGGCAAGAGTCTGGCTCAAGTGACGAATATGGTTCTGGCTGAACTGCAGAGAGTACAAGCAGAACGATTGGGGTTGAAGACGAAGATTCAAGCTCAACCGGAACAAAAAATCACCCAGATCTTGGAGGGATATACGCCGGTGCCCGAAGAGAAAGCCGTGAAACCCACACTGGAACAGCGAGTATCTGAAACGTACCAGTTACCAAAAACTGAAAGCCGACCATCATCCCTCGACCTCCACGACAAAACCAAAGCCGCTATTCAGGCCGAACAACAGTTTCCTGCCGATACCGCCTTCAAACCTTCGCAACCAACGCCTCATCAAACACGTCCGAAGCCGATGCCTGAGAAGCGGTTCAAAGAACAGCAAATCCCGGATTTTCTCAAGCAGAAATCAACTTCGCCAGAGCCTGAGATGAGAGCAAAGGAGGACGGCATTACCGTGAAATTTGACCAACCTGCGCCAAAGCCGGTCGAAATCCCCCCGACCTCAGTCGAACCGACCGTAAAAAGTGTTCCAGTTGCGCCCGTAAACGTACCAAATCCGGTTACTCCAGCACTATCAACACCACCCATGCCAACTCCACCTGTTCCCAAGCCGAAACCAGTACCTCCACCTCCTGTGGAGCCTTTAGCCAAGCCACCCCAGGATCCCTTCGCCAAGGGCGGTGATGGTCTGACCGATATTGAGCGGGCACTCGGCGGACTCTAATATCCTAGGAGATAGCTTCACTAGCTTCACGAGCTTTGTAAGCTTATAATTCATTCACTAGCTAGCAAGCTAACGAAGCTAAAAGCTAACTCCTTCCCCATGAGAATCTCCGATTTCCCAGCAGTCAATAATCCTCAAGTCGCTATCCTGATGGGCAGCGACAGTGATCTCGAAGTCATGGCCAAGGCTCATGAAGTGCTGAAAAAATTCGGTATTGAAGCGGAAATTCGCGTGCTCTCAGCGCATCGAAATCCCGATGATCTGGAGAAATACGTTGCTGAAGCCCCTGGGCGTGGTGTGAAGGTGTTCATCTGCGGCGCAGGTATGGCTGCGCATCTCGGCGGTGTCGTGGCGGCGAAGACGACCATGCCAGTCATCGGAGTGCCACTCCTCAGCAAATATGTCGGTGGCCTGGATGCTCTCCTCTCCATGACCCAAATGCCAAAAGGTGTGCCCGTGGCAACCGTCGCCATCGATGGGGCCATGAATGCCGGCATCCTGGCGGCGCAAATGTTGGCACTGAGTGACAAGGCCTTGGCCGAAAAGCTGGTGAAATTCAAAGAGGAGATGGCTGAGGAGGGGAGGGGGAAGAATATATGAGTAGCTCCACCACCAGGTTTTATTCCGTACGAATGACCTCAATCGTCAGGGATTGTCTCATTCCACCAATTTCCGCCGTAATCTTACGCTCCCCAAGTACCGGTTGGATAAATATATTTTTTCCGTATCCAACCCGTACATCATCGAGGAACCATTCGGCCTCCTGATTCGCACGTAGGATGATTTTTTGCAGTTCCAGCGGAACATCAGGACGGATATAAAAGGTCTCATTCGGTTTGGGGGAGAGAATGGAGAAAGAATCAGGTATTGGTGAAGATGAGGGATTCGGGGTACCGGAAACAGCGCAATATTCAATCGTAAAATCTTTGAAATTAAAGAGCTTGGCCACCTTGGCGATCTCGGCCGGATCAATGGTCTTAATATAAAAATCTTCCAGGCAATAGTGTCCGTTGATCAGGTCAGAATACCATTTCAGCCCTGGCTCTTGGTAGATCAGTTCAGTTTGGCGACAGTCGACATCGAGACATTTCTTTGTTTGCGATAGCCCGGGGGGTGGGAGAATCGGCTGTGCGGAAACATGCCCTTTCTCAATGGCAAACTCGACGAGGCGATGCCAGATCGGTCCGGCACCGGTGATGCCATCAACATCGATCATGGGAGTATTGTCATTGTTCCCCACCCAAGTAGCCACGACCAGATCGGGATGATAGCCGAAGGTCCAGTTGTCGTGGAAATCTTTGGTCGTACCCGTCTTCACGGCGAAAGGAATGGACGTATTGAGAACGGAATTGACGCCGAAAGAACGACGGCGGTTCAGGGGATTTGAGAGGGTGTCGAAGAGATAGAAGGCGGAAGATATGTTTTGCAATCGCCCTAAAGATTGCTTCGTTTCACTCGCAATGACCGGACTCTGCCGAATAAGATGGGACTTCACCGGTACTCCACCATTCGCCAACGACCCATAAGCATCCGCCACCGCCTGCATCGGCAGATCAGGACTGCCGAGGGCCAGAGAATAACCGTAATGCTCCGCTGGATGATCAAAAGGCAAACCTAAGTTTTTCAAAAACTGATAAGTATTCTGAAGACCTAGATGCTCAAGGATACGGACTGCAGAAATATTGAAAGAACTGGCAAGAGCAATCTTCAAAGGCATCACACCACCTTCCCGTAGACTGTAATTCAAAGGACGATAGGTCTCATCGTCCTTGCTGGAATCAAAGTCTTTTTCCAAATCCACGGTGAGCTGATCGGGATGGGCACCATTCATGAAAGCATAGAGATAGAGGAACGGCTTGAGCGCGGATCCCATTTGTCGACGCTGCATAATAACATTCACCTGACCATCAATGGTTTTGGAATAAAAATCACGGCTACCCACCCAGACCAGGATATCTCCATTGCGAGGATCGACCACATAGGCGGCGCCGTTGGTGACGTGTTTGTTCGCCAAACGATCGAGCGACTCATTGATCAATTCCTCAGCCTTAGCCTGCAGTGTCGAGTCGACGGTCGTGGCAATCGTCGCCAGGTATGGCNNGTTCGACGAGCTCAGGGCAGACTCCGCCGAGAAATCGCTCACCCTGCTATTGGTAAGGGATCCCTCCACTGCGGTCGGGATGACAAATAGAGGCTTCAACTGAGAAGCAATCCTCTCCCATCGTTCCTGAAAAAACTTCTCTTTCGGATTCGCCACTCCCGGGGAACGGATGATGGTGAGCAAGGTCACCAGCTCCTCGTCGGTGACCGTCTCCAAATGGGACTTCCCGAAGTAGGCTTTCATCGCCGCCTTGATGCCGTAGTTGCGCTGACCGAAATAGATCGAATCGATATAACTGCGCAGAACCTCTTCTTTCGAACGCAACAACGTAAAGTACAGGGCCAAATTCGCTTCGCGAAGTTTTTGCAGAACGGTTCGCGACGCATGGGGGAAGAAAGTCGTTTTGATCCACTGTTCGGTGATCGTGCTTCCCCCGGAAACAATTTTATTCGCGCTGTAATTGTCTCTAAGCGCTCGCAACTTGGCAAACATGTCTACCCCCCAGTGCGAGAAGAATCGTTCGTCCTCGATCGTTGTGAACGCCTTTGCGATGTTCTCTGGAATCGATTCGTCTTCGCCAAGAGGGATCTTCAGACCATCGGGGCCGGGGAGATCGGCAATGAGGAGACCATCTCGGTCCGTGAGACGCATATGACCAAGGTCTGGATGGGGGCTGGGAAGAATTACCGACACCACAACGTAAGCCTGCCAGAGAAGCGCAGCACAAACGATGGTGGTGATGACTCGGGGTTTCATGGTTATTCCTCGATCACGATCTTTCCAAACGCCGTGTGTCCCTCTATCTCCGGTCGATACATCGGGTACACCGACACGGGTGGTTCTTGGAAAGTCCCGGCGATATTGGCGCGCACGTAATAGTCGATCGTGACATCCTCATTTCCGGTGTAAAACTGTTTCGCGGAAGCGAAGAAACGATCGGCTCGGAACTCTTGATGATCAAAAGGCCAATTCCAACGGTCTTCATTCACCTGAGTCTGTTCCGTAAGGAAAGCCGTATTGACCAGCTTCAGACCGGCAGGGAGATACGACTCCAGGGCGATCTGGTGTTGCGCCTGGTCGAAGTGAACCGTGAGCCTCACGAGATAGGTTTCGCCGAGCTTGAAGGAATTTCCCGATACGGCTGCCAAGTCTCGCTCGCTTTGCTTCCACCAACCATTGTCGGTTTCTTTCACCTTCCCCATCTTGAAATACTGTCGCTTGACGGTCACGCCTTTGTCCTGCTGAGCCTTGATCGTGGTGGGGTCTTTGGGAATTTGGTAGATGAGGAGATCGGTATAGACCCGTTGATCAGCCTTGCTGGAACTCGCTTTGAAAAGCAAATCTCCGCCTTGTGACTGGAGCTCGGCGAAAGGAATTCTCATTTTTTTGAAAATGGTTCGATCATTGAGATCAACCTTGCCGGATGTTTTCCCCAACTGATACTGAATACCGACCGCTGATTTTTTTGGGCTATCCACCTTCTCGATGTATTCAGCGAAGGCGATGAAAGACTGGATTTTCGCCTGGGTGGAATAGTAGTAACTGCCCAGATCCAGCAGATAGAGTTCCTTCACCATTTTCGGAATATCCTGATGTTGAGGATTTAAACGAATTAAAAGCTGGGTGTAGAGCGCCTTGTCGGCGATCTCGTCCCAGTACCAATTACGCTCTGAATCGCCGGCTTTTTTCAGATCAATCTTCGGAAGTAATTCTTCAATTTCTTGACGGTAATTCTTCACATCCTTCTTCGCCAAAGCCAACCCGTAGACGATCTTTTCATGGGTGCTCAGTTGACCCAGACGATTCTGCAGTAAGGTGCGCGCGGTAGCGAAAGCACTACTGTCGAGGCGGGACAGGGCGTGAAGCTCTTGCACGAGCTGACTCAAGCGGTCCTCCGGAATATCTCCTTGCAAAGACTGAACTTGCTCTTCGATGAACACTCGACCACGGTCGATCATATCCGGTGGAATGTCGACACCAAGATCACGCATCTCCACGATGGCGAGCACAGCATACGGCGTGATGTGAGCATCGGTCGTCGATTCACCTGGCCAATAGGCAAAGCCTCCATCCGCGGTCTGCATACTGGCAAATCGCTTCACTCCTTCATCGAGATTTTTCTGGAGTACTTTTTCATCGATGCCCACCTTGAGCACGTCCTGGAATTTCTTCACAATCGCATTGGGCAGGGTGGAGCTGATCGTTTGCTCGATACAACCGTAAGGATAGACCAGTAAGCTGGAGATAATTTTTTCAATTCCTGCGAGAATCGTGGTACTGAAACTCAACTCCACAAAGGACTGGAGCGGATCAATATCCGCCATCGTTTTCAGTACATGATCGATCTTGGTTTGGAAATCATCTTGAAGGTGCAACCGATTGGCCAGCAGCGGTACGCTGGCGAACGGAACGGTCTTCTCCAGACGATCGCCTTTTTGGGTCTTCTCGTCAACTGCGGTGATGGTGTAGGTGATGACCTCCTGTAAAGACGCAAGATCTTGCGTCTCTACGGAAACACGCCAGGTCACGAACTCTCGTTCACCGGCCTTAACTGTGACTTCTTGTCGTTGATTCTCCGGCAGCGTGAGTCCATCAGCATCCAGGCTCATGAAGATCTTTTTCTGCTCAGCGGAATTATTGTAGACCGTGGCTCCCACTCGCATATCATCGCCGGAACGAACGATCATCGGGAAGGTTTCCTCGACGGTGACTTCTTGACGAACAGCAATGGTTTTCTCAGAGGCTCCGAAGATATTATTTTTGGTATTACCGATGGTGATGATCCGGAACTCGCCAATATTATCGGGGAGGTCAAAGGTCAATTGCGCCTTTCCATTCGCATCCGTCACAACGGAACCGGCATAGAAAGCGGTGTTTTTGAAATTGGTACGGGTGGTGATGGCATCACCTCCATCCTTGCCTCCTGATCCACCCACCGTCCCTTTGCGAGCGAAGTAGAGTTGCTTCAGCATCGCTACATTGGTCAGGGCGGTGTGCGTCTGGAAAACAATCTTGGTGAAAAATTTGGGAAGAATATCGAGGTCGATATTGCCGAGAATCGAGATCAAAGCTTCATCGACCACCGCGACTGAGACTTCCGTCTGCACCGGCTTATCATTGCGATCGCTGGCCACAATATCGAGAGTCACCTTGTCCCGAGGGGAGTACTGCTCGGCATTGGTTTTGAGATCCAATTTGAGCATTTTGTCTGTTTTGTCCACAACGATCTCGGTGTAACCCACCTTGTACTCCGGCTGAATTTTGCTGTCTCCGGCCGGCTTGAATCCGATCACGGAAATATAGGCATTTGGGACGAAAGTGTCATCGACCTCAAACTCCTTGAAAAGCACATTGCCTTTGAAATCGATGAGCTCCTTACTCACGACATTATTTTTTTCTATGGTGACCAAGGCCTTTCCATCAGCGAAAGGAAACCTCACCAGGATTTGCGCCTTTTCTTCGAGATGGTAGCTCGTCTTCTCGGCAAGAACAGTGATCTTATTGTCAGCCACGACCGGAGCATTGGTCACACCGTCTTTGGCATAGGCATAGAGATTGACCGTATTGGTAGAGAAATTCCCATTGGCGGGATCGACTTCCTCCAGTACCAGAGAATAATCACCATCATCAGTTAAGCGAAAGGACTTGCTCAAAGTACCATCGTCATGGAGATCAAAATTGCGCGTGGAAACTTCTACTTTTTCCAACTCCTCATCTTCGAAATCGACTTGGGGCACGATGGCTCCTCCCACCTGTTTCGAATTTTTGCTGCTATACTGCCGATGTTTCAGGATGATTTGATATCGGCCTTCATTGGCAGACGACCACTTACGTTCCGGTCGCACCGTCAGGATGATCGATTCTCCCGCTGGCACAAATTTCTTATCCACTTCCAACTGAATATTCACGTAAGGATTTCCCTGACGCAGACTGTCGGATATTTTCACGATCACGGAACCGGAGCCGGCGACCTTCTGAGCGGAAGGAGCTGTGACAGCGAATTGGACAATATACCGATAATCATCCCAACTGGTTTGGTGGGTCACGGGAATGCTCATACTCGCCCGGCCATCTCCATCGAGCACGCCAGAACCTTCTGAATAATAATCTTTTGAAGGCTCCCAGTAGCAACCATAGTAACAATCACTCCAAAACGAAGGATCGTAATAATACTGTTTGAAAACAACATAGGTGAAAGGAGCATTGGCCACCTTGCCACCGGCGTAATAGCTGGCATCAACGTCAGCGGAGAGATTCAAGTTTTTTTCATACGTTTTGTAGCGATAGCCCCAACCTGTGTCGGTCTCGGTAATCGTTGGCTCGGAGAATTGTTCGTTCTCCAGATCGGAAGAATTCACCGCCACCTCGACCTTGAAAGTGGGTTTCTGGAACTGCTCGACATTGAAGTTGGTCGTGGCGATATAATCGAATTCTTGATCGAGCGACATTTTGATATCCGCTCGATATATACCGAGGGGAGCATCATCCTTGATATCAAGGTCAACCAGAATTGAACCAAAAGCATTGGGAGTAAATTCCTGTTCTAGGATGGCATTACCATTGCTATCCATGATGGCCACAGCGAAGGACTTCCCGGTAGGGATGGTGAGGGTCTTACCCTGCTCTCGCACAATAGCTTTCAGATGGACGGTCTCTCCAGGCTCATAGAGCTTGCGATCGGGATAGAGATGGGCACTGAAAGTCTTCGAGGGCTCATAGAGATACTCCGGGTAGTAGCCAAAGTTCCAGTCCGCAATACCACTATTCCACTTGCTCACCACCATGCTGAAATGATTTTCACCTGAGGCATTCACGAGTAGGGAGCGATATTGTGGATCACGGTACCAGGTATCGAAAGCATTCAGATAATCGTCTGAACCGAGGTCAACTTCCAAGAAGCCATCCGCATCAGTCTCGCCGAGCTTGATCGGGTCGCTGTAAATATTCTTTTCCAGGGGATTGAAATAGGTGTAGTCCCACTGGCCGGTCGCATCATTATACTGTTCCTCATGACCGGTGAAGGTATTCTGATAGCTTTGCAGGGTAACTCCTGGGACGCCTTTCCCGCTACTCAGGTCATTGACCCAGAAGAGGGCCCTTCCATTCCGGGAAAACTTCATCGTGATATGCGAATCCACCACAGCAAAGAAGATGGGGGTGCTTACCGGAGTCTCCTTGGTGACCTGTCGTTCACCCTGAAATGAAAAAGTCATGTAGTACTGACCCAGATTCGCAGGCTGACCGATAAGCTTCGTCATATCAACCGCAGTTCGATATGCTTCTTTTTTCAGCACCACCAATTGCTCCTGACATTTTTTCACGGGCAGCGCATCAATCCCTTCTTTCAAGAAAGCCGTAGAACCCGGAATGACGGTACTCCTGGAGGTCATCAATTCAATCTTGGCATAGGTCTCGGTGTCGACGCTACAAATCTTCACGGTCGGATCGGTCACTCCAGCGTGAACAATTTCAACCATCGGTGGAGTGCTGCTCATGAAGACCGACTGGGTTTCTTTCTGGCGCAGGCCCAGATATTTCAGTTCACCGGTCTCAATTTCCAACGTTTGCGCGACAAAGGTGTCACCGAAGACATCCTGTCCTGCATTGAGGATAAACTGATAATGCTTCTTCTCCGCAAGACGGACGGGGATTTCAGCCCGATCAGGATAGAGCACGATATCTTCGGGAATAATTTCGACAGCTGGACTCAGCGCGATCAAGTTCGCCAATTTTTTCTTGAAGGAAACCCGATAGGCAAGTTCATCATCTGATTCACGCTTCTTGCGAAAATCGAGGAATGGAGTATTGAAACGAATGGAAATCTGAGACTTGAAATCCAGATCAGGATTGAAGAGTTGATCGAGGGCCAGCGCAGCTGCAGGCTCTCGATACTGAGTCGCGAGAAAGGACCTCCCGCTTTTGGCATCGTGCTGAAGCGCGACGAAGAAGCAGGCATGGTCCTTGAGCTCAGCAGTCGGGACAGAAAAAATGGTTGATTGAGCTGTTTCTTTTATTACCCGAAAAGGCCGAATCCGAAATACACTCCAATCGTATTGAGCGGCCTGCAACCCGTCATAGCCGTAGTTGCAATTATCAAGCCGGTATTGACTATTTTCTGCCAGATATTGCTGATCAACCTCGAGCTCAGTAACCACCGGATCAACGTAAAAACCCAAGCTGAAGACTATGAGGTCCTCAGAACGTTCTGAACCAGAGAAAAATACTTCAAATTCTCGGCTCGTCTCTTCACTGTTATCGGTCTCTTGTACACGATCGATGAAGAGGACTTCGCTGGAATAAGGCCAAGAGAGATCATGAGGAAGTGGGGGATAATTCAAAACTTCTCCTAGACTATCCTTCTGTTGGTTGTAGAGGTCATGGCGAACACTGAGCGTATCGCCATCGGTGAGGGCGAGGCGAATATCGTACTGAAAATTATTGCCAACATAGGCTGAGATGAGCTGGATACTTTCTAATTCAGCTTTCTGCCCATTCTTCATGAGAGCCTCGGCAAGTGCCGCGGTATTGAGCTCGAAGGTAGAATACAGCATGAAGCCATCTCCGGTAATCGTCTGCCCGTTGATCGGATACACGATGCCCTGGCTCTCTGGAACCGGGCGCTGCCACATCGTGAGCATCACAAATGCGATGATGACGAGGACAGCTGCGACGGCAATCGCAGCCCAACGCTGTCGGGGTGATTGGAGTATTTCGGATGAAGGCGGAACTGGAACACTTTCAGACATAAGAAAAACGTGATGGTTTGATTGCTGCCACACTAATGCAAAGCAAACTGCGGGTAAATCCGAAAGAGAAGAAGTTCATTTACCCCTGTCCGAGCAAGCGATCGAACACCGCTCGGTATTCCGTGAACTTCCTGTCACCGCTGAAGCGGATAAATTCCTGACCATCAGTCTTGCCGATATAGAGGGCTGGAACGCCTGTCACGCCGTCGGCATCAGCAACTTTCAGACGATTCTTGAACATGGTCTGCAGGACATCCGCATGGCATTGGGCATCATAATCGATACCGACATTGCTGAGCTCTCGGAGGGTGAAAGCCTTACTGAGATTCGGTCGTCCATAGAGCCTCTCTCGGAAACTGAGATAAGCCTCAACATTTTGCTCTTGCTGATACAGGCATTGCAAAGCGATCGAGTGCAGCATGCTATCAGCATTCTGAGGAAGGTCGAGGTAGACCATACGGATAATGCCTTCGTCGATCAGTTTCTTAAATTCCTTTTGATTGTTGCGCTCTTGAGCCCGACAGTGCTGACACTTCACATCTGAATACACATAGACCGTAATGGGTGCTGTCTGATCACCTACCCAAATGCCTCCTTCGACATTCAAAGGGCCCTTGATGCGAGCCTGCCCGGAGGGATTGACCAAGGAAACATTCAGACTGTAGTAATCGCCCTGAAGGGTAAACAAATCTTTGACGACCTCGGAAAGTTTTTCTTGGTCAAAGGCGTTCTTTTTGAAAAACAAGGCGGGTAATTCTCCGACTTCTAATTGCTGAGCAAGCGCTTTGCCTTCAGCGGACTGATAACTCACTGTCTTCACAGCGGAATCTGGGAAAACCGTCCCGAAGATATCTAATAATTTTTTTTCGTTTTCCCCTTTCAGATCGTAGGCGAGGAGTATACCGGAAGAATCACCAGAAACCTCTGAGACATTGGAGCTTGAGTTGGGTGCCTGCGCCACATTGGCGAATTGAGCCAGGAGACTAGCCTGGAGATCCTTCATCACCGCACTGTCGAGCGTCAAAATACCGGCGATGATACCGAAGGCGACCACGAAAGAACTCACTTTCAACCAAGAAAACCAGTTGATTTTCGACCTTGGCTTCAACGACAAAGCACCCATTCCTTTTGCGGAAGCGTTGGTAGCCTTTTTTGAACTTCTGACAGCATGCTTTTTCTTCTTCACCATAGCAAAAGATCTAAAAACATAATCGTTTCCAACTTATCGCAGCGGCCATGGATCAGCAATTTTTCGAGGGGGAGATTGAGTTGCGAAAGTGAAAGATTGAGCTGCAATGATGACTTGTGTTTTAAACACTAATAAGATATACTTGAGATATCCTTAAGTACACCTTTTGACCTACTCCATTACTTCAAAAGAACTGCGAACAAACTTCCCTTGGGTCAAAGAAAAAGGTCAACAAGGAGGGGTATTCATCATCTACTACCGGTCCAAGCCGCTTTTCAAGATGGAGTTATTTCAAGAACAGCCACCCAAAAAATCCGATAAGCCAACCTGGCAGGAATGGAGTTCCTACAAACAAGAGATGATCCACGAGCTAGGATATGAGAAAAAAATCGCTGCCGCGAAAAAGAATCCCAAAACAAGCACCCAGATTCTCGCCGCACGTTCGAATACAAAAACGACGGGCTGGGAAGGCTGGGAAAAAATGATCATCAAGGGTGGTGAACCTTATGATGCTGTACAAGATATCCGCCAAAATCGTGAAGAAACCTAGCTCCATCGTCATTGATAGCAGTGTGTATCTTTCTGTTCTCAACGAGCAGGAGACTCATCACGCAACTTCCCGAAAATTTTGGGATCGAGTGACAAATTCCTCGTCAAAATACTCGATTATCTTCCCCCGACTCGTCTACATCGAAATCGGTAATCGATTGTTCAATCGGGTCCACCGATACGATGAACTTTTTGAAACGCAACAACGCATCCTCACGGCTCCGAACAGTCGAATCAGCGAACTCGATGAGAGTATCTGGCTCACCGCGGAAATGATCCAATATCATTGTCACCTCAAAACATCCGACATGCTCGTCGCCGCCACCGCCTACGAAACCGCCTCGACGCTGGTGAGCTGGGATCAGCAATTGCTGAAGGAGGCCAATAAGGTGGTGCCGGTAGCGACGCCAGGAGAATTCAACTAACCTTCTCAATCGTCACGATAACCCCCCGCTCACCCAGATTCACCACCGCCTCCCAAGAGGTTGATCGCTTTTCAGCACTAATGTCCGTGGCGAGGGTTTCTCGCTTGATGTAATCTTGGAATTCACTAATGGCGTGCTGGATTTCGGCCGCTTCCGTGGTCAGGCCGACGATGATCCGGTCAGAGACTTTTAAATCGGCTTGCTTACGCAGATCCTGGATGGCCCGCACCATATCACGAGCATAGCCTTCGCGCTGGAGCTCGGGAGTGACTTCCGTATCCAGGATGACTACCATACCCTGTTGGGCCTCGACCACATGATGACCTTTCTCGGTGACCAAAGACTCGTAGGCAATTTCGATTTCTTCGGGCGTGAGTTCATATTCGAGAACCTGATAATTGCCATTCGCCAATTGGGTGTAATTTCCTGACTTGGCTTCTTTGATAATGGTCTGCACCGCGGCTCCATACTTCGGCCCCAACACTCGGGCATTGGGCTTGACCATGATCTGCACTCGGCCTTGAACAGATTCTAGAAATCGCACTTCCTTCACATTGAGCTCCTCTTGAATCACCGCCAGCTCGGAACTGGTGGTGGGCAAGGTTGAATTGGAGGCCGGCAAGGCCACCTCGATCATTTTGAGGGGCTGCCGCACCTTCATATTCGCTTTGGCTCTCGCAGCATGGCCGAGAGTAACGATCTGCTGCGCCAGAGCGATTTCCTGATTCAACGCTTCATCGATGAAACGTTCTTCGACCTCAGGCCAGCGAGACAAATGCACGGATTCCAGACCGGTGAGATTACGATAGATGGCTTCGGTGATAAAGGGGCTAAATGGAGCGAGTAGTTTGCAAACCTCAACTAATACTGTGTAGAGGGTCTGATAGGCCTGCTCCTTGTCCCCATCGTTTTCTGATTTCCAAAACCGACGGCGTGATCGACGGATATACCAATTCGTCAGCGAATCGATGAAGCGCACCAACGGATCGAGACCTTTCACCAGATCATAGCTATCGAGCCCAGCCGTCATGCCTTTGATAAGCGTATGCAGCTCGGACATCACCCAGCGATCAAGCTTGTTCTCAGGCTGAAATTCAGCCGTTTCGAACACGGTCATTTCGCCATTTTGTAGGCGATAGAAATGATCCCGGTAATAGTCCTCCCAACTCTCCACTCCGAGTTGCTGCTTGTGCAAGACATGGAAGATGCCGCCGTGAGCAACCAGGAGAATATTCTTGCCAACGTGTTTCTGCTTCAGCTCCGCCACAATCTTCAGCACTCGGTGTTCAAAATCTTCGACCTTCTCCCCACCACCGGGATTTTTGCGCATTTCGTAAAAAGGGCTGTCCTTGGTTTTCAATTCGTCTATGCGTTTACCTTCATAGTCACCGAAACTTTGTTCACGAAGATCCTGATACACTTCCACCTCCAAACCAAGATCGGCATTGAGAATATCCGCTGACTGACGAGCACGGATGAAGTCTGAAGTCACAACGATATCGATCGGCAAATGATCGGTGGTTTTCTTCAAGGCTAACAGTTGATCACGACCATGGTCATTGAGGGGCTCGTCGAGAGAACCCTGTACCCGCTCGTCTTTGTTGATGTCCGTCTGCCCATGACGAACGAAATAGATCTGACCCTTTGGTTTCCATTGATCGATGTCAGCATAGGTGAGCAGGAAGCTGTAAGCATTCCAGAGGGGGAGGAGAGTTGAACGAACCACCTCTTGCACACCTTTCTCGGAGAAGCGAAGGTCGTCTCCCTTCACCACCGGTGAGTGCATCAGATAGAGGCGCATGGCATCAGCGCCGTATTGATCAAAAATCAATTTCGGGTCGGGATAATTCTTCTTGCTCTTACTCATTTTCTGACCGTCTTCGGCCAGCACGATCCCATTCACGATCACATTTTGAAACGCCGGTTCATCGAACAGAGCGGATGACAGGACCACCAGGGTATAGAACCAGCCGCGCGTTTGATCAAGACCTTCAGCGATGAAGTTCGCAGGAAATGTTTTCTCAAATCTCTCTTTATTCTCAAACGGATAATGCGCCTGAGCATAGGGCATGGAACCGGATTCGAACCAACAATCGAGGACTTCTGGAACGCGAGTCATCGTTTCTCCAGTCTCCGGATGCTGGTAAGTCATGTCATCCACGAAGTGCTTGTGTAGATCGACCAACGTACCGGTGACATTGTCGAAATAGAGTTCCTTGGGCTCGCCCTGAGGGAAGTGCCCCTTGGCGTAGACTTGCTCAATGGAATCGCCGTTCAGTTCACGAAGCAGGAAGCGAATCGTATCGCTGTGAGTGACCGCGATGATTGATTTGCCCGGGTACTGCTCAATCATGGTCTTCACGAATTCCAAGGCTCGGCGGCTGACATCATGGTGAGATTCACCGGTCTCACCACTTTTACTATTATAATGTTCTTCAGGCGTTAAATGATGACGCATGGCCATGTACTCTTTGACTTCGGCATCTCGCTTGCCTTCGACGTGACCGAAATTGATTTCCCGAATGTGCTCATCATTCTGTATCGGCATCGCTCCGGCTAATTTTTTTACGATAATTTCTGACGTTTGTTGGGTGCGTAAGAGAGGAGAACTGAAGACCATATCGAAAGGCTCTTTGGCATGAATCTTGGCCAGCATCTTGCCGGCTTCCTGAGCTTGTTTCTTCCCCTTAGCCGTCAACGGTGTTCCGGGGGCAATGCTCTGCCGCAGTCCCACCTTGTTCCCTTCACTCTCGCCATGACGAACGAACGTGATCTTGGTGAAACGCCCTGGCATTCGTGATCGTAATTCAGCAATCGAGCCATGACATTCAACGGTTCCCTTATCTCCGATCCAAACGGGGAGAGGTGTGCCCCAATAGCGATTACGACTGATGCACCAGTCACGGGCGTTTTCTAACCATTTCCCGAAGCGCCCATCCTTCACATGCTCCGGCACCCAATTAATTTTTGCATTGGCCTGCAACATTTTCTTTTTAATTTTGTCGATAGCCACGAACCAAGAATCGGTGGCGTAATTGATCAGCGGAGTTTCGCAGCGCCAGCAGTGCGGGTAGCTGTGACGATAGGTTTGGGTCGAGAAAAGATAGCCTTTCTCTGCTAATTTTTTGGCCACAAACTCATCAGATTTTTTCTTGTGATCAGCACCATTCACATCGTGAGCGGCGAACTCTGAGCCTAGCTCGTCTATGAAGCTTCCTTCCATACTCACATGCTGCAAGATCGGCATCTCCATCTTCACCGCCATATTCATATCGTCCTCACCGTACCCTGAAGCGATGTGCACCACGCCCGTACCGGAATCGGTGGTGACGAAATCTCCGGCATGAATCTGCCAAGCCTTATCGATATTCGGGAGTTTTTTGTCCTTATAGACATCGAAGAGGGGTTCGTAGTGAAGCCCAAGCAACTCAGACCCTTTCACAGAATTCGAACTCCGAACACTTTCACCGAATTGTTCCTGATAAGCAGTGATACAATTTTTGGCCATCACGAACTGTTGGCCATCTTTTTCGAGAACGTCGTAAACAATCTTCTTCCCCACCGCGAGCATCAGATTCCCCGGCAAAGTCCAGGTGGTGGTGGTCCAGGCGAGGACGTAGGTCGGCGTGTCGCCGAAAAGTTTTTTCTTCTGTGGAGTTTCTTTCAGTTTGAATTGCACCGTTGTGGAAAAATCCGTGACGTCTTTGTAACCCAATCCCACTTCGAAATTGGAGAGGGGGGTGACGCAGCGAGGACAAATATGCATCGCCTTCTTGCCCTGATAGATGAGCTTCTTATCCCACAGCTTCTGGAACACCCACCAAATTGATTCCATGAAGGATGGGGCCATCGTCTTGTAGCTGTCTTCGAAATCCACCCAGCGGCCCATGCGCTCCACGACTTTGCCCCAATCTTTGACATACCGGAGGACCGTGGAACGGCAAGCTTCATTGAATTCGGCGATGCCGAACTTCAGCAGCGCTTGCTTATCTTCCAATCCCAATTCTTTTTCGACGAGATTCTCGACAGGAAGCCCATGGCAATCCCACCCCCAACGGCGGGGAACATAATTCCCGCGCATGGTTTGATAGCGGGGCACGACATCCTTTAACGTACCAGCAAGGATGTGACCGTAATGGGGGAGTCCCGTGGCAAAAGGAGGGCCATCGTAAAAGACATATTCTTTACGACCTTTATTCTTGGCGAGCGATTTCTGAAAGGTCTTCTGCTCCTTCCAGAGCTTGAGAATTTCTTCTTCAAGAAGTGGGAAGGATTGCTTTGGATCGGGTTTTTGGAACATGGGAGAAATAAAAAAAAGACACAACGAGGGTTGTGTTTGAGGCCCCGACAGGTCGGGGAGGTGCCACCGCAAACGATACTTGATTGGCTTCGTGACGTGAAGGGACGGAAGATTCTACCACCTCGTGAACGAGGTTTCTTTCTTCAGCTTGCCCGCCGTAGGAGGGCATTCCAGTTGATGGCTGGTCAGACGCTTTTGTTGATTTCTAAAAGAGCAGGCTCATTGTACGGGAAGCCTTGAAAAGGGCAAGAGAGTTGACTTTATTGAAATGATATTTCAATATGCCATCTCTCTCTTTAGAAAAAACATGTCTCTAGAGTCCCAAATGGAATTTCGGCACATCGAAGCGATCAAACCACCACGTCTTCATCAGCTTGTTACGGAATGGAATCAGAAATTCCCCTTAGATATGAAGGGATTTCGACAAGCAAGAGACCACCTTGAAAGGGCCCTCAAGTCTGAACCACCACGAGAAGACCGGGAGGATACTGCCGAACACCATGAAAAGCACCGTAAGTATGCCCTGTTCATTGCTCTCTTCGAAATGCTATGGGAGTCCTTCGTGACCGTGGAATTTCCTGCCTATATCAGAAAGAAGCAATCCCAGGGAAGTATGGGAACCATATCCGACCTAGCAGACTTTATTGATGCATTTCGTGCTCATTTGGCAACCCTAGCGACTGGTAGCAGTTCATTTGGCGCTGCCGCTGCGCCATTCATACGAGCATTGAAAGACGAACACGGCATAAGTGACAGTCCCTTAGGACTCAAATCCTTTCTGGAAAGTGCTGGCCAGACGATTGGAACACCCGTGTGGATGACCTATAACCTCTTGGCGGTTATGGCAGAGCTCCATGGGGTCCAAAATGATCTCAGCACGCTCCTCAGAAAAAAACCTTTTGAAACCATATGCGCCGAAATTTTGGGCTTTGCTCAGATCATAAGCACCTGTAGAAACGATGTCGGGAAATGCATCGAAATATCACTCAACATTGATGACCATTCCAGCGAGCCTGATCTGAAGTATTTCGAACCATCAACGGATGGATCCTTAGATATTAGCGCTGCCGCACTCCCGGTTATCCNNCTCCCGGTTATCCGCGATAAATATCAAAAATTCTGCCATCCACTCCCCGGGATGAGTCCTGATCGGGAGGTTGCCGATAATCGACCCCGAATTGGCTGCCCGGCACGGTTTGTCACCAGCTCAAGAGCCATCCCGATTATTTCAGAAACCGTGCAGATGGTCCTGCAGATCATCCTTCGAGACCATCTGCCCAAGTCATAATCGAAAGACTTAATGGATTCACAACAACGGTAGAAAAATCTTGAAAAAATCAAAAAGAATTCTTAAACGTCCTTCGGGAGTGTCTTTCACGGTCGTGTTGAGGAGTGTCTGGATCAGCGTTCCTAGCGATGATGTGGCGGGAGGAGGGAGTATGGGAGTGAGGGTATCCAGAGCCCTGGTTGTCACGTAGGGAATGTAGCCGAGTGCCCTGGCTTTCCGATAAAACTCTTCTCTGAGGGAGGGCTCTGTAGGGTAGTCGATCACGAACACGGCCTTGCCGGCGGCCTTGAAAAGGTTGAGATTCTCGATGCCCTCATCGGTACCTTCCTGGTCTTGGGGATCATTGATATTCGTGAAGAGTGATTCACGAGCTATCCCATCGACCACGGCAATGTAGTCGGGAAACCTTGCCAGGGGATCGCCATTTTGCGGTACGACAAGAAAGTTCGGAACATTTCTGGTCACCCGAGCATGATAGGCAATACGTTTGACGAGCTCTACCATATCCTCACGAGCAAGGACACCAGAGTTGCTGCTCTCAGGAGGACTCTGTGTTTCCCAAAACTCGTAGGCATCGATGACGTCCATATAGACCCCATCGAATCCTGCATCAATGATGCGATCAAGATAGCCATCGAGGTTTTGATTGAAGAGGATTTTCTGCCAATCATCATCCCAGAAGCGAACCTTGAAACTCTCGGGGAATTCTGGATTCAGAGGTCCAATGAAGCGCGGCGCATTTGGACCAGGGACGAGGTCGCCATCGCGGTCGCAACAATCGGGAAAATAGTAGCGGAAATTGGAAGCCTCACCGATGCTGAGGTAGGCAAGGACTTTTTTTGAACCCGTTGGGCTATTTTTCAAAGCATTGATCTGATCTCTGCTGAAACGCCCTGATTCACTACCATCGACCGAGTAATCCATGACGACAACATCAGCAGGGAAATTTCCTAAAGCGGTCAGATCATCGTTCTCATAATTTTGAAGTTGATAGACCCAAGAATCAACAGATCCGAAGCCGAGTCCTTGGAGGGGCGCCGCGGCAAAACCACTGTTCATGAAGAACGCCAAGAATGGAATCGATATGATCAATAAGACAAAAGATCGAATGGGGTTTGGGATCATAATTGGCGAGAGATTTTTGTAAGTACCCGAGAATCACCCTAGAGCCCCACCGCTTTTAATAAATTCATGACAATAACCAGAAACTCCTTACGGGTCGTGTACTCGCCGTAATCCTTGGAATGGGGAATCTTGTAGTGATCCAGTTCTCGCGCATACTTCAGGAACCAATCCTGACCGGCGGTAGCGCGAGTGGTATCGGCAAGGACGTCAGCAATATCATCTGAAGCCACACGTCCGGTTTCACCGATGACGCGATAGGACTCAGCATTGGTGATCCTATTGGCAGGCTTGTAGGTACCATCGTGGAGATAACCGCCAACGATCTCCTGTTCGGTCGCGATGAGCACGTAGACGGCATACCAAGGCGCCCTAGCCTGCGCATCATAGCTAATGTCGGGATAGCCAATTTTCTTACGCGGCGCCGCCTCTTCATCAATGGCTGTCTGGGCATCGGCGAAATCCGCGTCCGTCAGAAAACCAAGACTGCGAAGAATTCCGAGCGTCACGATTTTCACTGCCTCAGCACGGTTGATAGGTTGATTGGGGAGGAAGAGGAATCTCCCGTCAGGCTGAGGATTGCCACTGATGATTCCTCGCTTCTTGGCATCACAAATGATGGCCCATTCAGCGCTCGTCATGTCGCTCTGAGTATCAGCGAAGCAATAAAGACTGGAACTGTTGTCAAAGAAACCACCACCACCTCCTCCTCCCCCTCCGCTGCCAACACTAACAGGAGGGACTGGAGGAATGACGGGGGGTACCACTGGTGGAATAACAGGAGGAACCACTGGTGGAACAACGGGTGGAACAACAGGAGGTACAGGGGGTGGAGCCGCCCCCCTGGTATCAACCGTAGCAATGATGATCGGGAGCGAGAGATCGGAGGCCGCCTTGAAAGCAATGGCATTTTGGCCAAGAGAGACTGGAGTGTGCAGCTCAGAATCCTTCTTCAACACCGCCAGAATCTTCATCGGAAAAGCCGTCGAATCGATGGTCACCAAGTTGAGCTCGAACTGAAAGAGATAATAAGGAGTGGTGCCAGAAGCAATGGCTTTGAGCTCAGCGAAATCAACTCTCAAGGTGATATTGCCATTCGCCTCGGCTTGTTGAAAATTCAAAAACAAGGCCGTCGGAGAAATACCGATCGGCTGTTTCAAATTCGTCAACTTCGTTACTTTGTCTTTGGGTATCTCGATGATCAATTTGGAGCCGATCGTATCGGCTGGGACTTGCAGAGAACAATTGGCGGACTTGGTCGCCGTCACCGCACTACCGCAAATAAATTTCATGTCGCTGGGAAGCGTCTGGGCATGAGCTGGGGCGGCAGAAAAAATAAAGCCGATGGACAACGCCAATGAGAGAAGATGGAGGGGCAGTGCTTTCATGCTGTTACAAATTCTGAATAATATTCGTAAAACATTCTTGCGGGGTCTTCTCGTAACAAGCCTTACTGAAACGCAAGAATTGGAGAATACCCGGATTGACATACTGGGTGATCGACTCGAGGATCAGGGAGCCGTCGAAGGTAAGACTATGACCCAGATTGAGCGTTTGAAAAACCGGAGATGATGAGGCTGCGGCATTCGATGATAAAATCGACATCACGGTCCTGCCGCTCGCGAAGGCTTTTTTGACATCAGACATTGACTGATCAGTCTGCACCAAAAAACTCAGGGTATCGAGAGGAATAGATTGGAGACGAGCAGGCACTGTAGAGTTCCCCCAGTCCAGAGCGGCAAAAAATATCGTATTATTCACCAAGCTCGCCGGATAGACCGAGCCAAGCGTTGCGGAATAGGTTGAAGAAACTTTGTCGAGTCGAGTAATCCGGAATTGAAAGGTAAGTTCCCCAACGATGACCTCGGGGAGATGTTCACGAGCCGTGGTGATCCGACACTCGAGCTGGGTAATATTCCTGGCCGACTGGTTGACCGGGGTACAGGTCAGTTTTTCCGTGGGGTTCTGGGCGAAAGCAGATGTTACGCCGAGTATGGCACACATCGTAACAGTCATGGAAGTCAGTCCGAAAAGTACAATCTTTTTCATAAAAAATTACAGAGCTGGTAAGACGGAATTAAGGTATTTGAAAAGAACTCGCAAACGAACTTCGGGATCACCCTTCACCCTGCTGCTATTGTAGCTCTGCAATAGATCGTTCGCGACTGAACCAAGTCCTCCAACTGGTGGAGTGTTACCAGTCCCAGGAACTATCGTCTGACAGGTGGATGAACAAATATCTCCGTTGACCCGATTACCATCGTCGCATTGCTCACCAGGATCAACGACTCCATTACCACACTTATCCGGACAAGGAGTGTTGGTATTCGGATCGCTGTCCGCTGCATCACGGAGGTAAAGACTGAAACGTAGCGAATCTTGAAAATTGGTGATCCCATCACCATTGAAATCACAGCTGGACACATTGCAAAGGGAAGGGCCGCCTACGGTGTTGAAGAGTCGATCTGTATTCAGGTTCAGGTCAGGATTCGAGTCGACGACACCATCTCTATTGACATCAAAGGCATCACAAAAGGGAGCAGGGATGATCGCGGCAGGAGGGGTGGTCCCCGTAGGGGGAGGGTTCGGAGCGCTCGGAATCGGCTCGAAGACGAAAGCAATGGTAACGCTCTCCCGGAGCTTTAGCTTGCCAATGGCAGCGAGAGCTGGAGAAGCCTTGAAGGTTTCGAGCACAGAAATCGAATTCGCAGGTGAAGTAATACTCGAGCTAGCTGATACCTGAACATTTCTGTCCAAAATAGGGCGGCTATCAAAAAAGAAGACGAATTCGTAATCACCGGAAGAAAGATTCTTCAACTCGGATCCCTGACCGACATCCGATGCGACTGGTACGGTGATCCCCACTGGGAAGATTCGAAATTTCACCCGAGTAGGGTCAAAACCTCCAGGCTGAAGCTTTCCTGACGTAAAAGTGAAAGGTGAAGCAATCGTGAGGGTGAGATTTTGAGGGGTGGTCGGAGCAGATGCTGATTCGAAGACAAATGAAACCGGGAGGATACTATCCGAAAGATTGAGAAGAGCGGTATCGGCGTCTTGAATTTTGAGCTCAGATAGAGGAGGAGGTTGAGCGGTAAACCCTGGTGGAGGGGGTGGATTCGGGAAACCTGAAAGAGTGGAAATTTTGAAATTATTCTGCGCGAGAGTTCCACCATCGTAAGAGAACTCAAATGAGTACTCGCCCGCACTCAGATTCTGAAATAGTTCGAAGCCGTTCCCTAGAGTACCTCGAGTGAGAGTAGTATTAGTATCGACTCTCGTAATCACCTTACGAACCTTGCTTGGATCAAAAGTTGAGGCACCGGGATCACCGGGCTTGAAGGTGAAGTCCGAAACAAGTAGTTGGCTATTTCCCGTCAGCACCTGCGCTGTCAAAAACTCATTCACCGGTGGGAGCATGTACAACAAGGTCCCAAAGATGAGGATGAACAGCGCGGCGTTGAAGAAAGTTTTCATAGAAATGAAGAGCGATGACGGGAATGGTTAGAGTTGTTTGATGAATTCCTCCAAGAGCGAACGAGAGGTCCTAGCCCGCTCAATCACCTGAGCCTTATTCGCATTGGACTGATGCGTAGTAAGAATGCTCAAGAACTTGGTAATGAACTCTTGGACGGATGGACGAGGGGGAGTTGTGGGGAGGGGGGGGACACCGGGAATGGTCAGAGACTTTTGTGCCGCCGAAGCAATCGCCCGAGCGATCGTTGCTGGCACAGCGGCCGGTGGGATGGGATCGGTGAAAAGCTCTTCATTGAGATATTTGATCGCATCTTCCTTCGTGGTTGGCTTCGGATCGGCGAGAAGCAAAATTTCAATCAAGTCTTGCTCGAAGGTGGCGAGGGTGACGTTTTCTAGGGGTACATCGCGAAGAGGAATATATCCGGTCTCATTTTCCAAATATTCGAACTCTTCCGTGGCCAGCCTCGAGGTAGGGGTCGTTGTTGGTGTCCCTGCCGGCGTCTGCTGACCAAGCTGTCTGAAAAACTCCAGCTTCGCGATCGTCATCACAGTACTGATGTTCGGCGGCAGGGGAAGCACTGGTGCAGCGGGCGGAGGCGGGCTTAGCCGCACGGTGAAGAGCTCAGAATTGAGGTATCTATTGGCCTCATCAACAGTGGTAGGTCTTGGTTCAGCGGCCATCAGGAAGTCCACGAGATCATCGACGAGGTCTTGGGGTTTCAGGGGTTGAGTGGAGTTGACTTCGAAGGTCTTATTCTCATCAGAGGGGATATATCCAGTCTCATTTTCCAGATAATCAAGATCTTCAGCGGTAAATGCTCCCGGGAGTGGTGGCGCTTGGAGGACATTCGACTGCAACTGGCTGAAATTCAGAAAACTGGGAAGCTTGTCGGTATACCACAAAGTCGCCAACAGCGTGCCGCCCAGGATGAACACCACGATGATGACATTTCTGAAGCGATGATCTTCACCGTATATCATGCAAAAATTTATCTATAGGAATATCCTATCAATCTTTTTCACAATGCTCATCTCCTTGTGATTGACGAGGGAGGAATTCAGCGTAAAACGAAAATGAAAAGTGCGGGGGAGGGTAAATGTCATTGCGAGGAACCAGTGAGCATTTACGATTTTTGATTGGTATTCCTCCTACGGTGTGGTATAAAAAAGTCGTCCTGAAGCCCTTATCAGGGTCTGCACTCTCAATCAGCTCACAAGAATCACATTTTCTCAAAGAGAGCCTTCTCTTTGTTTTGTTTTTTCAACTGATCTATGACGGTAGCCGCTGCTCCTCGACCAACACTCATGACCCTGCGAAAGGGGGATCTTGTGGATATCCACATCGAAAAAGTAGTCCTTGGCGGTCTCGGCCTTGGCTATTATCCGGACCCAACAACGGGTGGCTCAAAAAACAGCGGGCTCCGGGTCTTCGTGGAGCGCGGCATCCCAGGCCAGCATGTAAAAGTCTTGATCACCCAGAAGAAACCTCAGTATGTCGTAGGAAGGATCGAGCAGATCCTGGAAGAGTCCAGCCAAGCCATCAAACCCAAATGCCCCTATTTCGCCACGGCCGAGATGATCAATACCCAGAAGCCCTCCTGCGGTGGTTGCCTTTGGCAGAACCTGAGCTACGAGGATCAGCTCAAGATCAAAGAACAACAAGTCCTCGAGACCCTACAACGCTTGGCGCATATGCCAAACGTCCAGGTCGAGCCGATCATTCCCAGTCCCGATCCTTGGTTCTATCGGAACAAGGTGGAAATGTCTTTTGGTTACAACGCTGACGGACACATTGATTTTGGCTTCCGAGAACGGGGGAAATTTCACTCCATTATCCCCGTGGAATCCTGCGCGATATTTGATGCGAAGTTTCCAGCAGTCCTGGATGTCATCCGACGATATGTGAAGATGGCTGATCTCGAACCATTTGATTTCGCGAAGAAACCTGATGGCTTCTGGCAATTTTTGATCGTACGCCGGGGAGTGAAGACGGGGGAGTGGATGATTCACTTCGTCACCCGCCCCGGACATACTATTAATAAGTATCTGGCGGAAGAGCTCCGGGAAGTCCTGGGAGAGAGTCTGCAAAGCGTGCTCCATACCATCAACTTCGGCAAAGCCATCAGCTATACCGGCCACGACAATAAGAAGACCGAAGTGCTCTTCGGGCGCGACTATATCTTGGAACAGCTCGGAGATCTCCAATTCAAAATCTCACCCTTTTCTTTTTTCCAAACCAATACCCTCGCTGCTGAGAAACTCTACGATACGGTCAAATCCCTCGCCAATCTGAAAGGACACGAGAAAGTTCTCGACCTGTATTGCGGCACCGGAACGATCGGTCAATACCTTGCCCGCCAGGCCCGCGAAGTCATCGGCATGGAGATCCTTCAAGAGGCCATCGATGATGCCAATGAAAATGCTCGTATCAATACGCTGGCCAATTGCTCCTACAAGTGTGGCGATGTGAAGAAGATCCTCTTCGGGGAACGGAATAAATACTTGCATGTCAATCTCCTCATCCTCGATCCACCCCGAGCCGGTATCGGGGACAAGACTCGACAAAAAATTATCAGCCTACTCCCCGAGCGAGTCATCTATGTTTCGTGCAATCCCGCTACCCTGGCCCGAGACCTGGTCGATTTCCGCTACAAGGGCTATGAGGTCATGAAGGTCCAGCCGATTGATCTTTTTCCGCAAACCCATCATGTGGAGACCGTGGTACTGCTGGAACGAAAAAAGAATACTTAGATTCACCATCACTCTGCAAAACGAACCAGACTAATAAGAGAATTCCTCAATCCTGAGGATTGTTTTTTTGTGATTTGCCATTATGATGCGCCCGCAATATTCATTCACTTCAAAAATCTATGGAATCTTGGTTGGAACGAGGGGGGATTGGTGTGCTGTTTGCTCTGTGTATGACGGTGGGGATTACTCTCTTTCTTCTTCTGACCAGTGGTGTCAGTGCCGAATCCTTCACCTTCCGCGACGTGGTCGGCCAGCCTTGGTATCGGAATTCTCTTGATCGCATGAGTGAAATGGAGGTTGTTCGCGGATACGAAGACGGAACCTTCCGCCCTGACCAGTACGTGAACCGAGCGGAGATCGTCACACTCCTCAGTCGCTATCACGCCTATCTCCTCAATGAATATTTCCCACAGCACTCTTCATCTGACGATCGATTTCTGCAAACCATGCTTTCCGCCAACACTACTACAACACCTGAGCAAAAGAAGCTCACTGCCGTCGCTTCGAATTTCGTTGATCAACAAATAGCTGCTCGTCACAGTGCTGGATCGGGGGCTCCAACCCCTGTCACAACAGAACAGAAGGGTAGCCAGACTTCTACGACGAAGGCGGCCAGCTGCGCCAATTGATTTGCAGAATCGATGATCGCCAGTACAATACTCTTGCCGTGAATCGGCGTTTTCATGGCGGATGTAGCTCAATGGTTAGAGCATCGGGTTGTGGTCCCGAGGGCTGTGGGTTCGATCCCCATCATCCGCCCCACTCGATTTTGAAAACTTCATACTACGCGACTTATCATTAAGTCGCTCCGATTCCGTTTTCAAAATCTCGTTTCCGAAATTGTTCATCGCTTACAACAAATCAATTCAAAAATCTCTTTCCAATCAACAAACATATACTTCAAATGTCATACACCAATTTCGGGAGGGGTTAAATATTCCGGGCCCCTATTTTCGCAAGTTAGCCCATCCTTCTCTCCGAAATTGTTTATAAATTTGGGTGATGAAATAATTCTAAACTTCGATATACTCGGATGGCATGAAAAAAGACCACTCCATTCCCGAAGAAGGTTTCGCGCGGTTTATCATCGATGTGCTGGTGAATAGCGCGGTGATCATCCTCCTCTTCTTCATCGTAAAGATCTGGATCGCTGCTCCGTTCCAAGTGATCGGGAACTCTATGGTAAATACCCTTCAAGATGGGGAATTCATCGTGGTGTCGAAGCTCGAATACCTCTTCGGTTCTCCACAGCGAGGTGATATCGTCGTTTTCCACCCTCCCCAGCAAAAAGACGAATACTATATTAAACGCATCATCGGAATTCCCGGAGACAAGGTGCAATTACAGGCCGGGTTAGTGTTGCTCAACGGCCAGGAAATCAACGAGAATTATCTCCGCGACGGCCTGCTGACCTGTGTGGTATCGCACATTCGCGACTGTGCCAATGATGATAAGGAATATATTGTGCCAGAGGGGAAATATTTTGTACTCGGTGACAATCGTAGCGGCAGTTCAGATTCGCGTGCCTGGTACAGCTCCGACAACAAGCCAGATCCCTTCGTCGATCTCGACCAAATCCAAGGAAAAACCCGCTTGGTACTCTATCCATTGCCAGAAATTCGCTTGGTCCCCGCCACCGACGCCTTTGCAGGAATTTCTCAGTAACCCATGATCGATTTTTACCAACGCTATATCTCTCCAATCTGGCGAGTTCTTTCGCCATCGCAGTGCCGCTATACTCCTAGCTGCAGTGAATATGGCAAGCTGGCGATCAGGAAATATGGCCTGGCTCGAGGAAGTCTGAAAACAACCTGGCGAATTTTGCGCTGTCATCCCTGGAGTGAGGGAGGGGTTGATGTACCGTAAATTTAGAACGCCTTGAGTAGATCAATAATTTCCTGGGTCTCTCGACGGGTAGTCACCACCCGAACCACCTTATCATTGAGCAGATAGAGCTCTTGAATGTTTTTCAGCAAATCGTAGCGAGCGAGGATGCAGCCCCAGCTGCCAAATCCAGCGTCATTCTTGAAGATGGAGTCGATCTCTGGGGTCGTATGAATACCATAGTGGGTCCAGATTCGCTTCTCACCTTTGACCTCGTAGAGACGCAGGAAGAGCTGCTCCTTGGCTTCCTTGGAACCAAAGACATTGTACCAGTTCTGCTGATGCTCAGACTCAATCGACCAGATTTTTTCCGGAGTCTCCGTGCGATAAGATAGCCCCAAATAGTTAAACTTCTTCCCCTCAGGGAGTATCATCCCACTGCCCACAGGTAATTTTTCCGACACCTCAGAATAGTCATCCCGGACGTACTCAAGGGTGTTTTCTTCCACATTCACCACGATCCAGTCACCCTTTTTCTTTTTCCAGCCTTCCAAATGCTTTACTATGGGCTCCTTGGTCGTTTCCTGAGCAAAAACAGAGGTGAGAGGGCTCAGAGAGACCATAAAGGCACAGAAAACGATGGAAAGTGTGAAAAAGGCTTTTAGAAGCGTCTTCATGCTTGTTCTGGGTTAGGCACGTGGTCAAATGTAGCCTAAATTTGCCAAAGTGTCAATGATAGGTTGGGGTAGGTTATTAGGTTTTTAGGTTTTTAGGATGATGAGCTTCAGGTAGTCTAAGTTCGTGCAAGGAAGAAACTAACAATCTAAGAACCTAAGCTATGAATTTTTGCGTCCTCGCCTCTACCAACGGTACTGACCTTCAAGCGATCATCGATGAAATGAAGGCTGGGACCATGCCTGGAATTGATTTGAAATTTGTCCTGGTCGACAACGAATCCTGCGGTGCAGCCGAAAAGGCCAAGAAAGCAGACATTCCGGTCGTTTTCCTGAACCCAAAAGACCCTCAAGGTCAGAAAATTGACCGTGAAGCCTATGATCGGCAATTGGCTGCCGTCTGCCATTCACACCAAATCGACCTGATCGTGCTAGTAGGCTGGATGCGGATTCTCTCCGCATCGTTCGTGCGCCAGTTTCCGAAGAAAATCATCAATATCCACCCCTCACTTCTCCCCAAATACCCCGGTATGGACCTGAACGTCCACGCCGAAGTGCTCAGAAACCATGAAAAAGAGTCTGGCATGACCATTCACTACGTCGATGAAGGAATCGATTCTGGAGAAATTATCCTGCAAAAATCCATCCCTATCGCAGCAGGGGAGACGGTGGAAAGCCTGAAGGAAAAGGTTCAGGCCCTGGAAAAGCACTGGTATCCCGAGGTGATCCGGAGGTTAGGTTCTTAGGAAACTCACTCCCTAAAAAGCTACATCAAATCCTTGGCAACCGGAAGACCTCCTTTACATGGGCCATGAGCTGATTCTCTGTCATCTTATCCGTCGTCTCACAGGAGACCAGTTTTTTGGCCAAGGTTTTGTTATCCTCAAGGGCATTCTTCAAGTCATGCCTCGCATTTCCTGGTCCAAAAACAACAATCTCATCGGCATCATGGAGTGCTTCCAAGAGCACCTTCATAAAGGCATGGGTTTCATTCTTCCGGCGCTCATCAGATTGGTGTTGATTGAAAATGGTGGAATGCTCTCCCTCCATCTTGCCCGTGTGGAAGTGCGGACCAATACCCGAATCGATAGTTCGAACGGTCATATCACCACTGGGATTGGCCTTCACGACGAAAGCATGAGCATGATCGATCCAAATACCATAGAGATTCATAGGGTTGAATTAAGACGTTAAAAACAACTCAAAGCACGCCCCAGAATACGAGGGGGACGTTGTTTTGTCCACGGGATCTTAGGGATTAGGCAGCGTCGGCGTTTTCGGCGGCTTTCTTCTTCTTAGTATTCGTAGCAGCTCTCTCAAGAGCAGCTCGAAGAGCCAGTTGAAGTTCCGTCATCTCTGGACCCGGCCGACGTCCTTCAGCCTCTCCTTCTCTCTGCCTATTCGCTTCATTTTTCCCAAGGAGAGCTTCCAAAGACGACCCTTGAGGTTCCAATGAATCATTTTCCCGGCCTGTATTTGAGTTTGCCATAGAAAAATATGAAGTACTTTTCACTCTACTCCTTTATATCACAAAAGCAAGCTTTCTGCAAGATTATTATTCAAGCTTGATTCTCAATGAGATTGACTAAGACCTTAGAATGGGAAACCGGACGAGTTTGAGCTCGCCATCGATCATACCTACGATGGACCATGTGTTTTCCTGACTCAAGAGTCCGGGGAGATCACCTTCATTTCCGGCGCGGATCGTGATGACCTCTATGTGATCATGATCAAGTTCGGGGTGACGTCGAGTCAAATGGGCATGCAACTCAAGCCTAATCCTCTGGTCAACATCAAATCGATTAGCCAATGCAGATGCCAGCTTCTTCCGGACACTTTCCTCACCGACGAGGATGCTCTGAGCCGGAATAGCAAGACTGGCTCTCCACCCAGCCATGAAAACCCTGACTTCTCTTTCCTCTTTTTCCATTTGCTCTTTTTTTTCCTGCAACACTTTTTCATCTCTATCCTTAGGATTCGCCAATCGAACGGCGAGAGAATGGAGAAGCTGGAAGGGGGACTTCCCATCTAGTTTAACCACATCCCAATCCTCTGGGGCAAGCTCGGCAAGCAGGTGAAAAAAGCCAGCCACGAATTCTCGATGCTCACCTTCGAAATACCGACCGGTATGGGATTCCCAATTCACCAGCTGATGACGGAGAAAGGAGTTGGGACCAAGTAATAATGAAGGTGACAATTCTGGAAACAGATGACTCAATACGTCATCAATTGATCGAGCTTCCAAAAAAGCTGTCTGAATAGCGCCCTTTAGGTAGAGAGATTCCTCACGGGTGGCGTCGGGAGGTCTCTTGGTGCCGATCAGCAGACGATTGAGAAAGGCTCGCACATCATCTAATGGTGATTGCATGAAATCAATCCAGAAAGCCATTTCTGCTGATAATCCCAGCTCGACATACTTCTTCGTAAGGAGAGTGTGAGGCCTATAAGCAGACAAGATACTGATTAAAGGCTCTTCAGGGTTGCTACCTTCTCCGGCCAAAATCCGGAGATAACGCTCGTCACTCTCGAAGAGATCCACATGGGACATGCCGTTCGGGAAAATCTCTTCAAGTGATGATTTGATCAGCTCAAGAGGAACTTTTTTTTCTCCTGCTTCGTCAGGATGAGGCGCCAGCGTTGGACTTGCAGACGGCAGCATGTTTCCATTTGATGACCTTTTCCCTGACAGCACAGCAAAAGTCTCAGAGCGCCGTTCCTCGAGAATTTCTCGTATCCTCTTGTACCAACCGCGAAAATAGTCCACAACTCGTGGAGCTCTTTGGCTAGACTCTGAGCCTTTGGATGGGGTCCCACCACCGAACTTTTCTTTATCATCAGATGATCGCTTCGACATGTGATTCCCAAAAAAATAGCCATGAACTTATAGCCCTTCCCCTTCAAAAAGTCAATGGTACACCCGGCAGGAATCGAACCTGCGACCTTCAGCTTAGAAGGCTGTTGCTCTATCCACTGAGCTACGGGTGCGCGTGTCTCCACCAATTTCGGGTGAGAGCCTAGGAGCATTCTAGGGAAATATCAACAAAACACAATCGTGCCATTTCGAGGTGACAGATTTTGGAGATTTGGTATTATAGAAGCCGCATCTTGCCCTTAATGTTCTTACTTATGTCTGACGACCAAACGACGACGACCGATCCAAGTCTTGCTGGAGGAACAACCGGCGCTCAGCCGATGGGAGATGATGCTGCACAAATGGCGGCCCCTGCCACCGGAGGGCAGGGAGG
>CXWL01000334.1_pt1 | contig 33128 bp, 24 predicted proteins | sample 590931 | NCBI WGS metagenome assembly CXWL01 (sample SAMEA3498368, study PRJEB10139) | groundwater metagenome | biome: water well; material: biofilm material | place: Germany | collected 2015-04-27
CCCGATGTCGCCTTTGCCGCGAGCGATCTGGCCTCTGAGTCTGAGATGGCCAGTTCGTCTAGCTCGACACTGGTGTCACCGCTTGGTGCCCTGCTTGTCACATCGAATGTGATGTTGACGAGGCTTGATGCATCCTTTGAATTGCGTCCGATGGCTGAGTTTGAGTCGACCAGTATACGGATCAGTCCCGGTTCCGTTGTGTTGACCGTCAGCGTCATGCCCTCGGGTGCGTCTTTGGCAAGATCGACCCTCGGGGCCGTGAGCCTTGTCTCGTCATAACGGACCGTAAAGCTCGCAGCCACCTCATCGCCGTTCGCCGTCAGCTCGACAGGTATCGATACACGGCTGTCATTGGTGGCGTTTGAGCTGCCGATCCTGACCTCTCTGCCGCCTGCCACTGCCGCTTCAGGTGCCGGTGCCGGTGGTGCCGGATTGGCCGCACCATTACCGCCTGCCGATGCAGCCGGATCGAGTCCCGCTCCGAACCGTCGTGTCTGGATCACATCCGTCGCATTAAGCGTGCCGTCACCCTTTGTCGCCGCAGGTGCAGTGTCCGCTCTCTGGAACTCGTTGTGTGTCGCCACAGGTGTATGGATCCCCGTGACGAAATTTCTCACCTGTACCACATCTGTCGAATCGACCGCTCCGCTGCCCGCATTCCTGCCTGCAACGTCGCCCTCAATGCCGTGTGCGAATACAACCCTGATCGGTGCAATGAACGCGGCAGTCAGAGCATGGCCGGTTCCTGTCTCATTGATCTGGAGACCATTTGGCGTTGCGACCAGGGTGAACTCCGTGCTCGGCAGTGCCGTCGCAACCGTCTGGAAGTTTATCCGTGCCACTTCTTTCGGCCCCGCGGCCTCAGGCCCTTCGAGCGGTGTGCCGTCAGGACGTGAGAATGCACCGCCGACAGGCGTGACCGTGTAGCCCACCCTGCCAAAGATCGTGTTGTTCTGCGTGATCGTACAACCGGGAGCATTTGCTCCGCAAACAACCGTTGGTGGCTGTGAGAACGGATTGGTGTCGTACGAGAAACTGTACGACAGATTCGCCTCATTGTCCTGGCTGTTCATTATCACTGGCATCGATCCCGCCTGTCCCGGTACGACATACTGGGTCGGATGAGTTATCTTTCTTGGAAACTCATTTCCATTGGCATAGATCAGGAAATCCGCTCCGGTGATGTTCGCGTTGCCGACGTTATAGAAACGTGCGTACGGCTCGGTCCAGATCAGGTTCGGATATACCGCACAACTGCCCGAGAACGTGCCTGTAAATGAATACACCCCGCCCGCACCGGTCGTTACGAAGGCCGGGGCCACGCAGGTGTCGATCACCATCTGCACGCCCGATACAGGAGCCATCGTTATGCCATTTCTGACAACGCCTGTGATCTGGACGTTTACCGTGTGCGGCGTCGCCGGGGCCGATGTACTTGTATTAAAGTTACCATCGCCGTTGTATGTCGCTGTCACTGACTTGGCTCCGACGGTTGTCGGTGTCACCTGACACGATCCCGAACCGACAGGTGCGGTACAAGTACCGCCGCCGGTCCCGCCATTGACCGTCACCGTTCCCGTCGGATTGCCCGAATTGACCTGTACGGGATTCGGAACCACAGTCCATGTCACCGTGTACGGCTGATTGACAAGTGTCGGTGTCGCCAGCGCCGCCGTATTCGTGATCGTCGTTGTCGTGTCGGCCTTGTTGACCGTGTAGTTGTTCGTTCCCGCACTGCCGTTGAAGTTTGCGTTGCCGCTATACAAGGCGACCACGTTCCTCACTCCGGCTCCCAATGCCGGCAGTCCTGCCTGCGTACACGTCGCCTGGCTCGAACCATTGAGCGGAGTGTTCACGCAATACAGATTACCGTCAATGTTGAATGTAACCGTTCCCGTCGGTGTCCCGGGAGCCGCCGACGTAACCGTTGCTGTAAACGTCACTGATTGTCCGAACACACTCGGACTAACAGGGGATGCCGTGACCGTTGTTGTAGTATTGGCCTTGCTTACTGTGACCTGGGCGCTTGCCGCAGTTCCAGTTCCTCCATTCGTTGACGTTGGTGCCGACGAATTGGCTGTGTGCAGCCCTGGAGCAGTGCCGGTTACGTTAACCGTGAAATTACAGGTAGTAGTCGTGGCCGCCGGAATCGTACCGCCCGTATATGTGATCGTGGACGGTGCCGTCGCGCTCACGGTGCCGCAGCCTACCCCCGCCGCCCCAATATTATTAACCGTCAGCCCCGCCGGAAGAGTAGCCGTAAAGCCGACACCGTTAAGCACGGTCGACGCGTTCGGGTTTGCAATGTCAAAGCGGAGACCGGTAGTTGCTCCAAGCAAGATCGTGGTCGGATTAAATGTCATGGTGAGTCCCGGCGGCAGGTTCGGAATCGTATAGGTGATCGAAACGAACCCATCACCCGTATTGGCGCCGGCCGTATTGACCTGATTGGTTCCCACGTTGTAAGAACCACCGCCACCCCCCGATGCGTTTATGTTGCCCGAGCCTCCGCCTGAATAGCCGCCGCCACCTCCGCCGCAGTTACACCAGGCATAGCCAACCGATCCGCCGCCGCCGCCCAGTCCCCACGACCCGTTTGTGAATGTGGTATTTGGCGATGCCCCATTTTGGCCGGACGAACCAGTCGAGTTGAAATTGAAACCGCGTCCACCTCGACTGAAGTTGTTTCCAGAATAAATAGTATCGCCACCGTCACCACCAGCGGTTCCGCCTGCACCACCAGAGCCGCTGCCGGCAACACCATTTTGGGTCACGACCGCGTGCCGGCCAGCATAACTTGGATCCTGAAAATCAACGCCTGCACCGCCACCCGCGACGATCATCGGTGCCCCGGCATTACTCACGCCAGAGCCGCCGCCGCCGCCGCTGGAGGACGGATCGTCATTGCCCTTGCAACCCGCTATAACCGGCAAAACACTACCGGGCGTAACGGCGAAGTCACCAGTCATGATGGCGCCGTTTCCTCCCGCTGATATAGGATTATATACGGTCGTCGATCCACCCTGCGCCCCTCTTGCCTCGATATGGATCGAGGTGACGCCCGCCGGCACCGTGAAGTTTTGAGCACTCCCCGTACAGCCAAAAGTTGTCGTCGATAGCACCTCGGTAATAACAACCATGCCATTGCCCGCCTGAACCCCCGAGGTTGTGCTGCCTCCCGTGACTCCGCCAATATAAGACGATCCGCCGCCAGCTCCCCTGCAGTTGCCGCTGCCGGAGCCTCCATACCAACCGCCACCGCCGCCAAAGCCGAAACATCCGCAGCCGGACGGTGCTCCTCCAAATCCGAATCCTCCGGATACGGACGGATTGTTTAAGCTGCCACATGTGCCGGTGCCGCTGGAGCTTTGATTACCGCCCTCTCCACCGGGGTTAGACGCAAAGTCAGGATCGCGGTAGCCATTACCTCCGATCAAACCGCCGCCGGGTCCACCGACAACAGGAATACCGCTGAATTGACTTCCGCCTCCACCTCCGCCGGCCGCGACAATCTTCCGATCGGTAAACGCATTGCCACCCTGCCTGACGTCGGAGGCTCCGCCGCCCCCAGCACCACCTGTAAAATTGTCATCTGCACCGTTTCCACCCCCGTTAAAGCCCCCCGTAAGCCCCGGGGCCTGACCGCCAACGAATATGGACAACGTCTCTCCGGGTGTCACCGTCAGATCACCTTTTGCGTAGCCGCCGTTATTTGCGTTTGACGCAAAAACAATTCCGCCCTGAGCTCCCCAGGCTTCAATATTGATGGACGTTACCCCGGGCGGGACTACCCACGTTTGTACTGCACCGGTATAACTAAAAGTATGGGTCGCGGCAGGAGACGCTGGAACTCTCACAGCAGGAGGCGGGGCTCCAACGTCGCTTATAGTATCTTGACCATTTCGCTTGCTTATCCCAGTGGCGCCATCCGAGATCGTCCCATCCTCATTCAACTTTAGTGACTTAAATGGGATAGGCGTGCTAGCAGGATCATCGCTCCGAATGTGACCACTTTCATTCGCCCCATTGGCAGCAGCTAAACCTCGGTAGTCCAGTTTGGTTGCACTAACTTGCACTGCAATTATTCCGAATGCCACCAATCCGAGCACAACATTCCTGCGACTCCATCCAAACAACGATCCAACGGTTTTTTTCATTACGGTTTCAACACGCTCCTAAAAAGTATCCAAATCAATTGCAGTTTCCCGATCAAAAGATTCGAGTTTGGGATGGTATCCGACCGCATTTATAACGGGCGAGACCAACATTGACTCAGGGTGGGCAGGCCGATCTTAAATTTTCTGTAGATCTGTAAACGAATCGACTGAAGTATAAATGCGAAAAAGGCGGGTGTCAAAAGATTTAAGTAGTATTTTCAGATAATTACGGGCGCGGCGATAGGTTTCGCCGGCGGCGAAACCTACATAAAAACCGCGGTCGTCAGACCGCCCACCTACTGCCTATTGCCTGCTGACTACTTCCCTATCCAGGCTCCTGACCCAGTGCAAAAACGAGTCTTCATAGACCAGCCATTCGCGTCCATTGCGTGCGGCGGTGGCAAATGTGCCGTCCTCGCACATCTCTCTGAGAGCACGGCGTGAGAGCGGCGGAATTACGATGCGGTGAATGCGGATGAGGCGTTCGACCTCAGAAAGGCGTAGTTTTGTACGCGGCGACAAATCCAATAATCGTTGTGTGGTGTTCATATATGTAAAGTGTTATTTTTGTTGAATTTACGCCCGCGAAAAGCGGTGTATTCTGTGGAAAGTGGCTGGAACGGCGATATCGGCGGATCGCTGCAATGCGACAATATCGGCGGATCGTTATTCCAATTTTTCATAACTTGAGCTAGTGTCGAAACATGGCCGGACGATATGTAAGCGGCGAGGGAAATCTCATTATAAAAGGCTCGCCCGTTTCGTCCGGTTATTTGATAATACACAACAAACGTATTTCATGCAAGAGATAAAATTGCAAATGACAAACAAAATGACGTTTACAGAACAAGACAAATTAAAAGCCCTTGCCATCGTTAACATCTTTGAGACGTCAAAGCCGTTCGGCGAATACGCTGCTGTCGCGGTGCTGAATGACGGAGCGGGAGTTTCGTATGGATTTGCTCAATTTACGCATCGCTCGGGTGCATTGTGCGACGTGGTCGAGCGATATCTCGCGACCGGCGGACAGGTTGGCCGCGACATCTTAAGAGCGTCGATGCCGCTTCTGCGGAGCAGTCGGCCCTTTGCACGCGAAAAGCTGGCGACGGATGTGCGGTTCAAAAAGGCCCTCCGTGCGGCGGCCGTGACACGCGAGATGAAAGAGGCACAGCATTTCGTCGCCACCGAAAAGTATATGGGGCCGACGCTGCTCATTTGCGCGCGGCTCGGTTTCAAACTGCCGTTGTCGCTTGCGGTCGTTTACGACTCGATGGTGCACGGCAGCTGGGAGCGGATCGCTTCGCGGGTTCGAGGCGTAGCCTCAATAGTCCCAAATGGGCGTTCGACGGAAAGGCAGAGCCTTTCCGCACATCGGGCGGCACAGCCGCAGGAGACCGAACGGGCGTGGATCACCGAATACGTCCGTCGCCGGCACATGTGGCTGACGGCATTTGCGAGGCTCAAGATGACGAATTACCGGACGCGGTTCTTTCTCGGTCAGATCGCGATCGGGAATCGGGAACTGCGGCTGCCGTTGACGGTGCATGGGGTGAAATTGTCAGAACCACCTGCGTTAGCGGGTGGAACGAACTTGGATCACCGATCGACGTTGAATAATTTTCCCGAGGCGGAACCAAACCAGGCACCATTGCCACCCGCTCACGCAGGTGGTTCTGACTTACTCGCGACCGCCGCATCAAATTTCGACCGGATCGACGGCGTCGTCACGTCGGTCGTAACGCGCACCGACCGGGCGAAATCACTCTGGACAACCGTGATCGGGACTGTGTCCCAGGCTGCGTGGGCCGTATTCGGATTCTTCGCAGGCTTACCTAGCGAGGTCTGGATCGTCGTTGCGGTCATCGCCGGGGCGCTGATGCTCCTCTTCCTCTACCGCCAGCTTGTTCTGGGACGAATACGAGAAACCTCTTCGGCCGGAGGGCAGCCGCCCTCGGCTGCCCGCGTGGATCTGCTCTCAGCCTGAGTGGAACCGAACGGTTTGCAGGCGAGGGCGGCTGCGTTCCCGGCAACAGGATGCGAATTATCCACCGACCTCTAACCATATGAACGATATCAAGAATATTTCACTAGCCTGGCTCAGCTCGACGACCTCGGTCTTTGCGGCGATCGAATACCGCGACCTTGTGACCATCGTCTCGGCTATCGTACTGCCTGTGTTATTTTTCACGATCGGTAAGACGGTCGATGTGCTGGTGCAGGTGTATTTGAATAAGAAGGATGAGAAGGAATGACCCATCGGGCTATGCCCGTCTATTTGCGGAGAAGCTTGCTTCTCCGACAACCGCCCTCTTATGATCTCGCGGCTATGCCGCCGTCGGAGGCATAGCCTCGAAGAACATTTTTGGGGCAATACGGTGAAGCATAGCTTCACCGCAAATAGAGCGGCAAGCCGCAAGAAATGAAGAGCGGCAAGCCGGAGAAGAAAGATGAATACTCAAACAAAAATCTACATCGCCCTCGCCGCCGTAACAGCGATCACCTTCGCAGCATTGATCGGCAATTCGATCTGGACGACGCGAAAGATCGCAAATCTCGAAATAGAGATCGAGACGGCACGGAAGGCGGTGAGGGCGGCAGACAAACTCGCCGCCACACGCGAGACCGAGGCGGCCGCGTACAAACAAAAGCTCGAATATCTCGAAAACAACCTTTCCGAGATCCAAACCATTGCAAGGAAACAAGATGAACAACTGGAAAAGCTCTATGTTAACAGCCGCGATGCTCGTTCTAATGTCGAACGCGCTCGACGCACACGCACAATCCACACAACCGCCGACGAACTCTGCGCCAAGCTCGCCGAGGTCGGAAAAGGATGTAGGCAGTAGGCAGATGGCGGTAGGCAGTAAGCAGGAGTCTGGTGACGGAACGCGGACATCCTTGTCCGCTAGTGTCATCAGCGCATGCGCGGCTGCGGTTGACGAACTGAAAGCGAGCCGGGTGCTGACCGACGCTCTCGATGCGGAGAATGCTTCGCTCAAGTCACGGCTTGAAACTGAGAAACGCACGACCGCATTGCTCGTCGAGCTAAACGAAACGCGAAAGAGCGAGGCTGACGTATTGCGAAAGGCGATCGAGGCAAAGACGGACGCGATCGCCGCCAGGGACTCGCAGATCGCTTTACAAGAAAAGCTGATCGCCGAACTCAAAGCAAAACGCCCGTCCGCGTGGCGGCGCATCGGCGACATCCTCATCGGCGCAGCGGCTATCGCGGTTCTAAAGTGAAAAAGGGAAAGAGTGAAAAAGGGAAAAAGTGGCTACTGACCACCGACAACTGACCACTGACAACTGATTATGAACAAACACATCGAACAAGCATTAACTGACTTTCGCGACAGAGCGTCGCGATACGAACGCACCGAGCGTTACTACAACGGCGAGCATGACCTGAAATTTGCGACCGAGAAATTTGAGAACACATTTGGGACGCTATTTCGCGAATTTGCTCTCAATCTCTGCCCGGTCGTCTGCGATGCAGTGCGAGACAAGCTGCGGATCACTGGATTTAGCGTTGAGAGCGGGCGTCGGAACGCAGGCAGCTTGCCTGCGTCTGATCAAAACGAAGACACGCAGGCTGGCAGCCTGCGTTCCGACACGCGAAGAATCTGGCATCGCAACCGGATGTCGACGCGCTCCGGCGAGGTTCACAAGGAAGTTCTCAAGACCGGCGACGCGTTCGTTATCGTCTGGCCCGACGCTCAGGGGCTCGCCAGGATCCATCCAAACCGTGCCGCCAACATCTCGGTCACCTATGACGAAGATGCCCAGGGACTCATCTCGCGTGCCGCCAAGATATGGCACACGGCGGACAAGCGCGTTCGGCTCAATCTCTTTTACCCGGACCGTATCGAGCGGTACATCTCAAAGGAAAAAAGCGAAGGCCCCATACCCGAGGCGAGCGGGTTTGTTCCGTTTGTTCAGGGTGCACGCTTTAGCGTGTCTCCCGCCGCAAAGAAACAAGCTGAAGCTTGCACTCTGAACAATCCGTACGGCGTCGTCCCCATTTTTCATTTCGCTAACAACGCAGACCTTGGCAACCTTGGGCGATCGGAGCTTGAGGCCGCGATACCGGTGCAGGACGGGCTGAACAAATCTGTGCTCGATATGTTGGTCGCGATGGAATTTTCGGCGTTTCGACAGCGTTGGGCCGCCGGGATCGAGGTCGACTACGACGCCGAGGGCAAGGCGGTTCAACCGTACTCCGCCGGTGTCGAAAAGCTCTGGGTCGCAGGCGACCCGAACGCGAGGTTTGGCGATTTCGAGGCGGCCGATCTCGATCAATTCTTAAAGGTAAAGGACAGCTTTCGCGTCGACATCGCCAGCGTGACGGGCACGCCGCTGCATTACTTTTTACAGCAGGCGCGCGAATTTGCGAGCGGTGAGTCGCTGAAACAATCGGGTACACGCTTTCTCGCCAAGGTCCGCGACCGGCAAGAGTCCTTTGGCCAGGTCTGGGCCGACGCGATGTCGTTTGCCTTGAGAATAGAAGGAGATCCAGGGACTCAACTTTTGACCGAATGGGAAGACCCGTCGCCAATGACCGAGCGCGAGCGGCTGGAGAATCTACTCCTTAAACGTCAACTCGGTCTCCCGGTCGAACATGCTCTCATCGAGGCTGGGTACGGTGTCGCCGATGTAAAAGGTATCACCGGAAGCTAACTCTGCGTCGCCGTCTGGGACGGAGAAGAATTCCTCGACATCCGAACTGAATCCGAGTTTCCAAAAGAGGTACGGAAGGCCGAGCAAAGTGGCAGTCGGGCCGAAGAACAGCAATGCCGCTAACGGATGTCGAAAGATCGCACCGAACATTTCCGGGGTGCCACCAAATGTTGCCCACATTGTTTTCAACGCGAACGCCCAAATGAACATCATGGAGAACATGGCAAGCTGGCGTCCCCACGGAAGTTTTTTTATGATCGCGACCAATGCAGTCGCAGGAGCGGCGACCAGGAGAAATGTGTACAAGATCTGGGCGAAAAGGCTTTTCTCGCCAAGGAGAACGGATAACGCCAGTAGACAAGAGAAAAAGACGGACGACAGAAGCAATACACCCTGCGTTACCAAGACAGCTAACGGACGATCGGTCTCATCTTTCATCGGGTTTCTCCTGCTAGGTTTATAGCACGCGGACTTGCGCATTTAGAAACGAACAATTATGAAACCAAAAACAACACAACCAGAACAACCTGCGCCTGCGGGTGGTTTAACAGAAACGGCTGCGGATGATGCGTCCCAGACAGATGCATCCGCCGCACCACAAGAAACGCCTGAAGGCGTCACTCTTACATCTCTTCAAACCGAAAACGCGGATCTCAAGGCGGCGATACGTCTCAGGGACTCGCGGGATGCGGTCACGGGAGAACTAATAGCGGCCGGGGCAAGATCGCCGGAGCTGCTGTTTGACCTTGTCAGGGACTCGATCGAGTTTGACGCGCGAGGCAAGCCGCTGAATATTGCGGCGGTCGTCGCAGATCTCAAGGCGAAATATCCCGAACAGTTTGGGACTCAAACTCCACAGTCGATCGACGGCGGTGCGGGCCAGACCGCCACGCCGAGATTGACCAAGGAGGCTCTTCGACGGATGAACCCGTCCGAGATCGCTGAGCTGGATTGGGCGGATGTGAGAAGAGTTCTTTCGAACTCTTAATGAAAAAGTAAAAAGTAAAAAAGGCAAAAACAAAAAGCCTAAAACCTAAGACCAAAGACCAAAACTATTATGGCACTAGAATTTATACCCACAGTTTGGGCGAGTCGATTGTTGACAGCCCTTGGCAGCGCGCTTGTTTACGGGCAGGCGGGCGTTTGTAATCGCGATTACGAAGGCGAGATACGAGAATCCGGCAATACGGTAAAGATCGCATCCATCGGCGACGTGACCATCGACAATTACACAAAGGACACAGACATCTCAGATCCTGAGATATTAACCGACGAAGCTCAGAACCTGCTTATCGATCAGGCAAAGTATTTTAACTTTTATGTCGACAGCATCGACCGCGCTCAGCAAAACGTGAACGTGCTCGACGAGGCAATGCGTCGGTCGGCGTGGAAGCTACGCGATGCGGCCGACACATTCCTTGCCGCGGCGATGGAGGCGGTCGTGCCGGCCGGCAACAAGATCGGCTCGACGACTACGCCAAAGGTGCCGACCAAGGACGACGCTTACGAATACCTGGTCGATCTCGGCGTGCTGCTCGATGAGAACAACACACCGATCGACGGGCGGTTTGTCGTCGTACCGGCTTGGTTTCACGGGCTGCTGCTCAAGGACGACCGCTTTGTCCGTTCGGGCACGATGCCCGGCGAGCGCCGACTGCAGAATGGCGAGGTCGGTGAGGCCGCGGGCTTCTCGATCCTTAAATCGAATAACGTCCCGAACATGACCGGCACAAAATACAAGATCATGGCCGGCCATTCGATCGCGACAGCCTATGTCGAACAGATCGTCGACGTCCAGACCTATAAGCCGGAAAAACGCTTCGGCGACGCGGTCAAGGGATTACACGTATACGGCGCAAAGGTAGTCAGGCCAACGAATCTTGCGATGCTGATAGCGGATAAAGCCTAACCATCAAAGGCGGAAACACGACCGGTAGGGAGTGTGTTCAACGTCCGCAGTAGGGCGCGCAGAACACCCTTACTACCGTGCGGGTTTCCGCCCGATTTACTAACGGAGAAAAGTTAATGTCATATCTCGAACAACTAAAAACACTAACCGATTGGAATACAGCCCCTGCACTTACTGAGGAAGAGCTCGAAGACATCCTCACAACCGCCGCGCTCGAGGACGCCAACGGCCTCGCTCCGCTAAACGAAGAATGGACCCCGACCTACGACCTAAACTCCGCCGCCGCCAAGGCGTGGCTAATCAAAGCCGCCCGAGCCGCCGCGACAGTCGACGAACCAACCGCCGGCGTCGTCACGTCAAAAATATTTGATAATTGCCGCTCGATGGCTCGGATATACTCTGCAAAAAGGAGAATGGCGGTGCCTTATTAAGAGTATTGTGGAATATCGGACGTTTTGAGCCCGGGGCTATCTATGCGGATAGATCCGGGCCATTTTCATATCGAAGGCTGGATCGGTCAGTTCCAGCCATTCGTTTTTCGGCGCTCGCTCAGTAAGCCACGCGTTCCCAGACGGTGTCCGCATCAACGCTCGGATCGCAGAGGTCTCAAGCCAGACTTCAGTTTCTCCAACGCCGTCCGCTAAAACATTAGCTTCGATGCTTTCAATGAGCGGTTCTTCGACCTTTATCCACTTGGTTGCAGGATTAAAATACTGCATCACATCCGCGTCGGTCGACCATGTGGCGTAAAGAACGACGGTCGGCTTCGTCCACACAGAGTTGAGTTCGAGCGACATCGCAAGCGGGGTATTCCCGCGAACGCGCGAGTGCGGATTAATATAAAAAAGGAAGTTGGCGATAGCCACGATCAGTATCAGCAGAGGAAGAAGGCCAAAAAACCGTTTCTCGAACCGAGCTAGAAACAAGCCTATCAGTATGATCACAGGCGGAAAATAGAACAACCGGTAAAAATCGTTTTGCGGGATAAAAAAGAAAAGGAATAATAGATAGGTAGATAGCCATACGAAGCTGAGATTTCGAGCAAGTCGCATTGCCCCTTCTTGAATACCCGCAGTATTTACATTTCGTCGCCGAAATGCACTGATAGCGAGCCAGACGGCCGCTAAGAAAGCGACGCAGATGAGTCCGATCGTTAGTGGCCCGACGGTCTCCTTAAAGAACGTAAATCTGCCTCCAAAAAATAAATGGATATTCCCGCGAACCGAATATTTGATGCTGTCGAACGCGTTCCAGATAAAGCCCGTTTCCGACGTGTGGGACGTCGTCCAAGCCCAGAATCCGGCGATGTCCAACCGTTCATTTATCGCATAATAGGCGGCGGCGTAAGCTGCTACTGACCCTACGATCGTCGCCGCCGAATAGACGGCGATCTGCCGGAACGGTTTAGTGCAAGTTTTCTCCTGCGACTTTAATAAGAAGCCAGCGATCACAACGGGAAAGAACAGAACAGCGAGCTGATGAAAAACGATCGCGACGAGATGACAGCCCGCAATCGAAAATGGCCGAGCCTCACGGTCCTCGACCAACAGGTAGAAACAAATTAGGAGAAAAAGAATGCTCGGAATGTAGGCGTCGGCGTCGGTGGAATATTTCCACCACGTAGCTGCGAAGCTAAACAAGGCAGTTACCCAAAGCGACGTTTGCCAATGTCCGGTCAGCAAGGCCGATATTCGATAGATGACGACTGCGGCAATTGCACTCAGAAAGCCGTTTGCGTATTGAAGAATATGCAGGGCGCGCATCTCGGGCAGCACCGGATGGACGATCGAGTAAATGAGATATCCGAAGAAATTGTAGAGGAGATGGTTCGGATGCTCAAGGCCCGAACCGAACGAGCCCGAATTTTCAATCGCTAACGCAAAGCCAACCCCGTCCCAATAATAATTACGGGTTGGAAACGCGAGATAAACGGCCGAGACACCTAGGAATATCCCGGGCATCACGAATTTGCGGCTCTCCTTTTCCATGGCGGTCCGAGGAGCAAGGGAAACGAATGCCACGTATTTTATCGCCACCAGCGATGCCGTACAAGTTGCTTAGGACAGTTTCCTCGCCACCCAGCCATCCTTCACCGCTTTCGGCTTCCAGCTTTGTGGTTGGCGGATGATGTAGCCGGATTTGGCGCGGACGGCGGTGTTGGGGCGGGTGACCTTTATTCTTACGGAGCGGCGTTCGCCGGGTTTGCCCGTCTCCTCGGGATAATAGCCGATCGAGTATTGGCGGCGAAGCTCTTCGGCTACGCCCGCGAATGAGACCTCGAGATTCTTGATGTCGGTGGCCTCGAATATTCGGCCGCCGGTGTTTTCGGCTAGTTTTTCGAGATAGAGCTTGCCGCGTGCGTGTTCGGCGGCACTGGTGCCGCGTGGGCCGACCCTGATAGCGCTCGGGTCGATGGCGATGCCGCGGGCGGCCATCATTGCGGCGATATCATCCGGCAGCGGAACCGGTGCTCCGGTCGCGGTCGATACAACCCCGCCGCTGCCGCCCGCCAGCGTGTTGTAGCGGATCGGATAGATCAGCGCATCGACCTCCTGGACGGCCAGCAGCGTGCTTTCGTACGTGGCAAGACGCGACGTCGTATCGACGCCATCGGTAAACAGTACGACCGCCTTTCGCCCGGTAACATTAAACTGCTCGAGATCTGTGATGAAATTGACGGCTTCGTAAAGGCTCGTACCGCTGCCAAATGTGGCCTTGTAGATGGCGGCGAAGATCTTTTGTTTTTCGCTGGTCGGCTCCTCGGTGAGAATTCGGACCTTTTGATCGAACGCGACGACCATCACCTTGTCCGCGGGGCGGAGCTGATTGACAAACGTCAACGCCGCAAAATGGATCTCGTCCATCTTGTACTTGGTCGACGGGCTGATGTCGATCATCAGCACGACCGTAAACGGCTGCTCCTCAGACTGAAAATACGTCACCTTTTGCAGCACGCCGTTCTCGTAGATCTGAAAGTCCTTTTGTTTGAGGCCCGGAATAAAGCGGCCGTTCTTGTCCATCACCGAGACCGGCGTGGTGACGAGGTCGGTCGTGACCTTGATGATCTCGTCATCGGGCGTTGCCGTTGGTTTAGGCACGGCACCGGGCTGTGTTTGCCCGAGTAAGGAAAGAGCTGCGAGAAAAAGAAGTGCAAAAAACGAGCTAACCCTGTACATAGGTCGCTGTCCTCCCGCGAAAAATTCGTCAGATACAAGGACGGTATGACGTATGTATTTAGACGTAGAAAATGGGGAAAAGGTTACGTTTGCGGATGAAAAAGTCCGGGACGCGCGAAATCGCGGGGAAAGTTTCTGTTGCTAGTTACATCGATATCGAATATTCTGTGCCTATGAGCGTCTTATTGGAAGAGGCCTTAAAATTGCCCGTCGCCGAGCGCCGCAAGCTCGCCGAGGATCTATGGGAAAGCATCGATGGCTCTCCCGAGGCATTTGATCTCACACCCGAACAGGCGGCCGAGCTGCAACGCCGGATCGAATACCATGAAAAATATCCTGAGGAAGGAATTCCTTGGGAAACAGTAAGAGATGAGGCCTTGGCTCGCAAATGAAAATGCGGCCGATCCTCAGTTATGCGGCACGCGAAGAATTTGATGACGCTGCGGAATGGTATTCTGATCGAGGGCGTTGAGTTGCGGGATAGGTTTATTCACGCTGTCACCGTCGCGATCCAAGCCGCGGCTGAGCGACCATTGTCATTTTCGATCATCTCTGGCACGGAAGTGCGTCGGGTTCTAGTCAAAGATTTTCCATATAGCGTGATATATCGACTCGAATCCGATCGCGTATTCATCTTCTCGATCTTCCACCAAAGCCGAAATCCGATCGTCTGGCGCGGACGCATCGACTAACACATCACAAAACACGAAATCAGGCGGATTCGCACGAGCAAATATCCCGTGTTTACCCGCCTGATCTCGGTTTCGTTCTCACTTTGGTTCCGTATTCCACCAATACTGCGGCCCGAGCGGTTTTTGCTGGGGCCAGGTTTGGTTGAGCGTGTCGGCGTCGAATAGCTCGCCATTTTTCATTACCATTCTTATCGTATTGGTATTGCGAATGTCGGTTAGCGGATTCGCGTCGAGGATAATGAGGTCGGCGAGTTTGCCGCTCTCGAGTGAGCCTACATCCTGCGATAGGCCGATGGCTTCGGCGCCGAAGATGGTGGCGACCTTGAGCGTGTCATGCGTTGACATACCGCCTGAGCCGACCGACCAGATCTCCCAATGCACGCCGATGCCCTGCATCTGGCCGTGTCCGCCGATGCCGACGCGGCCGCCCGCCTTTACGACCTCGGCTGCTCCTTTAGCGATCGCACCATAATTATATTCCTCCGGTGCGAACCACTGCGGGCGGCGGCGCATCATCGAGTTGATCAGCTCACGCGGAATGAATTTTGCGAGCCGCTGATTTTTGAGCACGTCGGTCGTTTGGAAGAAGTGGTTCTCGATCCAAGGCCCACCGTATGCGACGAGCGTGGTCGGCGTGTAATAGGTCTTTGTTTTCGCGACGAACTGGATCACATCGTTGTAGATCGGCTGTAGCGGCAGGCTGTGTTCGTGGCCCGAGTAGCCGTCGATCATCTGCGAAAGGTCGAGTTTCATATCGAGAGCGCCTTCGGTCGTGGGCGTGATCTTGTTATCGGTACATGCCATCGCGACCATTTGGCGTACATTGCGATCGCCGACGACGTACTGCTTGAGCGTGTCGGTCTTGTAGGCATCGCGGTAGCGTTTGATGTAATTATTTACCGAATCCTTGTCATCAAGGCTGAGTTGCGAGAAGACGCCCGGGCCGGTCGTGAATACACGCGGGCCCAATATATCGCCCGTCTCGACCAGATCGGCATACGCGTAAATATCCGTCGTTGCGGATTGCGGATCGCGGGTCGTGGTCACGCCGTATGCGAGATTTGCGAGATACTGCCAGACCTGAGTCTGGTGAACATCACGCGGCGGCCACATGTGTGCGTGGACATCGACAAATCCCGGAATGATCGTCTTTCCGGTTACATCGACGATCTTCGCTCCCGCCGGGCGAGTGACCTTCCCGGCAGCACCGATCGCGGTAATTCGATTATCGGTGACAACGATATCGCCTTTTTCGATGATCTCATCGCCTTTCATCGAGATGATGCGGGCTCCCGTGAGAACGGCGGTGCCTTTTGGTTTGTGGCGTGCGGACGTGACGGTAATATCGACCTCGGTCGGCTTGTCCGAATCCAGCGTTTGCCGGTAGAGCTTGGTGCCCCATGACCACGAAACGCTCTTGCCATCGCGGGCGAAATCAAGATAATCACCACCGAACAAAGACATCTTTTTGACCGGAACATTCGACGTCGGAGATCCAACGTTGACGTTGACGGTATCGCGGCCAGTTCGCGGCAGCGTAACGATGTAGTGCTTGCCCTGGACCTCGGCAAAAACGCGGCTGCGGTCCGGCGAAATACGCATCGAACTCGCCGAAGGCTGCTGCGGAGGCGTGCCCTTACCGGTGATCCGAATATGCACACGACGGTCAAAACCATCCAACCGGATCGACGCCAGACCCGCACCGGTCGTCAGATAGACGCGCGTAGGATCATCCGAAAAATGCGGCAAACGTCCACCCTGCGTCGGGGCGATATGAGTTGCGGCACCGCCGTTTACAGAGATGTAGCGCAGATCGGTTCCGGTCGACCCGCCCGGCCCGGTGATCTCACGCTGGCCATCGTGCTTGCCGTGCAGGATCTCTTCCTCGGGCGATGAGTACTCGTGGCCTTCGCGAATATCTGCAAAAAGCTGGTCATCGACTGCCCCGGTGATAAAAACGATCTTCGTGTTGTCAGGCGAGTAAACAGGCGATGAATAGAATGCGGCTGATGTGGTCAACTGCCTGCCATTGCCGCCTTCCGAAGGAACCGAAAAAATATGACCGCCCTTACTCGACCATGTAACATATGCGACATTCCTGCCGTCGGGCGACCACGTCGGCATGAATTCGCCATCGTTGCCGGACGTCAAACGCCTGGGGGTTCCCCCGGCGAGGTCCATGACGTAGAGTTTGCTAAATGCCGTAAACACGACACGCTTGCCGTCAGGCGAGACCACAGGATAACGAATGAGACGAGCATTGACGCTCGCACCGTCATCGACGCGATAGTCAAAATGCACGCGCGGCCCGATCTCGGCCTCGACATTTACCGTGAACGGGATATCCGTCGCCGCTCCGGAAGCAAAATCTACTTTCGCGATCTTGCCGTTAACGGGAACGATCAGCGAACCACCATCCGGCATAAAATCGTAACCGGGAAATGTATCACGCGTAGCCCGCGATTCCTGATCGTCGCGGGTGACGTTGTTGATCAGCCAGCGTTCGGTATTGCTTTCCAGGTTGCGAACGCGAAGCGCGGTCCTGGTCTCATACCGCGTTGCGTAAACCATATTCTTACCGTCCGGCGAGAGCACGGGCCGCATCGCCGAGCCCTGCGTATTTGTGATTCGCGAGATCTCGCCTGTATCGCGGTCGAAACGCATGACCTGCCACAGCGGAAAGCGTGCGTTGTAATCGAAAGCACCCGTTCGCTGTGCCCAATAGATGAACTTGCCGTCAGGCGATGCCTGGATGCCCATCATGTTCATTCGCGGCGTTGCCGGCCCGGTCGCTCCAGGCCCCGGAAGCGGTGGCGGCGGTGGCCCGATCGACAGGCCCGATCCGCCGTCCTTGTGATACATGAAAGGATGAAACGTGCCGATGGACTGATCGGATTTTGATACGGCAATATAATTACCATCCTCGGTCCAAGTGGGCGATACGAACATCGATTTAGTGTCTTTTGTGATCGCCTTGGCATCTGTTCCGTCTGGCTTCATCACCCAGAGATTTTCGCCGCCGCTGCGGTCCGAGAGGAACGCTATCCATTGCCCGTCAGGCGAAAACTTTGGCTGGCTCTCGAATGACATGCCAGCGTGAATGCGCTTGGCCACACCGCCCTCGATCGGCAAGGTGTAGATATCGCCAAGCATATCGAATGTGATCCACTTTCCGTCGGGCGATACATCGAGTGACATCCAGGTGCCTTCGTTCGTGGTGAACTTGATCGTTTCAGCCACTTTCAAAGGCAAAGGCGGTGTTTCGGGCTTTTTCTCATCAGCCTTCTTTTCCTCGGGCTTCGGATCCTGGGCAAGTATCGGCAAAGGCATCGCGAGCACAAGAATCGCCAGCAGCGAAAACATCTTCTTCAGCGGGTCAGCAAAACGCATAGTTTCTCCTCATTTTACGGGCAGATCATATGACGCAAAACGAAACTTGAATCGTTTCGGTTAACGTCGAGATTTTTGTTTCAGTTGATTTTGTAAAGTGTAACTAAATTGAGATACGCACGGCAAGAGCGTTTGTTTCAGCGGGCGGCCCCAAACATAAAAAATCCCGCCGATCTGGCGGGAGCTTTCTGACCAATTTATTGGCTGACTCAGGCCGTTGTGATCTCGCGTTCCGTGTACCGGCCAAGAAGAAATTCGTCCATATCGCCGACAGTCAGAGGCTTGGCAAAATGAAAGCCCTGGCCCGACTGGCAGCCAAGAAGCTGAAGTTCGTCGATCTGCTCGGGGTGCTCGATGCCCTCAGCGATGGTCTTGAGATTTAACGAATCGCCCATCATTATTATCGCGCGTGCGACGGCGTTGCCCTCGCTGCCCTGGCCGAGTTTGTCGACAAACGATTTGTCGATCTTGAGAATGTCGATCGGGAAACGCTGCAAATAACTCAGGCTGGAGTAACCAGTACCAAAATCATCGATGGCGAGCCGGACACCCAGTTTCTTGAGTTCGTGCAGCTTGGCAATGGTCGCCTCCGTGTCCTGCATCATAAAGCTCTCGGTGATCTCGAGGATCAGCGAAGCCGGCGGAAGGCCTGAATTTTTTAGTGCCCGGCTTACGAGATCGACCAATTCGGTCTGGAGAAATTGCCGTATCGAGATGTTGACCGTTACAGCGACCTCAAGCTCGCCTTTATATTCGTCACGCCATGATTGCACCTGCCGACAGGCTTCTCCTAGTATCCATTCACCTAGCGGAACGATTAGGTTGGTTTCCTCGGCCATAGGAATGAACTTCATCGGGGCGAGCAGGCCGAGGCGGGGATGATTCCACCTTACGAGTGCTTCCATACCGACCATTTTGCTCGAACTAAGATCAAGGATCGGCTGATAGTGGATAACGAATTGGCGTTCTTCGATGCCGCGGCGAAGCTCTTCCTCGAGCTCGATCCGCTCCATCAGGGCCTCGTGCATCGTTGCTTCAAATACAATGTACTTGCCCTTGCCCTGGCTCTTCGCCGTATACATCGCAAGGTCGGCATTACGGAGCAATTCCTCGGATGACTGAATCGAGTCGGAGGTGTTTATAGCGATACCGACGCTCGTACCGACATGAATCTCCTTGCCGCCGATCATGAACGGCTGGCGAAAGACGGCGAGGATTCGTTCGGCGATCATAACAGCCTCATCCTTCCGGTACATCGACTCGACCAGAACAGCAAACTCGTCACCGCCAAGGCGGGCTGCGGTATCCGCATTTCGCAGGCAATCCTGTAGGCGTTCGGCTACAGAGACAAGCAGCTTATCGCCCGCAGCGTGCCCCAGAGAATCGTTTATCGCCTTGAAATTATCAAGATCAAGGAAAAGAACGGCGAGTGATGAATTTGAGCGAATAAGTTTTGTAAGAGCGTGGTCGACGCGATCTTTGAACAAAGCACGGTTGGCGATCTTTGTAAGCGGGTCATGCAAGGCCTGGTGCGTTAACTGATCCTCAAGCGACTTTCGATCCGTAACATCCATCATCGAGCCGAGCATGCGGATCGGCGTCTTAGCTTCATCGTAAACAACATAGCCACGGTCGATGACCGAGGCATACGAGCCATCGCGACGCAGAAAGCGATACTCGTCGATCCAGTTGGTCATGCGGCTTTCGATGTGACGGTGTATATCGTGAACGACTCGCTCCGAATCATCGGGATGGAGACGCGTGATCCACGAATCAAGGCCTGAGCCGATCTCGTCGGATTCGTAGCCAAACAGCTTTTGAAAACCCTCGTTCCACCAGATCTCGTTTGTCGACAGATTCCAATCCCAGACAGCATCACTGGTCGCCCGCGAAACCAACTCGAACCGCTCCTGACTTCGAAGCAATGCCTCCTCGGCGCGTTTTCTCTCAATGGCAAGGGCGATCTGATCGGCGACTGATGTCAAAAGTTCAACATCACGCTGGCTGTATGTATCGGAATTCTCGTAATCCTGGACCACTAATACCCCGATCGCGCCAGTCGGTGTTTTTAGTGGAACGCCGAGCCATATCGGTGAGTCGGTTCCGACAGATTCCACTTCGCCCTGGTCGATCAGTCGCTTGACGTCGTCATCGGTAAAGAGCATCGAGCGGCCTTCGCGAAACACATACGCACTTAGGCTGCGGCCGATCTTGAGTGGAGCCGGCATCGGGTCGTATTTATCGACCCAAAACTGCATCGACAACATCTCGGTCTCGGGATCGAATAACGCGACAAAGAAATTCTCGGCATAGACGATCTTTTTGATAGTGCGATGGATCAGTTCAAGGAGTTCCTCGAGATTTGTGGTCGACGCTGCTCCGTGGATGATCCGCGAGATTGCCCGAGATTCTGCCTCGAGCCGTTTTCGCTTCGTTATATCGCGGCCCACACAAACTAGCTTGTATGTGTCATTCGATGGTTCGTAGATCGTCGAGGTCGAGACCGAAACGGGGAAATAGCCACCATCTTTACGCTGGCAATGCATCTCAAAACGATTGCCGACGGCGCTATTATGCAGCGATCTGGCGAACATCTTCTCAAAGAATCTTCGGTTAGGCGTGAGCTTTTCGACTGAATGACCGACAAGATCCTCTTCGGCAAAGCCGGTGAGTTCGAGCGTAGCAGGATTGACCCTCTCGATCTTTGCCTCAGCATCGAGAACAAGGATCGCGTCTGTGATCGAGCTGAAGATGCTGTCGCCGAGACTCTGCGCCGATAGATCGCCAAGGAAAGTGTCAAGGGGCAGACCGGTGACGTCCTTCCCTCTCTTCTGAGTCAAACCTTTGCGGCGTAGCGCCGGACGGTTCTTGGCTGGATTTTGTGGCAGTTGGGGCTCCATTGAATTTGTGAGAATCGGAACGAAGTGCTCTGTTGATCAAAGTTATGCGATCACAGGCAAGGACAGTAAGGCAGTAGTTGATTTTTTTTAGTTATCGATCGTGAAGGCGGCCGCAATTCGACCCACTTAAAGGATGTATTAAACCTTGTTTAATGTCAAGAAAATATTTCAGCGAGGGCGTGCCGCTGAAGTCACGCTTCGATTCAACTATAATCACTCTCGAATGGAAGATTTTATCAATGTCATCGGCGGCGGATTGGCCGGAGTTGAGGCGGCGTGGCAGGCGGCGGGGTTGGGAGCAAGGGTGCGTTTGTACGAGATGAGGCCTGTGCAGCAAACGCCGGCTCATCGCACAGACATGCTCGCCGAGATCGTGTGTTCGAATTCGCTCAAAACGGACGAGCCGGGAAGCGCACCTTATCTACTAAAGGAGGAGTTGCGGCGCGGCGGTTCGATGGTGTTAGAGGTTGCTCATGCTACGCGTGTTCCTGCCGGAGCGGCTCTGTCGGTCGATCGCGGGAAGTTTTCGGAGATGATAACTGCGAGGATCGAGGCACATCCGAACATTGAGATCATTCGTGAGGAAGTAACGACGCTTCCCGGCGGACCACAGGCTGCCAGCCTGCCTTTCTCCGGCTCCGATACACGCAGGCAGGCTGCCTGCGGTCCGACGATCATCGCGACCGGGCCGCTAACCTCGGACGCTCTGACGAAAGAGATAATGAAACTCACGGGCGACGATCAGCTTTATTTTTACGATGCGATCGCGCCGATCATCGCGGCGGACTCGATAGATATGTCGATCGCCTTTAAGGCGGCTCGTTATGACAAGGGCGGTGACGATTATATTAACTGCCCGATGGATCGCGAACGCTACGAGATGTTCATCGACGCGGTTCTGAATGCCAAATCGGTGCCGTTAAAAAGGTTTGAGGACACTCATTGGTTCGAAAGCTGCCTGCCCATCGAAGAGATCGCTCGCCGAGGCCCCGAGACCTTACGCTTTGGACCGATGAAACCAAAAGGCCTACGCCACCCAAAAACCGGTGAAGAACCGTATGCGTGTGTTCAATTACGACAAGAAAATCTCATGGCCGACGCGTATGGAATGGTGGGATTCCAGAACCATCTCCGTTATGGCGAACAGGAGCGTGTGCTGAAACTCATTCCGGGCCTCGAGAACGCCGAGTTCCTGCAGTTCGGCCAGATCCACCGCAATACATTTATTAACAGCCCGAAGATCCTAAACGAATCTCTCGAAACCCGCACAAACCCACGTCTCTTCTTTGCCGGCCAGATCACCGGCGTCGAAGGCTATGTCGAATCAGTCGCGACCGGCTGGCTTGCGGGGATAAACGCTGTCCGCGTTTCACGTGATCAGCCTATGCTCACCGCACCAGCAACCTCCGCGATCGGAGCCCTATGCCGTTACGTTTCAAATGTCGAGACAAAGAACTTTCAGCCGGTGAATATTACGTTCGGTCTATTGGAGCCACTGCCGGTCGAGCTGCGAAAGAAGCATCGGAATAAGCGGGAACGGCATATGATCCAGGTGGAGCGGGCGTTGGTTGATTGGGATGAATTCATTAGGAGTTTGAACTAATATTGCCGTTGCCTTTAGGCAACGGTTACGACTGCAAAAACTTATTGGGCTTTAGCCCAACTTCTTAATGACACGCTGAGGAGCACGTTTATGTCATACGTCCGCATTTGGGTGCATGTAGTCTTTTCCACTCGCAATCACGAGCAGTATTTGAACTCCGATCTAAGGCGTAAATTGACCGACCACATCAAGATCAATTGTCGAAACAAAGAGATCTTTCTCGATTCGATCGGTGGCTGGTCAGAACACCTTCATCTACTGATATCTCTAGGGCGAGAGCAGAATATTGCAAAAGTGATGATGCTGATCAAGGGCGAATCGGCTCACTGGTTAAACAAGCAGAACGTCATTCCTGGGAAGTTCTACTGGCAAGATGATTACTATGCGATCTCAGTTTCAGAATCTCAGGTCGCGAAGGTTCGTGCTTACATCGAGGGACAAGAAGAACACCACCGGGCGGTGCCGTTTGATAAGGAACTTGAAACCTTGCGGAAGATCACAGGGAAATTGGGCTAAAGCCCAAGGAATTTTGTTTCGGAGCCGGACCGTTGGCTGAAGCCAACGGCAATGCGCGGAAGGAATCACATGATGTTACTCGCAGGCGGAGATTTGCCAGGCGCTAGATACATAGCCTGGTTCATCTACTTAATCTATGCGGCTGGATTTGGTTTCTTAGTCTGTTACCTGATTTATTTCTATATTAAAAAGAGGAAGAAAAAGTAGCTTTGGAATCATGGAACCAACCGCAGTTCTAATCATCTTCGCCGTCTTCCTCGTCGCCGTGCTGTATTCATCCGTCGGCCATGGCGGGGCGTCGGGGTATTTGGCGGTGATGGCGTTTTTGGCGGTGGCTCCTGAGGTCACGCGGCCGACGGGGTTGGTTTTGAATCTTTTTGTCGCGTCGGTCGGGACTGTGCAGTTTTATCGCGCCGGGCATTTTTCGTGGAGGATATTTTTGCCGTTCGCGGCGGCCTCGATACCGATGGCGTTGGTTGGCGGGATGATAACGCTGCCGACGAACGCCTACAAGATAGTCCTCGGGGTCGTGCTGATACTGGCGGCGGTTCGGCTCTCTATCAAGCTCAAGAACGACGATGAGGTGAAAGATCCGCCGATAATTGCCTGTTTGCTGCTCGGTGCGATTATCGGCTTGCTCTCGGGCATGGTCGGTGTTGGCGGCGGCATATTTCTGACGCCGATATTGCTGCTGATGCGCTGGGCCGAAACGCGTGTGGCGGCGGGCGTTTCGGTGCTGTTTATTCTCGTCAATTCGGTGGCGGGGCTTGTTGGGCAATATTCAAAAGGCGGTCTGAATGGCTTGCCGGCCGAGGTTTGGTTGTGGATAGCGGCGGCTGTGATCGGTGGATTTATCGGCTCGACATTGGGCAGTAAGAAGTTTGATTCGATCACGCTGCGGCGGGTTTTGGCTTTGGTGCTATTATTCGCGGGTGTGAAACTTATACTCGTGTAACTCGAGAGAAATGTCTTGGCGGACATATTTTGCTGCCTTTTTGGTATCCAATAGTGCGAAGGATGAAGTTGAATTTCAAATGTCTATTTTTTGTGCTTTTGGTGTGTTTCGCGGGCACATCTTACTCCCAGTCCGGCCGCGCGAAACCGAGTCCTACGCCTACTCCGAGATCTATCAGCGGCCCGTCGGTCAACACTCTGCCCGCCAGCGCTACATTACCCAAACCAACCCCGACTCCATTGCCGGATCGTAAGAATGGATCAGACGATATCATTAAGGTTGATTCCGTTCTGGTGCCGATCCCTGTTTCAGCCACCGACGAACGCGGCCGCGCGATTGCTACTCTGAAACTGACTGATTTTGAACTCAAGATCGATGGCAAAGTGGCCGAGATCGGTGAACTGTCGAGAAGCGAGACGCCGATCCGTCTCGCGATGCTCTTTGATAATTCGTCGAGTGTTTTAGTCGCCCGCGAATTTGAAAAGAACGCGGCTATCAGATTCTTTCGCCGGGTGATCAGGCCTGAAAAGGACAAGGCTGCATTGTTCTCAGTCGCCGATGTCACGAGGCTCGAAATGCCGCTCACGTCTGATGTTGCCCTGCTAACTCAGGCTATTGATCTGTTCGCCGAGCCAAAAGGGGCGACGGCGTTACTCGATGGAATAATAGAGGCCGCCGAATATTTAAAGGCGACTAACGGCCGCCGGGTGCTCGTCATCGTCTCCGACGGCGAAGACACATACAGCGATCTCAAGACCACCCTCGAGGGCGTCGTCAGATCGCTGCACGCTAACAATTGTCAGGTATATGTGGTGAAGACGAAGGACTTTGAGAATTTCAAACGAACCGGAGTTCGCGGAGGCAACGCCAATATTCGCGCCCTGACAGCCGAGCGGCGAATGATAGAGATCGCCCAGCAAACGGGCGGCGCCGTCTATTCGCCGATCGACGATGACGAGTTAAAAGATGCCTTCGACCGCATTTCGGCTGAGCTCTCGCAGCAGTATATCCTTAGCTATTATCCCGAAGACGAGGCTGATAAACGCGGCGAGTTTCGCTCGATCTCAGTCGCCGTCAAAGCAAAGCCAAACCTTACTATCCGGACGCGAAAAGGGTATTATGTTGGGAAGAAATAGCGTCGGACCGCAGGCTGCCAGCCTGCAAGTGTTTGCCTCAAATGATCCACTCAAGGATAAAGAAAGCCAACGAGATCGACCCAGATTCGCCCTGGCATTCTCGCGGATACCTGCCGCACTTTGATGGAGAAGAAACGCTTCAATTCGTCACCTATCGCTTGCACGGTTCCCTGCCTCGAACGTTTCTGTCGAAACTAAAAGTTCGGCTCGATACCAAACAAATAACTGAAATCGAATATCATCGCGAGGTCGAACGATATCTAGGCCTGGCCGAAGGGCCACAATATCTGGCCGACGAAAATGTCGCGGCCATGATCGAGGAAAATCTGCTTCGCTTTGACGGCGTAAAGTACTTACTACTCCATTGGGTGATCATGTCGAATCATATTCATCTATTGCTGAGGCTTCTTGCCGGTCATTCTCTTGCTTCAGTCATGCACTCGATCAAATCCTACACAGCGAATCAGGCTAATAAGATTCTTGGTGGGAACGGCCCGTTCTGGAGCGTCGAGTACTATGACCGATACATGCGGAACGCTGCTCATTACGCAAACACGGTTTCGTATATTCATCGAAATCCAGTAAAAGCAGGGCTCTGTGTTGAAGCGAAAGACTGGCGTTTTGGGTGTGCGGGTCGGACCGCAGGCTGCCAGCCTGCGAGTGAAACTGGAGTAGATTCGCGGAGGCGTGAGCATGACTGAAGCACACACGCAGGCTGGCAGCCTGCGGTCCGACATTGCCCAATTCCTCCAACACCTCAAATACGAGCGTAATCTGAGCCCGCATACGCTGCGTAATTATGCGAGTGACCTGGAGCAGTTTCGTACACATTTGTTTAGCGTGGAGAAGCGTGACGATTTTCCGCTCGCACATATCGACCGGCTGACGATACGTGAATGGATGGCGTCGCTGCATGGAGATCATCAGAAGACCTCGGTCGCGAGAAAGCTGGCGAGTCTGCGTACGTTTTTTCAATTCCTCATCCGCGAGGGCAAGCTCGAATCTAATCCCGCCAAGCTCGTTGCCACGCCAAAGATCGAGCGGAAAATGCCAAATCACCTCTCTATGGAGGACGCCGTTCGCTTTATCGAGACGCCTGTCATCAACACCGACCTCGGCCGTCGTGACCGGGCGATACTTGAGTTTTTGTACGCTACGGGCATTCGTGTTGGCGAACTGGTTGGGATCGATCTTGGTGACGTAGATCTTCGCGAGCGAATGGTCCGCGTCACCGGCAAACGCAAGAAGCAGCGTATCGTGCCCTTCGGCGAACCAGCCGCTCAGGCCGTCGTCCTCTATCTCGAACAAACACGCCCCATCTTCCTCGCCGGTGCGCCCGAAACCGAGCGAGACAACGCCCTATTCCTACACCGCCGAGGCGGCCGCCTCACCACCCGCTCCGTCGGCCGCATGATCGATAAATACATAAAAATGTGTGCCGACATCCACGACATCTCGCCGCACTCGTTGCGTCACACTTTTGCCACGCATCTTCTGGATTCCGGTGCCGATCTGCGTGACATCCAGGAATTACTAGGCCACGCACGCCTCTCAACGACGCAGATCTACACGCAGGTCTCGATGGAGAAAATGATCGAGGTGTATGATAAGGCTCATCCGAAGGCGTAAGAATAAATGGAACACAGATGAACACAGATTTAAAGGATTAACAGAGACAAGAAAATCCGATAAACTGTCTTCGTATCCGTGCTAATCCGTCAAATCAGCGCAAATCCGTGTTCAATTCCTTTGATCGCAAAATATATGAAAAAGCTTCAGTTCCTAGCCATTGCATTGTTCGCTCTCTCATCGGTTGTTGTCGCTCAGGATAAACTCCTCACGCTTGACGACATCTTTAGCCCGGACTCATCGAGGCGGGTGCGGTTTGGCGGGACGCCGGTGGCGGTGCAGTGGTCGCCGGATGGGAAGAGTTTTAAACAGCCGATCAACGGGCGCCTTATGCGTGTGGATGCGGTGACCGGGCAGGCGGTGCCGTATTTTGACAGCGGCATGTTTGCTGCGGCACTGCAGCGGGCCGGCATTGCGGCGGATCAGGCGACGGCGATATCAAACTCGCCGTTTCAGCAATTTAATGCAGAAGAGAGCGGAATATTGGTCAATCATGGCAGTGATCTTTGGTACTACGACCTCGCCACGCGCAGCCTCAAGCGCCTCACCAATAATCGTGACAACGAACTAGAGCCCGATTTCTCTCCTGACGGCAAGTTAGTCAGTTTTGTGCGCAGCAACAATTTGTTCGTCGTCGATATCGCAAAGGCAAACGAAAAACAGCTCACCCGTGACGGACGCGAGGGCGATAAGGCGATCCATAACGGCATTTTAGATTGGGTTTACGAAGAAGAACTTTACGGCCGTGGCCAGCGACGCGGTTATTGGTGGTCGCCAGATTCGAGATATATCGCGTTTTTGCGGCTCGACGAGGCAAACGTGCCGATGTTTACAATCGTCAACGATATTCCGAATGACCAGGTCATCGAGAAGGTGCATTATCCGCAGGCGGGCGATCCGAATCCAACCGTGCGGCTTGGCATTGCCGATGTAAATAAATCGCAACTGCTGCCAAATGTCGGACGCATTCCAAAGGTCGGCGAGCGTTTGCCGCCGGTGCTGCAGCGAGTTGGTGACGCGGTACGGTTTGTCGATACCGCCAAATACAAACCCGAAGACCTGCTCATCGCCCGCGTCGCGTGGGCACCGGACAGTAAGAACGTGCTGTTTCAAGCGCTCAACCGCGAGCAGACCTTTCTCGATCTAAATGCATCGGGCCTCGACGGAAAGGTGCGCGGCGTATTGACCGAACATACGCCGGCGTGGGTCGAGGTATATGACAATCCTGCTTATTTCCAAAATGCGCAGGTCGGAGCCGGATTTGTCTGGCAATCGGCCCGCAACGGCTGGCGTCATCTTTATCTATACGACAACGACGGCAAGCAGATCGCACAATTGACGGGCGGCAAATGGGAGATCCGCAACCTCTACGGTGTGGATGAAAAAAATGGTTGGGTTTACTTCTCCGCCACAAAAGACAGCCACACTGCTGAGAATACATATCGCGTACGGCTGACCGGTGGCGACCCGGAGCGCCTTACGCGGGGCAACGGCACACATTCCGCGTCGTTCAATTCGAGCTTTACACATTTTGTAAACGGCTACTCAGACGTCACGACACCGCCTCAGACACGGCTGTTTCGCTCCGACGGCTCGCTTGAGCGGGTCATAAACGAGAACCGCGTAGATGTTCTCTCGCAGTACAAATTCAGCAGGCCCGAATTCCTCAATGTCTCGACCCGCGACGGCTTTGTGATGGAGGCGATGATGATCAAGCCGCCAAATTTTGACCCGTCGATCAAGTATCCGGTTTTTCAGTTTACATATGCCGGCCCGCACGCTCCGTCGGTCGTAAACCGCTGGGGCGGCAATCGCGGTATGTGGTTCCAAATACTGGCGCAAAAAGGCTACATCATCTGGGTCTGCGATAACCGCACCGCCAGCGGCAAAGGCGAAGAATCGGTCTGGCCGATGTATAAGCGGATGTATGAGCTCGAACTCCGCGACATCGAGGACGGCGTAAATTATCTCAAATCACTGCCTTTTGTTGACGGCGGCCGCATCGGCATCCACGGCTGGAGCTACGGCGGCTCGATGACGAGCTTCGCCCTGACGCACAGCAAATCGTTCAAGATCGGCATCGCCGGCGGCACCGTCACCGACGAACACCTATACGACTCGATCTACACCGAGCGCTACATGCTCACGCCTCAGAACAATCCGCAGGGTTACGAAAGCTCATCGGTCGTAAAAGCCGCCAAAAATCTCTCAGGCCGTCTCCTCCTTATCCACGGAGCAATGGACGACAACGTCCACATGCAAAACACAACGCAGCTGGTCTATGAACTTCAAAAAGCCGATAAACAGTTCGAGCTAATGATCTACCCAACCGCCCGCCACGGCGTGACCAACCCGGCACAGGTCAAACACTGGTACACGATGATGACGGAGTTTATTTTGAGGAATTTGTAGGGTGATGGGATAAGGCTAGGGCCTTGCAAACGGTTGAAAAAGGTATGATCGGCGCAAAGTAGTACTCTACTTTGGGCAAGCTGCTCCGTTAGCTACCCACTCATTCATCTTCTTAAGGAAGGCCCCGTGGCTAATGGGCGGTGTTGTGCGGCCGGAGCCGGGGTTCCACGCCCACAATACTTTGGGGTCAGTTGCCAGGTGCTCGACTGCATCCTTCGCGGATCTTCTACCGCCGTTCTTCAGGGGATCTTTTAAGTTGTTGCAGAGTTGAGCGGCTGTCAAGCCCTGAAAGACCATCTTTTGAGCCATCGTAGGCATGTGCCAGTCGGGCACGCCAGGCGGCATGTTAGCGCCATCGGTATTTGTTTCTAGATGGCACAAGGTACATTGGATATCTTCGGTACCTCGGCCCATAGACCCGCGCGTCACTTCCGGCTCGTGAGCTTTACTGTCGTTTCCCTGCAGCGGACTGTCGCCTGCAGGGTGACAATTCACACAGCGTGCCGAAAAGAAGACTTTGACAGCCTCGCTAAATGCGGCACGCGCCTTTTGGGGGTTGTCGCCTGGGGCAAGGTGGGATAGTGGTGAGGCCTCGACCCGTTGCGGCCCGTGACTCGATTGATACAATAAAAAGCTAACGGCGAACAAGAACGCGATAACAACAAGAAGCTGTATCGACCTATGATTTGCGAACTCATTTGGCTTGTCCATACCAACATTAGACTCCCAAACACATCTTCTATCAATTGTGTCTAACCAAATCTACTCGGCAACGTTTTCCTCGACGGAAATTTCCGGATTCTCAGATCTAAATTGCTCCCTCGATTTTGAGTCGAGTTCACCACGTAGAGGCCGTGTGCCGACGTTGGGTTTGAAGTTGCCGTTATCGTCGTAGAGGCGGCGGTATTGAGCACTGTTTCGGATAATGCCCTGGACGTAGGCTTTGGTTTCTTTGAAGGGGATGGCTTCGACGAATTCGTCCATCTCGGCTGGCAGTGTTGCTCGCCACGGGGCGACGCGGCCGGGGCCGGCATTGTAGGCGATGCCGACGTATTCAAAGCGGCCGAATTTATCCAGCTGGTCACGCATGTATGCGGTGCCGAGTTCGATATTCAGGGGCGGTTGATAGAGTGCGGTCGCGGTAATCATCGCCGTTTTTGAGACGTATTTGCGCGCCATCGATTGTGCGGTCGGGACCAGAAGCTGCATCAGGCCATGGGCGTTTGCTCCGGATCTGGCTGACGGCGTGAAGACAGATTCCTGACGGATGAGACCGGCAACCTGATACGGGTCGAGTCGGCGCTGTGCCGCCCAATATTTAATTTCGTTCCAATTGGCGAGCGGGTAAAAGAAGCTCCATTCCTCTTGCCCCATCTCCTCGGGAAACATCTGTGCGTAATCGGGATAGCTCTTTTGCATCGCGATGAGCGCCGATGTGTTGTCGCCCTTCCAACGATAATGACGTGCAAGGGCGAGATTGATCTTTGGGCTATTGTTGGCGGTCTTTTTTGCCTCGTTAAGCTCATCGATCGCCCAGTCAAACAGGCCGATCGTCGAAAGCTCATCACTCTTTTCGGCACGGGCGAGTTCTTTCTCGCGGGCGGTTTCGGCAGCGACGGTGACGGTCTTGAGGTTTGCGACGGCGCGTTCAACGGTTTGATTCGGTGCTGCCGTCGAACGGCACTGGCCGTTGCTTTTTAGCGTTGACATGCGGCCCATCGCAAGATGCCCGTACCAATTTGCCGCGTAGCGATAGATCACACCGTCATAGATCGCACAAGCCTCAGCCATTTTTCCAGCCCGCTCGCTGTCGCGTGCGGCCCAGTAACCGGCCTTGCCGCGATTGCTCGTGTCTTTGTCGGCGTAGCGGGCGAGATGGTCGATCATCATCTGCGATGAGAGGGTGTAGTTGCCGCTTTCATGTTGAAACCACGCTGCCTCAAACTGAGCCGTCGCAACCTCGATGGCATTTGGAAAAGCAATAACCGCCGTATTAAAAAAGTAACCTTCGTCCGTTCGATTTTTCCCTTCGCGAGCCGCGAGCCCCGCGTCAATAAAGGTTTTTGCGACGAGCGAGCCATTCGGAAAAGTGGCTCTCATCGCGTCGGCGGTGGCTCGAGTCTGCGGCCACATTTTGGCTTTTGCGTAGCCGAGAACGAGCTGGCGGTAGCCTTCTTGGCGCTCGGTGTCCGATGCTCGAAACCAATTAAACGCAGCCTGCGCATTCACCATGTCACCTGCGTTAGCAAGAGCGGTTAGGCGCCTCAACTGTATTGCTTGTGTGACCGTTTCGGGAAATGTCTGGACATATTTGTTGTAAGCTGAGGCGGCTCTCGGATAATCCTTTATTTTTAAAAGATGGTCAGCAATCTTTAGAGCGGCTTTGCTCTCAGCGGTTATCGAGACGCCCTGCAAAGTAAACGGTTCGCCGACGATCAACTGATAGCCGAGAGCGGCTATTCTGGTTTTTGCGTCCTGGCCACCGGTCGAATTAGGAGCCATTGTATATGCCCAGAGGTAATTTGCCGCAGCTTCTTCTTTCGAACCTTGTGCCTCGTAAGCTTTGCCCGTGATCAAATATGCTTCGCCATCACTGTTCTCGGCCAACTCGATAAGAAACGGCGGCACTTCGATAGAGCGTCCGGCAGCGATCGCGGATGTGGCCCACAGCAATTTTGCATCTCGGACCCGCACGGAATCACCGTGTTCGCGAAGGAGCTGGCTGAGCACGTTGAGAGCTTCGTTGTGATTGCCGGCAGATTGTAGAGCCTTGCCCCGTAGCCAGAGTGCATAGTCGGCGAGTTTGGAACGCTTCTGAAAAACATCAGAATTCAAAATCGCCGCCGCGCCGGCAAAGTCGCCGGTCTCAAACCTGATCCGAGCACGCAGCAGCTTTGCGAGAGCACCTGTCTTCTTATTCGCGAACCGCGATTCGAGATCAGCCGCGAATGATTCGGCTGGCAGCTTGCCAGTACTCGTCATTGCTCGCAGTGATTGCAGAGCCTGTTCCTCAGTTTGCTGAGCAGAACAGCCAACAGTGAGAACCACCGAAATTAGCAGTGTCGAGATCGCGATTCGTAAAGTGTGTTGAAACATAGGGCTTAGATATACACGCGGGAGCGCGTGATCTGGTGGCAGTAAAAAGCTTTTCATTCAAACCAAACCGTAATATCATAACAAACTAACCATCAAGTCCTGGAGTATTTCGATTATGAAGAAGTTTTTGCCGGTTGCCCTGATTCTATTTGCGGCGTTGTCCGGATATTCGCAGGAGAGAAAGGCGATCGCGCGCCCGACACCGCCACCGGAAAGTGATGTTGTCCGCATTTCGACCAATCTGATACAGGTCGATGTCACCGTTACCGATAAAAAGGGCAATGTGGTCCGTGACCTCAAACCCGAAGAAATCGAGGTCTATGAGAATGGCAAGCTTCAAAAAATATCTAATTTCTCATTCGTCCCCGGTACGCGTACCACCACCGATGAGGCCGCGAGGATCGCGAAGGAGAATAAGAAAGCAGGCATGCCAAACGTCATTCTCCCTTCGGGCCCGGTTCGTGCCGATCAGGTACGACGGACGATCGCATTGGTGATCGACGATCTTAATTTATCGTTTGGTAGCACGGCGTGGGTGCAGGAGGCTCTCAAGAAGTTTGTCAACGAGCAGATGCAGGAGGGCGATCTCGTCGCGATCATTCGCACGGGTGCCGGCGTCGGTGCTCTGCAGCAATTTACATCCGACAAACGGCAATTGCTGGCGGCTATCGAGCGGGTCAGGTTTAATATGGCGGGTTCGGGTAACCTTGCTTATTTTAATCCGCTCAATACGAGCATGACGCAGAGGATCATCACCGCAGATGAAGAAGATCGGGGTGCGGCCCCGTCTCAATTTGATATCGCAGCTAATAATGACGCTGCCGATCGAGACGCACTCGAAAAAAACCTCAATGAGTTTCGCGAGAATATATTTGCAAGC
>CXWL01064429.1_pt1 | contig 33093 bp, 33 predicted proteins | sample 590931 | NCBI WGS metagenome assembly CXWL01 (sample SAMEA3498368, study PRJEB10139) | groundwater metagenome | biome: water well; material: biofilm material | place: Germany | collected 2015-04-27
TGTCCAGCATGTAGTTCATTGCGGCCAGTCCCGTTCCTCAAACACTGCTTGCGGTGTACGCTCAATATTCCCCTTGAATTTACCGATGCAGTTTCTCAGGTGTTGCCAACGAACCGTTTTTTTGGGAATCAGCAGGACGGTGTCGCCCTGCTTGCGGATGAAAATTTCATCGTCCTGAAAGCGGAACTCCTTGGGTAACCGCACGGCCTGGCTGTTGCCCTGCTTGAATACTTTGGCTGTTTTCATGATTGCGCTCCGGTTATGTGCATACGTTGGAGTGTATACGTTTTGGGTGGGTATATCCAGCGCATGGTGGATTACCGCTGCCTTCTCATGGAAAAATCAACACCGCCGGGGGGTAGCCCGGCAGCTAGTCACTTTTCTTGTCTTGCCAAGAAAAGTAACCCAAGAAAAGGCGACCCCGGTTTGTGGCTTCGGCATAACCTGAAGGTTATTTATAGTTAGCCAGTCTTCCGAATTGTCCAACTCTTTGAGAAGGTAGTTAAAATTCCCAGAAAAAATACAGTTGCGAATTTCTTGGTTATTAAGTTTCATTCCTCCAGTATTTAAGCGGTGAAAAATAGTAAATAAATAATTGCTATGGGATTCCTTTGAAGCATCACATCGAAGTACTGTAATTGGCAAAGTGGCATTTTCAACGCGACGAAAGAGCTTGAATAGTTCAGTACCCTTTTTTCGAAAATCGGGAATGCTGCGACCGGCAATTCTTGGGTCAATATCATCTAATTCTGAAAGTACCCAATCTGACACCGGATCCAAGAAACGTATCAGACTCGACATTCTTTGGAGGCCATCTATTACTTGCCATTCTTCTGTGTTGTAGTCCAAGCTAAAACAGAGACTTGGTATCGGTAGTTGCTTGATTAGTGAATCGACAAATCTAGTTTGATCTGGGCCTTTCCACACAACTTCCCGTTGAAATTCAGGTTGGATGTTCAAGATTCCATCTTGGTACATTCGATGCAAATCAGCACATGATCTAAGTTCGTTATAGGCAACAATATCTGCTGGCGGTGTTTCTTGAAAGCCTGCTTCATTCAGGCTTTCTTTTTCCACATCGACTAATGTTTTAGTAGTCATGCTCTAACCTTAATTATTCAATGGCTCTAATGTACCTGAGTCGAATTGGTTTGCCTATCTACCCCAGCATGGTGGGCAACTTGTTGCCCACCCGATTTTCGGTTTTGCTTTTCGCTTCTCATCCCCTGTGCGCCGCCGAGTAGCGCAGGCTGGTCAGGGGATTTCGGCGAGGACTGTCTGAGCGCGTAGCGCGAGTTCCGCAGCCGCCTGGCCAGTCGAGCAACGCAGGGCACCGCACAGCGGCGGCAAACCGGGGCGGCATTTCTTTGATTACTTTCTTTGGCCGCACAAAGAAAGTAATCGGCATGCGGGGCCGCCCCCCGCGAAGTTGATTTTGTGAAAACTGGATTCCCGCCTGCACCCGCAATGGGTACGCCGTGGTTGTAAGGGGCTGAAGCCCCAACAACACACGCAGCGCGGGAATGACCACAGCCCTATAAATCCAGCAACACCCTCCCCGGATACTCCAGCGCTTCCTTGATAGCCACCAGAAACAGCACCGCATCCCGTCCATCCACGATGCGATGGTCGTAAGACAAGGCGAGGTAGTTCATCGGACGGATGACGACCTGGCCGTTCTCGGCCACCGGCCTGTCTTTGGTCGCGTGGATACCGAGGATGGCGCTTTGCGGCGGGTTGATGATGGGGGTGGAAAGCATGGAGCCGAACACGCCGCCGTTGGTGATGGAAAAGGTGCCACCGCTCAATTCTTCCAGCGACAGCTTGCCGTCTTTCGCGCGCGCGCCGAAATCGGCGATCTGCCTTTCGATGCCGGCCAGCGAGAGCTTGTCCGCATCGCGGATGATGGGCACCACCAGGCCGCGCTCGCTGCCGATGGCGACGCCGATGTCGTAATAGCCGTGGTAGATGATGTCGGCGCCGTCTATCGAGGCGTTCAACAGCGGGAACTTCTGCAAGGCCGCCACCGCCGCCTTGACGAAGAACGAGGAGAAACCGAGTTTCACGCCGTGCTTCTTCTCGAACGCATCCTTGTATTTGTTGCGCAGCTCGATAACCGGCTGCATGTTCACTTCGTTGAAGGTGGTGAGGATGGCGGCGTTCTGTTGCGATTGCAGCAGGCGCTCGGCGATGCGCTGGCGGATGCGCGTCATCGGGACGCGCTGTTCAATGCGGTTGCCAGCAGCCGCTTGGGGAATCGCTGCCGCCACAGGAGCGGCCGGTTTTTTCAATGCGCTTAATACATCTTCTTTCAGCACGCGGCCATCACGTCCGCTGCCTGGAATGGCGGCAGCGTCCAGCTTGTTTTCCGCCGCTATTTTTTGCGCGGCGGGCATCACGGCAGCTTGCGCCCGCGCTTCGGGTGCAGGCACGGAAGCCGCCTGAACGCTGGGCTGAACCTCGGTATCCAGCAGCGCAATCAATTCGTTGCTGGTGACTTTTTCGCCGCCCTGCTTGATGATTTTGGCCAGCACGCCAGCTTTGGGTGCGGGCAGTTCCAGCACCACCTTGTCGGTCTCGACATCTATCAGGTTCTCGCCTTCCTTCACCGCCTCGCCCGCCTGCTTGTGCCAGGACAGCAGCGTGGCTTCGGAAACCGATTCGGAAAGTTGCGGCACTTTGATTTCAATTTGCATGACGTTTTGCTCCTCAATAGCCCTACCTGCTCAAAAGGTAGAAATTCTTTTAACCGCACGGGAAAGGCTGTCAGAATTTACTATCGCACGCTGTATGTTCCAGCTATTACGGACAAAATTTCCCATCTTTATGTTATATAACGGCCCAATCGATGCACTTGAACCCGCTGCTGGCACAAGATCCTCAACCAATCGCCGCTTCTTACATTTGCGCACTAAGCTGAAAAATGTTTGCTTTGGATCTTTCTCCTGTTCTGGATACAGTGGCATTTTGGCTAAAGGAAGATTCAGGTACTTGGCAACTCCCTCACGATCCGCCAGCAACCAAGCCTCCACTTCACGCACCGCTACCCGGAACAGCAAATTTTGTGTTGCCGTATCTACACCCCAATCCTGCATCAGACTCGGAGCACAATCACGCTGATCCAAGTCGGTCAATACAATATGTGGTATCACTTTACTTGCATTCTTAAACCGCTGAATCCCACTTTTAATTTTCCCGAAACCCCCCATTGAAAGCACACTATAAACAGATAATTCTTTGCCCAATTGTTCAACCAGTTTGCGCAGAACAATTCCACTCAACTCATCTTCAACTACCAACTGAACTTCTCGTTGCATGGGATTTATCAGAACAATGGGAACTGATCAATATTGGCTGGCTTCACTTTTGGCAGCATCGTTTCGGCGACTGAATACCCTGCTTTTACCAATTCCTTGTCTTGCTCAGAAGCCTCAACAATCCTGGTTCCATCTTGTGTCGGCTCAAGCCGGATAACCTCTCGTGGGTCAATACTCTTATCCTGTAATAGTGCCTCACTATGGGTGGTAATAAACACCTGCCGCTTGTATTTGGCTTGACGCTGTATCTGCCATATCAAGGGATGTATCTTGCGCACAATATCCTCATTTAATGACAGCTCAGGCTCTTCTAAGAGTAACAATGAATCACCCTCTAGCAAGCTCCACATGATGCCCAATAATCTTAACGTCCCGTCTGAGAATTGATCTTCCCGTTGCCATCCCGCATCTGGGCGCCAATGCTCATATAAAGCCCACAGGTGGGGCTTCCCCGTAATTTCGTCACGCTCAAACTTCAGATTGCGCATATTAGGAACACAGGTGCGAAGCACTTCTTCGATCTTTTTCAAACGTGAAGCCTGTGTCCTATCTTGAGTCTTCGCAATACGCTCAAGAAAGGACTGCCCAAACGGATCATTTTCCAGCCGATAACCACCCATCTGATCAGCATGCTTCAGCAACTGCGGGACAAGATGCAAGTAGGTCAACGCTCCGAAAGTATCGGCAATATCTCTAAAGTCCTTGTTCGTATTAATTTGTTCAAGGTATGTCTGCGTCAATTGCTCACGGTCAGTTTTATCGGTATCGTCAGGACGCTTGACTACATCAGTTTGGGTTTGCAGATTTTCTACTTTTTCCTGGCTGACAACCACGCGCTGCGCACCTTTTCCTTCGCTGCGAAAACCAAGTGTGTAACGCCAAATCGCTTTTGTATCAACCTTCTCCGCCAACTCAACCTCAATCAACACCTCGGTATCTTTTCTCGCAAGCAGGCAACGCAACTTAGTCAATCCACCACGATCTTTTACCGCTCGCTGCAACCCACCGCCTTCCGGCTTGGCTACATCACGCAGAAATCTCAATACATCAAGTAAATTGGATTTTCCTGAAGCATTAGGACCAATCACATAAACGCGCTCACGGAAATTGGCTTCCACTTTTCTAAAATTTCGCCAATTCTTGAGTTTTAATTTAGTAATCAACATGGCCTTGCCTCAATAAAACGTCTTCATGGTAAAACCACTCGTTTTGCTCCTGGTTTGCTCTTTTGGTCGAGATCGTTACGGAAGGCAGCATCCAGTACCGCTTTTTGCTGTTCGCCATGCACCGACAGATAACCCGCCGCAGGCGCAGCCGAGGAAGCGCGCAAGGCATAATCGAGCTTCATGCCGGGGCGCAAGTGGCGCAGCAGGTAGTGCTGGATGCGGTGCCATGCGCCCTGGTTGCCCGGCTCTTCCTGGCACCACACCACCTCGGTGGCGTTCGGGTAGGCGGCGATCTGCGCGGCGAAGGCATCGTGCGGGAAAGGATAGAGTTGTTCCAGCCGGATGATGGCCATATCCGAAATGCCGCGCTCGCGCCGCGATGCGGCCAGTTCGTAATAGACCTTCCCGCTACAGGCGATGATGCGGCGCACCTGCTGCGCATCCAGCTTGTCGGCCTCGCCCATTACCGCATGGAACGATTCTTCCGCCAGCAATTCCAGCGGCGAGGCGGCATCCTTGCTGCGCAGCAGGCTCTTGGGCGTGAACACGATGAGCGGCTTGCGCATCGGGCGCACCATCTGGCGGCGCAGCAGGTGGAACATCTGCGCCGGGCTGGAAGGAATACACACCTGGATGTTGTAGTCGGCGCACAACTGCAAATAGCGCTCGATGCGGCCCGATGAATGTTCTGCCCCCTGCCCTTCGTAGCCGTGCGGCAACAACATGGTCAATCCGCACAGGCGCCCCCACTTGGCCTCGCCCGAAGCGATGAACTGGTCTATCACCACCTGCGCGCCGTTGGCGAAATCGCCAAACTGTGCTTCCCAGATCACCAGCGATTCCGGCTCGGCGGTGGCATACCCATATTCATAGGCCAGCACCGCCTCTTCGGAAAGGATGGAGTTGATCACCACGAAATCTGCCTGCCCCTGTTCAAGATTGCTCAGCGGCACATGCAACCCCTCCTGCCACTTCACGCGGTTCTGGTCGTGCAGTTCGGCATGTCGGTGAAAGAACGTGCCGCGCCCGCAATCCTGCCCGGACAGCCGTACCGGGTAACCCTCGGTCAACAGGCTGGCATAGGCCAGGTTTTCCGCCATACCCCAGTCCAGCGCCAGCTCGCCGCGCCCCATGGCGCGCCGGTCTGCGATGATTTTTTCGACGCGCGAATGCAGCTTGAAGTTGGCCGGGATGTCGGTCAGGCGCTCGGCCAGAAATCGCAGGCGCTCGCGCGGCACCGCCGTATTCACCGGCACATCCCAGGGGGTGTCAGGGCTGAACCGTGTCCAGCGCACACCATGTTTTTTTTCCTTCGAGTCCAGGCGCGCCGTCTGCACCGGGCTGACCCCCTTATCCATCATGCTCCGGTAGGCAATAACCATTGCGTCCGGCTCGTCCGGCGCAATCACTGCCGCATCTACCAGCCGCTTGGCATAAACTGCGCGCGTGCCCGGATGACGGTTGATATAGCGATACATGAACGGCTGCGTCACCAGCGGTTCGTCCTGTTCGTTGTGCCCCAATTTGCGGAAGCACACCATGTCAATAACCACGTCCTTATTATATTTCATGCGGTAATCCAGCGCGATCTCGGTCGCCAGCAGCACCGCTTCCGGGTCATCCGCGTTGACATGGAAAATCGGTGCCTCGACCATCTTGGCCACATCGCTGCAATACAGCGTCGAGCGCGTATCGCGCGCATCGGAAGTGGTAAAACCGATCTGGTTGTTGATGATGATATGCACCGTGCCACCGGTGCGATAGCCGCGCGTCTGGGACAGGTTCAGCGTTTCCATCACTACCCCCTGCCCGGAAAATGCCGCGTCCCCATGCAACAGCACCGGCAGCACCTGGTTGCCATCATGGTCGCCACGGGTGTGCTGGCGGGCGCGCACCGAACCTTCCACCACCGGGTTGACGATTTCCAGGTGAGAAGGGTTGAACGCCAGCGTGACATGCATCGTCCCGCCCGGCACCATGATGTCGGTGGAAAAGCCGTTGTGGTATTTCACGTCGCCAGAAGTCAGGTGATCGCTGTGCTTGCCCTCGAATTCGGCAAACAGCATGGATGGCAACTTGCCCAGAATATTCACCAGCACGTTCAGCCGCCCGCGGTGCGCCATGCCGATCACCGTTTCCTGCACGCCCTGGCCGCCCGCGCGTTGCAGCAGGTGATCCAGCAGCGGAATCAGCGTGTCACCCCCTTCGAGCGAGAAGCGCTTCTGCCCAACATATTTGGTATGCAGGTAGCGCTCCAGCGTCTCGGCGGCAGTAAGCTGCTCCAGGATACGGCGGCGCTGTGCGGCGGAATAATCCCGCGCCCCGCGCGCGCCTTCTAGGCGCTGCTGGATCCAGCGTTTCTGCGCGATGTCGCTGATATACATGTATTCCGCGCCTATGCTGCTGCAATAGGCTTGCCGCAGCAATTGCAGGATTTCGCGCAAAGTCATGCGTGGCGCGCCCACCAGAGAACCGGTCGCGAAAGCGGTATCCATGTCCGCCTCGCCCAGGCCGTAATGCGCGGGATCAAGCTCTGGCACGTCGGGCTTGGCGTGGCGGTTCAGCGGATCGAGGCCGGCAATGCGCACCCCGAGAAAACGGTGTGCGTTGATAAGTTGCAGCACAAACACCTGCTTGCGCGCCGCGTCGGCGTCCTGCACCGCGCCTCCCGGTGCGGAAGCCGTGGCAGGCAAGGCGGCAAAAGCACGCTGGATCGGGCTGTGCGCAACATCGCGCTTTGCGTTCCCCGGCTGTTGCAGCGCATCAAAGTAATCGCGCCATGCCGTGGTAACAGAAGCCGGGTTGGCCAGGTAATCCTCGTACAAGTTCTCGATGAACACATCGTTCATCCCGAACAATAGCGACGTGTCCTGCATGGCCTGCATATAATTTTTTTCCTTGGCGGCCATAGTCTAATTTACCCTTGCTGCTAGACGACCGGCCCCGGATTGGCGCGGGTGGTCATGAATTATCAATCCTGTATTTTATGCGCCGGTCCGTGGCCTACAGAAATCGCCTAACGGCTGCCGACAGGCACATAGTCGCGCTTCTGCGCCCCCAGGTACAACTGGCGCGGACGCCCGATTTTGAGATCTTTATCGGCGATCATCTCGCTCCACTGCGACACCCATCCGATGGTGCGCGCCACCGCAAAAATCACCGTGAACATGTTGGTGGGAATGCCCAGCGCGCGCAACACGACACCGGAATAGAAATCCACGTTGGGATACAGCTTGCGTTCAATGAAGTATTCGTCGCGCAACGCGATTTGCTCCAGTTCCAGCGCCATCTGGAAGACAGGGTCATTTTCCAGATGGAGCTCCTCGAGCACCTCATAACAGGTTTTGCGCATCACCGAGGCGCGCGGATCCATATTCTTGTACACACGGTGGCCAAAACCCATCAGGCGGTATTTCTTGTCCTTCACACCCTTCATGAAATCCGCCACGCGCGATATGTCGCCGATTTCTTCCAGCATATTCAGCACGGCTTCGTTCGCTCCGCCATGCGCCGGCCCCCACAGCGAGGCGATGCCGGATGACACGCAGGCGAACGGGCTTGCCCCGCTGGAACCGGCCAGCCGCACCGTCGAAGTGGAAGCGTTCTGCTCATGGTCTGCATGCAGGATCAGGATGCGCTCCAGCGCGCGCACCAGTTTCGGGTTCGGCACGTATTCTTCCGCCGGCGTGGCGAACATCATATACATGAGGTTTTCCACATAACTGAAGGCATTCTTCGGGTACATGAACGGGAAACCGGTGTTGTACTTGTAGGTCATCGCGGCGAGGGTGGGCACCTTGGCCAGCAGGCGCAACGACGAAATTTCGCGGTCTTCCGGGTTATTGATGTCAAGCGAGTCATGATAGAAAGCCGACAGCGCGCCCACCACCCCAACCATCACCGCCATCGGGTGCGCATCGCGGCGGAAGCCGCTGAAAAAGCGCGCCATCTGGTCGTGCACCATGGAATGCTGGGTAACTTTGTGGTTGAACTCGGCTCGCTGCGCGGTATTCGGCAATTCGCCATTCAGCAGCAGGAAGCATACTTCGAGAAAATCCGGGTTCTCCGCCAATTGCTCGATAGGATAGCCGCGGTAATACAACTGCCCAGCATCACCATCAACGAAGGTGATGCTGGAAGCGCAACTCGCGGTGGAAAGGTAAGCCGGATCATAAGTGAACATGCCGAGCTTGCTGAGCGCGCGGATGTCAATGACATCCGCGCCCAGCGTGGCGGACAGTATCGGCAACTCGATATTCCTGCCGTCATCCAGTGTCAGTGTTGCAACGCGTTTTTTTTCACTACCTTCGTTTCCCATGCCTCACCCCTAAGTCTATCGTTATTGTCATTAGTCAGGCCGCCATGGTTTCAGGCTGCCTGGAGCAATTCCAGCACCGCGCGGCATTTTTCTTCCCGCGTAGCCTTGCCCGTAATCATATCCCATAGTTCGACATCAGGCATATCCAGCAGTGCATCAAATGCCTCCCGCTGCACCGCATCCAGATTTGCGTAATGCTGTTCGATGAAGCGCTCCAGCAGGATATCCAATTCCAGCATGCCACGCCGGCAGCGCCAGCGGATGCGCTCCAGCTCTTTCATACCGCCCGCTTCACCATCAGGTCTTTTATCTTTCCTATCGCCTCCGTGGGATTCAGCCCCTTGGGGCACACTTCCACGCAATTCATGATGGTGTGGCAACGGAACAGGCGATAGGGGTCTTCCAGGTTATCCAGCCGCTCGCTGGTGACCTGGTCACGGCTGTCGGCCATGAAACGATAGGCCTGCAACAGCCCGGCGGGGCCGACGAACTTGTCCGGGTTCCACCAGAACGACGGGCAAGCCGTGGTGCAGCACGCGCACAGGATGCACTCGTACAGGCCGTCCAGCTCGGCGCGTTGCGCCGGTGATTGCAGGCGCTCGGTTTCCGGCGGGGGATCATTGTTCACCAGATATGGTTTGATCGAATGGTACTGCCTGAAGAACTGCGTCATATCCACGATCAGGTCGCGGATCACCGGCAGGCCGGGCAACGGACGCAGCTCGATGGGCTGCTTCAGGCTGGAAAGCGGCGTGATGCAAGCCAAGCCGTTGCGCCCGTTGATGTTCATCGCATCCGAGCCGCACACTCCCTCGCGGCAGGATTTGCGCAAGCTCAGGCTGTCGTCCCGCTCCTTGATCAGGATTAATGCATCCAGCAGCATCTTGTCGCCCGCCTCGATATCCAGTTCGTAATCCTGCATGGCTGGCTGGGAGCCGGTTTCCGGGTTGTAACGGTAGATTCTAAATTTCATGATTGCATTTCCTATCCCGTAAGCAACATAACCTTTGCCATTGAGCCACACAATGGAAAATCTATCAACGCGACTCCAAAGCAATGAACTGGCCCAATTTTCCGCCTCTATTCCAACCTTGGCCAGTTGGTGGAACTGCTACCGTACCTTAAAAGTGGCTCATCCAGATCAGACGCACCAACCAAAGGAGAAAATCATGGGGAAAGTGGAAGCCTTAGATTGCATGAAACACCCGACGGAAACCGAGTATGCGCAATTATCCACCCGTTTTGATCCGGATTACGGCATTTCCTGGGTATTGATGAAACCCGAAGCGGTTCCCTGTTTTAACCTGGAAATCTTGAGCGAGTTGCAGCGGTACAATCAATCCATTGAAAATTGCGGAGGCAAAATATGGGTAGATGGAGCGTTGCATCCAATCCGCTATCTTGTCTTCGCTTCCGAAACCCCCGGTGTTTTCAATCTGGGTGGGCAGCTTGCGTTGTTCAGCAGTTTGATCAGAAATGCCGACCGCAAGGCTTTGACATATTACGCAAAGATGTGTATTGACGCGATGGCTGCCAGGATAAGACATTACGATTTGCCTGTAGCCACGATCTCGCTGGTTCAGGGAGATGCGTTGGGCGGCGGGTTCGAGGCGGCGTTAACCAGCGATATCATCATTGCCGAACAGGGCGTCCACATGGGCTTCCCGGAAATCATGTTCAACCTGTTTCCCGGTATGGGTGCATACAGCTTCCTGGCCAGAAAAATCGGGCCCATGCAAGCCGAGAAGGTAATTTTGAGCGGCAAACTATATAGCGCGAAAGAACTCCATGAACTTGGAGTGGTTGACGTGCTGGTGGGAAAGGATCAAGGGGAAGAGGCGGTATACGATTACGTTGCAAAACAATCTCGCCGTTCCAATGGGTACATTGCGCTGCAAAAGGCACGGCAACGGTTCAACCCGGTCACGTATCAGGAATTGGTGGATATCACCGGCATCTGGGTTGATGCGGCTTTGCGGTTGAGCGAAAAGGATCTCAAGGTAATGGATCGCTTTGTGCGTTCGCAGCAAAAGCTGTTTGTGGAAAAGTCGCAAATTCAGCGCTACCTGGCACCGTACCAAGCTGAAACGGCGCTCACATAGTAGCGCCAACACTCTTGAGATTATTCGGCGGTAGGTTAAGGTACTGGACCAACGCAAGCCGGGTGGAATTGAAGCTGTCTACCATCCCGCTTAGCAGGTCGCCGGCAGAAACCTGCAAATCGGCGTGGTTGAGCTGTAAAATCTCGCGGCATAGTTGAAACAAAGCATCTGCACCTATGTTGCCGGCACCCCCTTTGAGAGTGTGGGCCAACTCCCTGAAGGCCGCATATTCGTGTTTAAGCAATGCGGCCCTCATGGCTTCCAGCAATTGGTCTCCCTCTGAAATGAACCCCTGAATCACGCTGCCCATAAAGTCCCCGCCTTCACCCAGCAATGCCAGGCGGCGCAAAGTATTTTCATTGAGCAATGCCACGCCCCCCTTGGCTACCGGTGCTATGGGTGTATTTATATGCCCTGCGGAGCCAACATTCTTGCGGGTTGCCGTGAGCCGCGCGACCGTGCCGAGCAATGTGGGAGCGTCAACGGGCTTGGTGAGGAATGCATCGGTTTTCGCTTCCTCACACTCGCGCCTTGCCTCGATAGTCGCGTTGGCCGTCAAAATGACTATCGGAATGGCGGGTTCGTGCCTGGCAGTAAACCGGTAAATCTTTGCCGCCTCCAATCCCCCCATAATGGGCATATACATATCCAGAATCGCCAGGTCATATCTCTTGTTTTCCAGCAAGTTCAACGCCTGCTCGCCATTTTCCGCCAAATCAACCCGATGCCCCCCGCGCTCCAGTATTTTCGAGATGATCTTGCGGTTCGTCCCATTATCATCAGCAACTAAAATGCTGAGCTCACGCTTACCCTGGCTGTTGCGCTCATAGTGTTCTCTGAATGAAATGACATCGGCTACAGGCCGCGCTGCCATTACCCCGTGGAGCGCGTTGAACAAGAGCGTCTTGTCAACCGGCGTCTTCAGCAGGCAGGTATATCCCATTGCGAGCAGCTCTTCCTCGGTGTTTGCAGGGATATCCGGGTCAATCAGGATCAGTGACACGCTATTTGGAGAAAATTCCGCCCATACATGGTCGGCAAACTCCCGTGCATTCATTCCGAAATTCTGCGGCGCCCCCAGGACAACAATGCCTTGTTGCCGGCTGGAACTCATTTGGGCAAGGCGTGAAAAAAACTTTGCCAGGGATGTTGAGTAATCCAAACGGACGCCCCATCCGGACAGGCAATCCGAAAAAACCTCCTGGTCGGATGCCGGGATTCCCACTCCCATCACGCGCATCTTGTCCAATGCCGGCAGGGCATTGGAAGTATGGCTTTCACGCTGTTTTTCAAACGGGAGTTCAAACCAAAAGGTGCTTCCCTTGCCCACTTCGCTGCTTACTCCAATCTGTCCGCCCATAAACTCGACCAACTGCTTGGCGATGGTCGTGCCCAGCCCGGTTCCGCCATACTTGGCCGTAATAGCCGAATCTGCTTGTGTAAAACTTTCAAAAATAGCCCGCTGTGCTTCTTGCGCGATCCCGATACCGGTGTCAATAACTTCAAACCTGAGGCGCGCGGTTGTTTCATCCTGGCTGAGTGTCCTCACACGCAACTCCACCATGCCCTGATCTGTGAACTTGATCGCGTTTCCGACCAGGTTAATGATGACTTGCCGGAAATGCAAAGAGTCTCCGCGCAGCAAAAAACATGTTTCAGCCGAGAACTGCGCATGCAACCGGAGACCTTTTTTTTCTGCCTGCGCTGAAAACATGTCCATTATGCCGTTGACCAGGCCATGCAAATCGAAATTTGCCATCTCGGCGGCAAGTTTCCCGCTTTCGATCCTGGAAAGATCCAGGACGCTCTCGATGAGCTTGAGCAGCAACTGCCCGGAATTTCTCAGTGTCTGGACAAGATCCTTTTGCTCCTCATTTAATGGGGTTTCCAAAATCAGGTCGCTGGCTCCGATAACGCCGTTTAAAGGGGTGCGCATTTCGTGGCTCATGTTTGCCAGAAAACGGCTTTTCGCCTTGCTGGCTTCCTCTGCGTGTATGATTGCCCGGTTCAGGCGCTTCAATAATTTGATTGCATAAAGGGGGATCAAGACCAGCGTAAGCAGCAGCCCCACCGCGAGTGTCCTGTGCGTAAACCAGTAATCGTTCAACAGGATCACCGAGGTGAACCCGACCACACCCAATACGTGCGACCTGATAAGTGCATGGGCGCCGTATCTGAGACCATTTCCGATAATAACCCAAAGATAGATGCCATAAAAAAGCGCGCCCGCTTCTCCCGTCATTACCATTCCAAACGTCACTGCGCCCATGTCGGCGACCATTGCCAGCAACTGTCTTTTTGCGGAAGCTTTATGGCTGGAATAAACAACAGCGGCCAACAGGGTTGAGAAAACCAAAAAACTGCCGGAGAAGATGATGACGGTCTTCTGGGTGTGGGACAGGCTATCCGTATCAAAAGTCAGGAGCAGGTAGATAAAAATAAGGAGCGAGAAAATAACCCTTACCAATGCCTGCTCGTGCTCGCTGTCCCCCTCGCGGACTTGCTGGAAAAAAGTGCTTGGCCTCTGGTTCATCATTGAATATGTATGGGTTGGTGTTCAATAGCGCCGTTGGCCTGTTGAACAAGGATCACTTTATTGAACTGGGAAATAAACGCATCCACACAGTCAGGATCGAAATGGGCCCCCTTGTTTTCGGCAAGGTATGCCAGCCCTTCCCCGTTTGACCATGCTTTCTTGTAAGGCCGTGGGGACGTAAGCGCATCGTACACGTCAGCGACGGCGACGATGCGCGCTTCCAGTGGAATTGCTTCTCTCTTGCGGCCATCAGGGTAGCCGCGGCCATCATATTTCTCATGGTGCGCCAATGCTATTTCCGCCCCCAGGCTCAGGTATTTTGATGGGCTATGCTGGAGAATCTGAAAACCGATCCTGGGGTGTTTTTTCATGATGGCAAATTCTTCAGCGCTCAGCTTGCCAGGTTTGAGGAGTATGTGGTCGGGTATGCCGACTTTGCCGATATCATGCATGGGGGCCGCAATCTCGATCAAGTCGCATTGCTCTTGCGTCAGGTTTAGCGCCTCCGCTATCAGCCGTGAATACTTGGCCATGCGCACAATATGGTTGCCGGTGTCTTCATCGCGATATTCCCCGGCCTTCGCCAGTTTTAATAACGTTTCCAGTTCCCTCTGGCGGATCTGTTCCGTTGCGTCCGCTATTGCCTTTTCCAGAAACAGTGACCGGTTCAGGATAATTTTCTGCTGCATGCGGAGAGAAAGCATATTGCGGCACCGGACGCCGCACTCATAGGGATCTATTGGTTTTGTGATGAAATCGGTCGCCCCAGCCTCCAGCGCCTGGTACCTGATATTCCGCTCCTCCATTGATGTGACAACCGCGATCGGCACATCTACCAGGGTTGATATCCGCCGTATTTGTTGGACCACTTCCACGCCGGTCATGCCGCTCATGACATAGTCAACCGTGATCAAGTCCGGCTGGTTTTCCCTCACCCACGCCATGGCAGTAATGGGATCGGCAAAGGCATATAAGGTGATGTTTTTCTGGATACCCTGAATGACCTTGCTGAGTATGGCCCGGCTGGTGAATTCATCATCAATGACCACAACCATCGGTGCAGGAGCATGCGCCAACTCATTGTCAATCACCTCAAACGGCATGACGGCTTCTTCTTGTTTTGCACTTCACGCGCATATCGTATGAGTTCGGGTGGCTCGTTCGTTTGGACATGTTTTCCCGGATTAGCAAGCTGGTTCATGCGGAACTTCGTCTATGCCGATCCGGCCAAGCAAATTTCACGATTACCCCGCTATGGTTTTTAACTTGAAATATCTTACCTTGCGAATATACCCCCAACAACCCAGGGATTGCAACAAACGGGATGGATGCACATCCATTCTGGCTCGAACGGCCATCTGAAGCTGCCCCCCATGAATTTTGCCTGCAATCGGCTCTACCTATTTTTCCACCCTGCTTGTTTCGGCCTTTATTTGCCTGCGGGCGAGAGTTTATCTACCGCCAAAAATGGCGTAAGATGCGCCACCAACCGCAAGGCGTAGCGGCTGTGAAATCAATAACTTCTAGGGAGTGCAAAACATGGCAAGGAAGAATGCATTTTATGCCCAGTCCGGTGGCGTGACGGCAGTCATCAACGCATCGGCATGCGGCGTAATTGAAACGGCGCGCAAGCACAAGGACAAAATCGGCAAGGTCTATGCCGGCCGCAATGGCATCATCGGCGCACTGACCGAAGACCTGATTGACACCGGCAAGGATACGGCCAAGGCCATCGCGGCACTGCGCCACACACCGTCCGGCGCATTTGGCTCCTGCCGTTTCAAACTGAAGGGGCTGGAAGAGAACAAATTGCAGTACGAACGCCTGATCGAAGTATTCAAGGCGCACAACATCGGTTACTTCTTTTACAACGGCGGCGGCGATTCCGCCGATACCTGCCTGAAGGTTTCGCAGATTTCAGACAAGATGGGCTACCCGATCCAGGCCATCCACGTACCCAAAACCGTGGACAATGACCTGCCGATCACCGATTGCTGCCCCGGTTTCGGCTCGGTGGCGAAATATATCGCCGTATCGGTGCGTGAGGCCAGCTTTGATGTCGCTTCCATGGCCAAGACCTCGACCAAGGTATTCGTGGTGGAAGTAATGGGGCGCCATGCCGGCTGGATCGCCGCTGCGGGCGGCCTGGCATCGGATAAGGGTTGCGAGTTGCCTATCATCATCCTGTTTCCCGAAATTCCTTTTAACAAGGAACAATTTCTCGCCAGGGTTGATGCGATGGTGAAAAAGCACGGCTACTGCTCGGTGGTGGTGTCGGAGGGCGTACATGGTGAAGATGGAAAATTCCTCTCCGACCAGGGCGTGCGCGATGCCTTCGGCCACGCACAACTGGGCGGCGTGGCGCCGGTGGTGGCCAATATGGTCAAGAATGCGCTGGGCTACAAATTCCACTGGGCAGTGGCTGATTACCTGCAACGCGCCGCACGGCACATCGCTTCCAAAACTGATGTCGAACAAGCGTATGCTCTCGGAAAATCTGCGGTGGAACTGGCATTGAAGGGCAACAACGCCGTGATGCCCACCATTGTCCGTGTCTCCGACAAGCCCTACAAGTGGAAAACCGGCATCGCCCAACTGAAGAACGTGGCCAACGTGGAAAAGATGATGCCGCGCGACTTCATCACCAAGGATGGTTTTGGCATCACTGAAAAGTGCCGCACTTACCTTGCCCCGCTGATCAAAGGCGAGGATTACCCTCCCTATAAAGACGGCCTGCCACAGTATGTCCGGCTCAAGAATGTGGCGGTACCGAAGAAATTGGTGGAATTTAAGCTATAATTTAAAGGGTTGGTATTTTCATATTGATTTATTTTGTCGGCTCTGAGCGGTCGGTTTAACTTCTGGAGGGGAACTTATGTCAGGCGGTCTTGGATTTGCGTTGCTATGTGCCATAGTTGCAATCTTGTATGGTGTGTTTTCGATCAAATGGATACTGGGCAAGTCTGCCGGTAACGAAAAAATGCGCGGGATCGCCGCGGCGATCCAGGAAGGCGCATCGGCCTACTTGAACCGGCAATACACTACTATCGGCATCGTCGGAGCGATTCTGTTCGTCGTTATTCTGGTCACTCTGAAATGGCCGACAGCCGTCGGCTTCGCCATCGGGGCGATCCTGTCTGGCCTGACCGGCTATATCGGCATGAACGTGTCGGTGCGCGCTAATGTGCGCACTGCCGAAGCGGCCAAAGAGAGTCTGAACGCGGCATTGAACGTGTCCTTCAAAGGTGGCGCGATCACCGGCATGCTGGTCGTGGGCCTGGGCCTGCTCGGTGTGGCGGGCTATTACGTTTTTCTTACCCAGATGATGGGCACTTCTACCCAGGATGCAACGCATGCCCTGGTGGGCCTGGCATTCGGCGGTTCGCTGATTTCCATCTTCGCCCGGCTTGGCGGCGGCATTTTCACCAAGGGTGCCGACGTGGGCGCCGACCTGGTCGGCAAAGTCGAAGCTGGTATCCCGGAAGATGATCCGCGCAACCCGGCGGTAATCGCCGACAACGTCGGCGACAACGTCGGCGACTGCGCCGGCATGGCGGCCGACCTGTTCGAAACTTATGCGGTCACCATCATCGCCACCATGGTGTTGGGCGGCCTGTTGATTACCGGTTCCCCCGAAGCGGTGATCTACCCGCTGGTGCTGGGCGGCTTCTCCATCATCGCTTCCATCGTCGGCACCTTCTTCGTCAAGGCGCGCGAGGGTGGCAAAATCATGAACGCGCTGTATCGCGGCCTCACCGTCTCCGCGGTGCTGGCCGCGATCGCCTTCTATCCGATCACCACAATGATGTTGGGCGAAGGGGTGATGATAGACGGCAAACTGGTTACGTCTCTTAATCTGTACTTTGCCACCCTGATTGGCCTGGCGCTGACTGCAGCCATGGTGTGGATCACCGAGTACTACACCGCCACCGAATATGCGCCGGTACGCCATATCGCCGAAGCTTCCACCACCGGCCACGGCACCAACGTGATCGCCGGCCTGGGCGTTTCGATGAAGGCCACCGCCGCTCCGGTGCTGGTCGTATGCCTTGCGATCTGGGGCGCCTTCGCTCTGGGTGGGCTGTATGGCATCGCGATCGCCGCAACTTCGATGTTGTCCATGGCAGGCATCATCGTGGCGCTGGATGCCTACGGCCCGATCACCGATAACGCAGGCGGCATCGCCGAAATGTCCAAATTGCCGCCCGATGTGCGCAAGATCACCGACGCGCTGGACGCAGTAGGCAACACCACCAAGGCTGTCACCAAGGGCTATGCCATCGGCTCCGCCGGTCTGGCCGCACTGGTATTGTTCGCCGACTACACCCATGCGCTGCAGGCCAAACTGGTGGGCGTGGTCACGACCTTCGATCTGTCCAACCACATGGTCATCATCGGCCTGTTCATCGGCGGCATGGTGCCGTATCTGTTCGCCGCGATGGGTATGGAAGCGGTAGGCCGCGCCGCCGGTTCAGTGGTGGTGGAAGTGCGCCGCCAGTTCAAGGAAATCCCCGGCATCATGGAAGGTACAGGCAAACCGGAATACGGCACTTGCGTGGACATGCTGACCAAGGCCGCGATCAAGGAAATGATCGTCCCGTCGCTGCTACCCATCGCAGTACCCGTGATCGTCGGCGTGACCCTTGGCGCGCAGGCACTCGGCGGCGTGCTGGTCGGCACCATCATCACCGGCATCTTCGTCGCGATCTCGATGACCGCCGGCGGTGGCGCATGGGATAACGCCAAGAAATATATCGAGGAAGGCAACTTCGGCGGCAAAGGCTCCGACGCCCACAAAGCGGCAGTGACCGGCGACACCGTCGGCGATCCCTACAAGGATACCGCCGGCCCCGCCGTCAACCCGCTGATCAAGATCATCAACATCGTTGCGCTGATGATCGTGCCGATGCTTTAAGCTGAATCATCGAAGTGAAAAACAGGGCGGATATTTCCGCCCTGTTTTTTTGTGCTTATTTCGCACTGTTCAGCATTACAGCTCTCGCACTACCGGCAATCTTAAATCGGCTAATTCAACTGGTTTGGATAATTTTGCATCAACCATTGGGCATGTCGACCGATAGGCCACGATGGAATAGTGCAGAACAAATCGCGGTACCGGTTATCTTTCTCTACTACTCATCATTTGATGCCGATCCATTATCCACAAGCATCGCGTCCTCAACACGCGCTATAAAGCGTTCATAATTTCCGATTTTAAAAACGATATCACCTTCAATCATGCGAGCCTCAAGGTCGAGCAACCGAAACCGTTTTCTTTCTGCTCCCCCGTCCACCTCGACTTCAAATGCAGAAATTTCAAAGATCGGTGTCCGAACGTACCGTTCGATAAATGTTGCCATGATGCCGCCAGCCTCTTCTTCGAGATGTGCCCATGCGTCATCGCCGATATATGCATGTCCACCCTTTGCTTCGAACTGGGCTTGCAGGTCGCGAAGTCTGGGATTCGGCGTGGGATCGAGGACAACAAGGACGGGTATTGCACCTGACGTAGCGCAGTCCTCCGCAAACTGAAGTTCTTCACCGAACCTGCCTTGCCCGCTCGCGGCAATGGTGACGCGCAGCTTGAACTCGTAAGCGAGCGGCCTGCCATCAGGTCTAATCTTCCAGCAATCGACTTGTCGCCCTTTGCTGTGGTCGTCAGTGCGCTTCACCACTTTTGACCGGGCACTCATTGGCTCACCACCGATGGCCGCAGCAAGAACAGGTTCAAAAAGGTAACCGGTTTCCTGTGCAGACCGGTTATCAAGATCGTAGAAAAATTTTCGCCATGTAAGCCATGATGCGAGCGCTTCCGTATTAAGGCGTCCATACTCAACCAACGCGCGCGGCGATACTTGAACCATTGTTGGCATTGGCTGCGCCGAGAGAATCATTGCGTATTTTCGTCGGCGTTTATGTAGTTCCGCAAGACACCGTAGATAGGTCACGAAGTCTGGTATCTGCTTAACTCCAAGACGCATCAGTTCGATATGCTCGTACTCGTCGAGCTGAATGGGTTCTATGAACCAATCATCAGGAACTGAATAGTAGTCATGATTCGGCGCGATTTTCGTAGAAGTGCCCGGGCGCGCTTCGTCTAGTTGCGCAAGCCTACCGGTGTCGCGATAAACGATGCCGATCAGTTTCACCAACTCGCTTGGAGTCATTACCACTGGGAGACTCGTAGCAGTTCCAAGTGTCATTATCTTTGTCAGGAGTTTTGATTCCTCAGCGTCAAGTTTCAGAGAACGGTTCTTCATGCGAAATCCAGTTCTGGTTGCAGTAGGCTATTAAGCATCATCTCGGTTTCCTGAAGCGCTTCGCTCATACCAGTTGCTTCGGTCAACACAAAGCCAAGAAGCCGAGGCTCCAATTTATGTAATGGTGGTTGAATATCGGAGCCGAATGCACCATCTAATGCTTGCAAATATGTTGCGATTGCAGAGGCTGCTAAAGGAGGTACAGCATTCCCAATTTGTTGCGTCACACTTGCCGCGTTTCCATGGAAATAATATTTGTCAGGGAAGGTTTGAATTCGCGCACATTCACGAATGGTCAGAGGTCTGTGTTCGTGCGGATGAATAAATTCCCTTGTTGCCGCTCCTGTGATAGTCAGGCTCTGTAAGTCACCATGCAGTCTTTTAATACCGGATGGTGCGCCGCCTCGCTTTTCAGAAGGTGTGCCGTCCATTACACGACGAAATGCACGTCGCTTGAAACTATCGTGCCAATATTCTTCCGGCAAATCCTTCATGGTCTGCCCTGGCTTGAGTAGTGAGTATCGCTCTTCGTCCTTGGTGTCAGTCGAATGAAAGTGTTCCGTGACACTTCCACAATTGTTGCCAGCGCGCATCAATTGGTCAAAAGAGTTAGCCGCTTCTGCCGTTGAGTAGGGAACTGTCGTTGACCTTGATCGTGCGGCTACGCCAAGCCCCCCTAGCGCTTGGTCGAGCGTGGGTGCAAAAGGTTTAGGGCTTCGTTTTTTGGATTTACCAGAGTCGTAGGAATACATTTCTGGGGGTAGACTGAAATCCACTCCCAAACGATTGCCGATGATTAGTACGCGCTTTCGCGTCTGTGGAACCCCATAAGCGGCAAGGTTTATTTTGTGGACTCGCACCGAGTAGCCAAGCCTCAAGAACTCCCGCACCAAAGCAAAGACAGCGGAACCATGCCCTGACGTTAGTAGTCCCTCCACGTTCTCGAAAATAAACCACCTTGGACGGACTTCGGCGACTATGCGAAGGTAATTGAAGATCAGCTGGTTGCGGGGGTCTTGTACGTCACGCGCACCAGCCGTGCTAAAACCTTGGCAGGGCGGGCCTCCAATAACTGCGAATGGTTCCTTCGATCCCAACATATCCCGAAAAAAATTTGGCTCAACCACCGAAAGATCAATGTTGTGGCATGTGCTTCCGATGTTCTGTTCATATGTGGCGCAAGCATCCTGATCAATCTCTGCGCCGCAAATCGGCGATAGTCCGGCGCTCGTAAATCCATAGGAAAAGCCACCGGCACCCGAAAAAAGAGACAGGACAGAGTCTGCCTGCGAATGTGCGATTAGCATGATGTTCGTGACTGCTTAATAGTTGTTGTCGATAATGTACGGAGCATGACTGAAAGCCGAAATTAAATTCCTGTGTCTGGTTCTACGTCGTTAAATGGCAGCACCATTGTTTCGTTATATTTCGGTAGTGCCCTGTCAAGAAGCCTTTCAAACTGTTCGTAAGTGTCGCTGATTTTCATCAGTGTTATTGACGATGCCAAATGCTCTCGCAATTTTGGATGCCCAATATCGGGGGTTAATTTTCTGTGTAGCTGATGCTTGTGTCGGCCTTTATCATCACGCGGAGTTTCTTTCTTTAGCTGTTCAAGAATTTTGGGGGCTAATCTTGAATACACAATATTGTTGGTTAAATGCCCAAAGTACAACGGCTTCTTAATGCTATCGCGGGGAAAAGTAAGACCTCTTAACCGGAATAAATTTTCATAGTATTCGCTTGGGAATGTATGCACCCAAGGCTGCAATTCTTTTGCGACGAACGCTTCTAATATTTTAGCTAAAGCATCTTTAGCTCTTTCATTTTGATAGCCAGTTGCTTCATCAACTAAGGCAATAATACCTACCTCTGCAAGCCCTCTTAATAGCATTTCAGCACGATCAGCTACTAATTTTTGACGCGAGCCTAAAACATCCGCTTTTCTGGCATCAAGCCAGATAGAGCAAATTTTCGGAATAATAGATGCTTGGATTCCGTGAGCAGTTCCGCCGGACAACGTTTTATATTTTAGAGGCTTGACATGCACATCCCCAAAATGCTTGACCACATAAGGTAACAGATTCTTAAATGCGAGATAAAGCGGCATTTGTGCCCCACCATCCGCACTAGATTCACGCCTGACTGAAAGCGCACCACTTCGATACATTCCAAGACCAGTCATAAAGTCTGTTTCTGTCAAAACTCGCGTTCCATCAGAAAGCACTGCGCACGGAAAAGTTAGCTCGCCAAACTTCAATTCGCCAGCAAATTCCGCGATTGGCAATTCTTCATTACTCCATCGTACTTTTGCCGCCTTTGATGCAATTTCCTTCCTCGCTTCTGGTGTCAATGATTTGGCTCTGGCGATTCCGCCCATTTTTTTACCCCCGCTTTCATTCATAATTCCCTCCATGCTTGAATTAGTGCTTGCATAATATTACTTCAATCGAGTTTATGCAAGCATATGTTATATCTTGCTTGCATAATCGAGGCCGCGCCGCCACCGAATATGCGCCGGTACGCCATATCGCCGAAACTTCCACCACCGGCCACGGCACCAACGTGATCACCGGCCCCGCCGTCAACCCGCTGATCAAGATTATCAACATCGTTGCGCTGATGATCGTGCCGATGCTGTAATCAAGGCCAGGCAGTCAATCAAGGGGGCTTGCAGAAGCCCCCTTTTCACGTCCTTACAATGCTAAAATCCGCGCCTTTCCCAACACTTCAGTGGTGTCCGCATAATGAGTTTGAATAAAGTCCCTTCCGGGAAAAATTTACCCGACGATTTCAACGTGATCATTGAAATCCCCATGCATGGGGAGCCGGTCAAATACGAAATTGACAAGGAATCAGGGGCAATCTTTGTTGACCGCTTCATGAACACCTCAATGCACTACCCGTGCAACTATGGCTATATCCCGCATACCCTGTCTGCGGACGGCGACCCGGTTGACGTGCTGGTGATCACGCCCGTGCCGCTGAACACGGGCGTTGTCGTGCGTTGCCGCCCCCTGGCCGTACTCAAGATGGAAGATGAAGCGGGAATGGACGCCAAGGTACTTGCCGTGCCGGTTGACAAGCTCTCCACCCTGTATCGGGGCTTGAAAAACCATCTGGAACTACCCGAGATTACCCTCAAACAGATTTCCCATTTTTTTGAGCATTACAAAGACCTCGAGCCCAATAAGTGGGTGAAAATTAAAGGCTGGTATGGCATGGACGATGCCCGTGAAGAAATCATGGCAGGGGTGACCACCTATCAGAACGCACCGGAAAAACCCCTGTTCTAACCCGTTATCAACCACCGGACAGGAAGCAAAATGACAGCAAAAATTATTGATGGCAAAGCGATCGCGCAGGAAGTTCGCGCCGAATGGAAGGTGCGCGCCGATGCGCTGAAAGCGCGCGGTATTGCGCCCGGACTCGCGGTCATCATCGTCGGCGAGGATGCCGCATCCAGAATTTATGTCGGCAACAAAGTGAAAGCCTGCGCCGAACTGGGGCTGCACTCGGAGCACGTCGCTTTACCGGCAGATACACCGGAGGCCGTGCTGCTGGCGAAAATTGCCGAACTCAATGCCGATCCCGTCATTCACGGCATCCTGGTGCAACTGCCCGTACCCAAACACATCAATAGCGACAAAGTATTGAACGCAATCAGTCCGGAGAAAGATGTGGATGGCTTCCATCCAATGAACGTTGGCGCTCTGGCTACCGGCAACCCATTACTCCAGCCCTGCACCCCTTTGGGCGCAATGAAACTGCTGGAGAAAGCTGGCGTCGAGATCGAGGGCAAACATGCCGTGGTAGTCGGGCGCAGCAACATCGTTGGCAAACCGATGGCGTTCATGTTGTTGCAGAAAAATGCCACCGTCACCATCTGCACCTCCAGAACCCGCGATCTGCCCAAGTTCACTCGCGATGCCGACATTCTGGTGGTCGCCACCGGCAAGGCCAGAATGATTACCGGCGACATGATCAAGCCTGGTGCGGCGGTGATTGATGTCGGCATCAACCGCCTGCCGGACGGCAAGCTTTGCGGCGATGTGGATTTCGATTCAGCGAAGGAAGTGGCAGGCTTCATTACGCCCGTACCCGGTGGCGTTGGCCCGATGACCATCACCATGCTGGTGGCAAATACCGTGCAGGCAGCGGAGCGGGCTGCAACCAATTTGTGACACTTCTAAAAATTCGCCATTCCCTGTCACCCTCGCGAAGGTGGTGGGGAAAGCGAAAAACCAAGGCAGAAGGCCGCAGTTTCGAAGAATGGCCATCCAACTCGTTGATCCTTAAAACCGCAGTTCAAGCCACATAACCAGCGACTTGGCTGGCGTTTCTTGACAGCCTGGCGTCGCGTCACGCATCAAATGTCGGATAGCTCGCCGGGATGCCGCGATCCGACATCACGATGGTGATTTGGTGCAACACTTCTGGCAGCGAAGCCCAGAAACCCCAGTTATTCTTGGCGCTGCGCATGTTGGTGCGTGGGTCACGTTTCACGGCGTGGTTAAGGTCAGGGAACTTCAGCGGATCGCGGAGGAAGATAACTGGTGTGTTGTTGCCGACCATATCCCAGTTGCCTTCATCGGTGTAGAGCTTCACGGCGAAGCCGCGAATGTCACGCTCGGCATCGGCCGCGCCACGCTCTCCAGCTACCGTGGTGAAACGGGCGAATAGTTCGGTCTTCTTGCCAACCTGCGAGAAAATCTTGGCTCGGGTGTATTGGGTGATGTCGTGGGTCACCGCGAATGTGCCATATGCGCCGCTGCCCTTGGCATGCATGCGCCGTTCGGGGATAACTTCGCGATCGAAGTGGGCCAGTTTTTCGAGAAACCAGACACGAACGATGCGGTTATCACCGCATCTACCGGGCTTGCATCCGGTGCCATGCGTTTTGCTTATTTGCACCCTACGTAGTTGTCTTGGGGTGTCAATAGTTGCCCGCGCCGCACAATTTCACCGCCTCGCCAGCGCCATCACCGGATCGAGCCGCGCAGCGCGCCGCGCGGGCCACACGCTGAACAGGATGCCGGTTCCCAGCGCGGTGCCAAAGGCCGCCAGCACCGCCCACCACGGCGCCGCCACCGGCAATGCCGGGTAAACCATGCCGATGATGGCGGTGCCGATTTCACCCAACGCCAGGCCGAACAGGCTTCCCACCATCGAAAGCAGCGCCGCTTCGGCAAAGAACAGGCGGCGGATTTCTCCGGGCGGCGCACCCAGTGCCTTCAGCAGGCCGATTTCCTGGGTGCGCTGCGCCACCGCGATCAGCATCACGTTCATGATGAGGATGCCCGCCACCGACAGGCTGATGGCGGCGATACCGCCCACGGCCAGCGTCAGGGCGCGCAGGATGCGGTCGAAGGTCGCCAGCACCGCATCCTGGGTGATGACGGTCACGTCGCGCTCGCCGCCGTGCCGCTCCATCATGATGCGTTCGGCGTCGCGCTGAGCCCCCGCGATCGAGTCGCGGCCCTTGGCCTCGATCAGGATGCGGAACAGCGCCTGGGTGTTGAGCAGCATGTGTGCGGAGGCCACCGGCACGATCACCAGGTTGTCGGTGTTCATCCCCATGGATTCGCCCTGCGAGGCCAGCACGCCGATCACGCGGAAACGCCGGTCGCCGATGCGCAGCCACGCGCCCACCGCAGGTTCCTGGCCGAACAGCTCGCGCCGGATTTTGGCGCCCAGCACGCAGACAGGCGTGGCGGTGTGCGGGTCGGCATCGGGAAGAAACTGGCCCTGCGCCAGCTCCATGTGGCGTATGCCCAGCAATTCGTGGGTGGAGCCCAGCAGCACCACTTCCCGGTTGCGCGCCTCGCGCGATGCCTGCGCCGCACCGACGATCAGCGGTGCGATGCGCAATATGGACGAGCTGCGCAGCAGCGCCAGCGCGTCATCCAGCACCACGTCGCGCGGCGTCTGGCCGAGCAGCATGCCGGGCATGGCGCCCGCCGTTTCGGAACGCCCCGGCAGCACGATCACCAGGTTGCTTCCCAGCGAGGAGAATTGATTCATCACGTAGCGGCGCGCGCCTTCGCCGAGTGCGGTGAGGATGACCACCGCCGCCACGCCGATGGACATCGCCAGCATCATCAGCAGGGTGCGGGTGCGCGCGCCACGCAGGCTGCCGGTGGCGAAACGCAGGGTGTCGGCGAGATTCATGGCGTGCTGCGCGTATCCGCGACGATCTGCCCGTCGGTCATCCGCAACTGTCGGGAGGCGCGCTGGCCCAGCGCCGGGTCATGCGTCACCAGAACCAGAGTCACACCCTGCCCCACCAGATTTTCCAGCAGACCCATCACTTCCTTGCCGGTAGTCTGGTCCAGATTGCCGGTTGGCTCGTCCGCCAGCAGCACCGCAGGTTGCATGATGGTGGCGCGGGCGATCGCCACGCGCTGGCGCTGCCCGCCGGAAAGCTGGTCGGGCCGGTGGTGGGCGCGCTCCGTCAGTCCGTAGCTTTCCAGCAGCCGCGCCACCCGCTCCTTGCGCTGTTCGGCCGGAACGCCGCCCAAGATCAGCGGCAATTCGATGTTGGTGGCGGCGGAAAGGCGCGGCACCAGATGGAAAAACTGGAACACGAAGCCGATTTTTTCGCGCCTCACCCGCGCCTGCTGCTCGTCATCCAGCGTCGTCACATCCAGGTTATCGAGGCGGTAGATGCCGGAGCTGGGGCGGTCCAGCAGGCCGATCAAGTTGAGGAGGGTGGATTTGCCGGAGCCGGACGGCCCCATGATGGAAACGTATTCACCCGCAGCCAGGCTCAAGTTGATGTTGCGCAGGGCGGATACCTGCTGCTCGCCCACCGTGAAGTTGCGGCTGATGTCCGCGAATTCGATCATCCCGAAGCTCTCTATTGGGGGGATTGTAGGTGCGAATTTATTCGCACATGGCCGATTGTCTGTGCGAATGAATTCGCACCTACAGAAACGGCATAAGCCGCTGAAACGTCAGAATGCTTTTTGTCAGATAAGGGATCCAGGATCATCTTTCCGGCGCGGTCGCTTCCGGGATGGCCTTCGCTCCGGCCTTCACTCCCTCGCGGTCCAGCGAAGTCACGATCCGGTCGCCCTCGTTCAGGCCGGAAACGATTTCGGTGTGCTCCCAGTTGGAAAGGCCGGTGGTCACCTTGCGCTCTTCCAGCACGCCATCGGGGCGCAGCAACAGCACCCGTTTGCCTTCCATCAGGGTTTGCGTGGGTATGCGCAGCACGCGCTCGCGCGCGTCATGCACAATCTCCACGTCCGCGCTGTAGCCGACCAGCAGCCCTTCGTTTTTCAGCGCCCCGGTCTCCTTCAGCGGCCCGGAAAATTCCACTTCCACTTCTACGGTGCGCGCCTGTTTTTCGAGGTCTATCACGTAAGGGGCGATGCGCTTTACCTTGCCGGGAAAAGGCTTGTCCTTGATCGCGTCCAGCGTGATGCGGCTGCTTTGGCCGACCCTGATTGCGGCGGCGTCCACTTCGTCTATCGGCGCGCTGACAAACAGGCAGCGGTCGTCAATCAGGTCTATCGCGGGCGGCGTCGGGATGCCCGGCGGGGAAGGGGTGGCGTATTCGCCCAACTCGCCGCTGATGTCCGCCACGACGCCGTCGAACGGCGCACGCAGCACCATGCGCTCCAACCCGGCGCGCGCCACGGTGATACGCGAGCGGCTCTGCTCGATTTCGCTGCGCGCGGTATCGCAGGAAGCCTGGCGCGCTTCGGCCTCGGAAGTGGCGCGCTCCACCGCCTCGCGGGAAACAAAATTTTTCGTGTGCAGCTGCTGCGCGCGCCCGGCATCGCGCCGTGCCGCTTCCGCGATGGTGCAGATTTCCCGCGAGCGCGCGAGGGAGGTATTCAACTGCTCCTGCGCCAACCGCTCCTGCGCCTGCAAGTCGTGGTTCCACAGCTCCAGCAACACCTGCCCGGCAACCACCCGTTCTCCCTTTTTCACCCGCAGTTGCGCGATCTGCCCGCCGGCCGGAGGGGCGAGCTTGGCGCGGTGGCAGGCCTTGATGGTGCCGGCGCGGGTGTTGCTGACCGTCGCTTCGACCAGGCCGCGCTCGACTTTCACCACGGTAACGGAAACCGGCTTCGGGCGCGTGAAGGTCCATGCGGCAAGCGACAGCAGAATAATTACTGCGATGGCGGCGACGCGGCGCCAGGGGAACCCGCGCTTGCTATGTGGTGGCAAAGCCATTCATTCTCCAGGGCATCCGGTGAAACAGGATTAGCGTGCGATGTTGCTGGCAGACAGGAATGTCTGGCGAGCGGTTATGTGTTGCCGGGGATTATAGCAAAGGGGGTTGGCGCGGAATGGGCGGCCTTACTCCTCCACTCGGACGCGCATGCTTTTTATTTTGCCGCGCCGCGTTTTGCTTTCCAGCCGTTTTTGCTGCGAGCCGCGCGTAGGCCTGGTGGCGACGCGCTTTTTCGGCAGTTGCGCCACGCTTTGCACCAGCGTTTTCAACCGCCGCAACGCCTCGTTGCGGTTCTGTTCCTGATTGCGGAATTCCTGCGCCTTGATGATTACCACGCCCTCTTTGGTGATGCGCTGGTCGTTCAGTTGCAGCAGGCGCTGCTTGAGCTCGCCAGGCAGAGCAGAAGCCGCGATGTCGAAACGCAGGTGCACCGCGCTGGAAACCTTGTTGACGTTTTGCCCGCCCGCGCCCTGCGCGCGCACGGCGGTCAGCTCGATGTCGCGGTCGGGGATGAAAACGTTGGGGGCGATGTAGAGCAATTAGTGCTTCAGAAAATCGTCCGGTTCGATACCGGCCTGTTTGAGAATTGCCCGCAAGGTGCCTTCCGGCATGTCGCCCGGGTGGTTGGGAATGGTGGTATGCGCCGGGTTGCTGGGTTGTGCCAGATTTCGTGCGATCCGGCAGCCTGCCGGTCGAACTCGAAGCCGAATTGCCGCAGCCTCCTGACGATCTCGCGGTATTTGAAGCCGCTGAGGCGGCCCATCAGATTGCGACAATCATGGGGTAATCAAAGGTATCGCGCACTGGAGCAAGGTTGCACGAGCCTTCGCGCGCTTGTTGCGCCACCAGCAACTTCTTTGCCACATCTCTCGCAATTTCGATGGTTTCGGTAATCGTGCGGCCTTGCGCTACCAGGCCCTGCACTTCATCGGATGTGGCGAGATACATTCCTTCCGGCAAGTGCTCGATGTGCAAATTGACTATCTGTTCCATGCTGTCACCTCATCAAGTTAACCGAGCAGCCACATTATAGTTCAGTCCTGTCAGAGCTTCACCGCATGTTCGCGCGTGGTATGGAACACCACTTTCGGCCAGCGCTCCTGCGTCAGCTTGAGGTTGACTTTGTTTGGCGCGAGGTAGGCCAGGTTGCCCGCCGCGTCGATGGCGAGATTGTGCGACAGTGCTTTCTCAAAATCGGCGAGTATCTTTTTGTCATCGCAAGTGACCCAACGCGCGCTGGTGGTGCTGGTTCCTTCGAACATCGCGTCCACGCCGTATTCGCCCTGCAAACGGCTGGCCACAACATCGAACTGCAACATACCCACTGCGCCAAGGATGAGGTCGCCTCCATCCAGCGGTTTGAACACTTGCACCGCACCTTCTTCGCCCAGTTGCTGCAAACCTTTGTGCAACTGCTTCACTTTGATCGGATTGCGGATGCGCACCGAGCGGAAGAAGTCCGGCGCGAAATACGGGATGCCGGTGAACTGCAACACTTCACCTTCGGAGAAACTGTCGCCGATCTGCATGTTGCCGTGGTTGGGCAGGCCGATGATGTCGCCCGCATAAGCCTCTTCCACTTGCTCGCGCGACGAGGCCATGAAGGTAACCACGTTGGACACGCGTATCTCGCGGTTGATGCGCAGATGCTTGATCTTCATGCCGCGCTCGAAGTGGCCGGAACACACACGCAGGAAGGCGATGCGGTCGCGATGGTTGGCGTCCATGTTGGCCTGGATCTTGAACACGAAACCGGAGAACGCCTGCTCGGCGGGTGCGACGATACGCGCCGTGGCATCACGCGCTATCGGTGCGGGTGCCCAATCCAACAGCGCATTCAGAATCTCGCGCACGCCGAAGTTGTTGATGGCGGAACCAAAGAATACCGGCGTCTGCTTGCCATCGAGGAAGCGCTGCAGATCGAAGGGGTGTGATGCGCCATGCACCAGTTCCACCTCCATCTTCAACTGTTCGATCTCCAGCGGAAAGCGCTCAGCAAGCACGGGATTGTTGATGCCCTTGATAACTTCGACCTCGCCATCGGCTTTTTCCTCGCCCGGCGTGAACAGCAGAATCTCGTCGCGCATCAGGTGATACACACCACGGAAGGACTTGCCCATGCCGAGCGGCCAAGTCACCGGCGCGCACTGTATCTTCAGCACCGATTCGACCTCATCCAATAATTCCAGCGGATCGCGCACCTCGCGGTCCATCTTGTTCATGAAAGTGATGATGGGCGTGTCGCGCATGCGGCACACGTCCAGCAGTTTGATGGTTTGCGCTTCCACGCCCTTGGCCGCGTCGATCACCATCAGCGCGGAGTCCACGGCGGTGAGCACGCGATAGGTGTCTTCGGAGAAGTCCTGGTGGCCGGGCGTGTCGAGCAGATTCACCACATGGTCGCGGTACTCGAACTGCATCACCGAACTGGCAACCGAGATACCGCGCTGCTTCTCGATCTCAAGGAAATCTGAGGTGGCGTGGCGACCGCTCTTGCGCGCCTTTACCGCGCCCGCCATCTGGATCGCTCCGGAGAACAACAACAATTTTTCAGTGAGCGTGGTCTTGCCCGCATCCGGGTGGGAGATGATGCCGAAAGTTCGGCGGCGCGCCACTTCGCGCGAAATTAAGTCGCGCGGCACGGCGGCGGGTTCTTGGGTGGCTTGTTCGATGGTATCGGACATGGAATGTCGCCCTGCAAAAAGGGCGCAAGTCTAATGGCTGTGAGCGGGAATGTCTAACAAACCCCACATAAAACAGGGCTGTTGCTTGACACTAAAACACACCGCGCCTACCTTGGGCGAACGAGCGTATCTCCCATAAAGAGGACTTCATGCAAAAAATTACCCCGTTTTTATGGTTTGACAAAGAAGCTCGGGCTGCGGCCAAGTTTTACACTTCCGTTTTCAAGGATGCGAAGATCATCGACATCGCCACTTTGCAGAGTGCTTACGATGCGGCCTAAGACGATATTTTCCTCTTTATCCTTTAAGGAAGGCACATCATGAACAACTCCAATCACCAAGCACTCGACCCCAGGCTCGATCTGTCATTTGAGCGCATCGTTGATGTGCCCAAGGAACTCATTTGGAAAGCATGGACACAACCGAAGCATCTCATGCCATGGTTCTGCCCTTTGCCTTGGCGCACGATCGATTGCGAAATCGAACTGCGACCCGGCGGCATCTTCCGCACCGTGATGCTGTCGCCTGAGGGGCAGGAATTTCCCAATACCGGCTGCTACCTTGAAGTGATTGAAAACGAGAGATTGACCTGGACGAATGCGCTGTTGCCGAACTTCCGCCCCGCTGTTCACAAAACAGGAGAGTCTGTCGATTTCTTCTTCACGGCAACCATCCAGTTGGCGACACATAGCGCGGGAACGCGATATACAGCAACCGTGCGCCATGGCGACGAGGCGGCATGCAAACAACACGCTGCCATGGGCTTTCGCGAAGGATGGGGCATCGCACTGGATCAACTGGTCGCCTATACCAGGAAATTGTAAGGCCGTGATGAAGCCCCCAACTGCACAACGTCTGGAAGACATCCCCAACATCGGAAAATCCACCGCGTCCGACCTGCGCGGGCTCGGCATCCAAACACCGCAACAACTCGCAGCACGAGATCCGCTCAAGACCTATCTGGCTCTGTCTGACAGCATGGGACATCGCCACGATCCTTGCGTGCTCTACACCCTGATGGCAGCGCGTCATTATCTGAAAAGCGGCGAAGCCATCCCCTGGTGGAAATTCACCGAGCAAGGCAAGAAACTGCTTGCTGCACATCCGAAAAAACAATCTGCTCAAAGAGAAATGAGATGAAGCCACGCATTACAGTGATCACCATCGGCGTCGACGATCTGGAAAAGTCGCTCGCGTTTTACCGGGATGGTCTGGGTTTGCCGACACAGGGCATTTTCGGCAAGGAGTTTGAATATGGAGCCGTCGCATTCTTCGATTTGAATGCAGGAGTAAAGTTGGCTATTTGGCCGCGCGCCAGCATTGCACGCGACACGAATCTGCCTGTAGGTTCGCCAAATCCAACCGAACTCACACTCGGCCACAACGTGGCCTCGATGCAGGAAGTGGACACTGTCATAGAGCAGGCAGGAAAGGCCGGTGCCATGATCGTCAAACCTGCGCAACAAACCTTCTGGGGCGGTTACGCGGGTTACTTCCAGGATCCGGACGGCCATCTGTGGGAAGTCGTGTGGAACCCGGAATTCGAGATACAGGAGTAATCAACCGTTTATGTTTACCCAAGCGACTTTCAATTTTCTCGACGAACTGGCTGCCAATAATGAGAGGGCATGGTTCGAGGCCAACAAATCCCGCTATGAATCACTGGTGCGCGAACCGGCTCTTGAATTCATCGAAGCAATGGGACCGGCACTGGAGACCTTCGCGCCGAACTTCCGCGCGGAACCGCGCAAAGTCGGCGGCTCGCTGATGCGCGTGTTTCGGGATATGCGATTCTCCCGCGACAAGACTCCCTACAAAACCAACATCGGCATCCAGTTCCGACACACACTGGGCAAGGACATCCACGCACCCGGCTTCTATGTGCACATCGCCACCGACAAATGCTTCTTTGCTGTGGGCTGCTGGCATCCGGAACCGGATGCGCTGGGAAATATTCGCGACCTCGTTGCGCAAAAACCCGAGCAATGGTTTGCCGCGCGTAACGACAAAAAGTTCATCGCGCAATGGGAACTGTGGGGCGACCGCCTGACCCGCCCTCCGCATGGCTACGACATCAAGCATCCGGCGATCGAGGACATCAAGCGCAAGGACTTTGTCGCCATCGCGCCATTGACTATCAAGGAAGTTACCGGAACCGGTCTGGTCAAACTTACCGGAAAGCGCTTTGCGGAGACGGTTCCATTTATGAAGTTCCTGTGTAAAGCGCTGGATGTAGCATATTGATGGCTTAGCAGCACAATCGTTTGCATATTGATGACACACCAATGACTTTTTACGGAGGCATGCCATGACAAACAATCCCGTCGGCTGGTTCGAGATCTATGTGCAGGAGGCTTTTCTTCGGGAGGTAACGTACATTGGTTTACTTCAGTTGCGCTGTTGAGGCGGGTCGTGTCGCAGCATCCGGTGGGTGTATTCAAAAAAAGAAAATGTCCATCGGCCAGTACGGTTTCATTGCTTTGTGTTTTGACACCGAAGGCAATATGATCGGCTTGCATTCATTG